>BS_KBA_SWE02_21mDRAFT_10000293_pt1 | contig 18242 bp, 15 predicted proteins | sample BalSeasSWE02_21m_FD_9196 | JGI IMG/M metagenome (IMG submission 9196)
TGATGATAAAACGGTTACTGCTATAGAATATACGGCTTATGAAGAGATGGCAAATGCTAAATTTCATGAAATCCGTGAAGCAGCTTTTGTGAAATTTGAGCTTACTTGTATGCATATTTATCACAGTTTAGGTATTGTAAATGCCGGGGAAATTTGTTTGTTTGTTTTTGTCTCGTCGCCCCATAGAAAAATGGTTTTTGAAGCATTAGAATTTATTGTAGAAGAAATTAAAGCGAAAGTGCCTGTTTTTGGAAAAGAAATTTTTGATGATAGTTCACATCAATGGAAGAAAAACACCTAAGTGTTTTTTTGCAGAATTGTTGATCTGTTTAATTGTTAAAACATAAAAATGTCTTATAAATTTTCATTTGAAAAACTAAATGTTTGGGTTGACTCAAAAGAGTTAATAAAAATCATATATAATATTACTAAATCGTTTCCCGATGAAGAAAAGTTTGGATTAACAAATCAATTACGCAGAGCTTCTATATCTGTGGCATCTAATTTAGCCGAGGGCACATCTAGAAATACAAATAAAGATATGGCTCATTTTACTACGTTATCATTTAGTTCATTAATGGAAGTTTTAAATCAGATAATCATTGCTTACGAATTAGATTTATTAAAAGAAGAGGATTACAATGAAATCAGAAAAGAAATTGAAAAAATTTCTAATAAATTGAATGCTTTGAAAAAAGCACAATTAAACAGTTAAGCGAATAAACGAATTAACATAAAAAAATGGTAGANATNACNNATAAAAGTANNACNNTAAGNACAGCNNTNGCNCANGCAATTGTAAAAGTGAGCCAACAGGAAACTATTGAGGCCATTAAAAATGATACAGTTCCAAAAGGCAATGTATTTGCCATGAGTAAGGCAGCAGGGTTATTAGGTATTAAAAGAACACCAGATATTTTGCCTGATTGTCACCCGTTACCGATTGAATTCGCGAGTGTGGAATATGAAATAAATGCATTAGAAATAATGGTAATTTTTACAGTTAAGACTATTTATAAAACAGGTGTTGAAGTTGAAGCCATGCATGGTGCAAGCGTTGTTGCTTTAAACATGTATGATATGTTGAAACCTATAGATAAAGGGATTGAAATACACCATATTAAATTGATTAGTAAAAAAGGAGGAAAATCTGATTTTACAGATACATTCAGAAAAGATTTAACGGCAGCAGTCATAGTGTGTTCAGACACCATTTCAGCAGGACAAAAAGAAGATAAAGCGGGAAAAGCAATTATTAATAAGTTAGAAGATTGTCATGTAACAATTGCGCATTACATAATAATTCCTGATGAATCAGATGTCATTCAGGAAAAGGCAAAATATTTTCAGGAACAAGGTATAGATTTAATTATATATACTGGCGGAACAGGTCTTTCTAAGAGAGATGTCACTCCAGAAGCATTAACACCATTATTAGATAGAAGGATTCCGGGAATAGAAGAAGCTATACGTAATTATGGGCAAGACAGAACGCCTTTTTCTATGTTATCAAGAAGTATTGCAGGAACCATTAAAAACACTTTAGTATTAGCCTTGCCAGGGTCAACTAATGGGGCCAAAGAGTCCATGGATGCTATTTTTCCATCCGTTTTACATATATTCAGAATATTAAAAGGTGCCAGACACGATTAAATGACAAATCAAAATAACATATTACAAGATTCACACGGAAGAGATCATACGTATTTAAGAATTTCTTTGGTAGAACGTTGCAATTTGCGCTGTTTTTATTGCATGCCCGCTGAGGGTGTTCAACTAACACCTAAGAGCCATATCATGACGTATGAGGAGATTTATGATATAGCAAAAATCTTTGTGAAACATGGTGTTACCAAAATACGCTTAACTGGCGGNGAACCCTTAATAAGAAAAGATATTCCTTTTGTCTTAGAAAAATTAGCGTCCCTACCTGTTGAATTGTCCATCACTTCAAATGCGGTTATCATTCATAAATTTATTGATATTCTAAAAAAATATAATGTCAATAACATTAATTTAAGTTTAGATACTTTAATCTCTGAAAAATTTAAAGAGATTACTCTGAGAGACCAGTTTGAAATTGTTTATAAGAACATTTTTCTTCTTGTTAAAGAAGGATTTAAGGTGAAGATTAATGCGGTGTTAATGAAAGGGGTGAATGATAATGAAATAGTTGATTTCATAAATTTTACAAAACATTTAGACGTTTCTGTGCGATTTATTGAGTTTATGCCTTTTGACGGAAATAAATGGGATTTAAGTAAAATGGTATCTTATAAAGAAGTAATGACTTATGTAAACGCCTCTTTTTCAAATACTGAAATAGAACGCCTTCAAGATGCACCAAATGATACAGCAAAGAATTACAAGATAAAAGGCTATAAAGGAAGTTTTGCCATTATAAGTTCTGTGACCAATCCGTTTTGTGATTCTTGTAACAGACTACGGTTAACAGCCAATGGTCAATTAAAGAACTGCTTGTTTTCATCAACTGAATCTGATTTATTAACCGCATATCGCGAAGGAAAATCTATTGAGCCTATTATTCAAAAAGCGGTGCAAAGTAAATTGAAAGTGAGAGGAGGTATGGATACTTTAGAAAAACTGCAAAATCCAGAAAAGCATAATCAAAATAGATCAATGATTACCATTGGTGGTTAAATGTTTAGTAATTTAAATCAGATTTTGATTTTTTTAGGCTTCCTTATAATAGCCGGGTTTTATAAAACATATTTTTAATATGAATATTAATAAGAGATAGATTTCTGTTTAATCATCATAAACGCAATTATTTCATAAATTTTACTGAATTTTTGAAACATAAAAAGGCCAGAGAAAATTCTCTGGCCTTTTCAATATTGGTTAACTATTATATTATTTATTAAATGTGTAGCTTAATCCAAGTTGTATCATTGAAGTTGTCATTTGATAAGAAACCTTTGAACCAGGAATGGCTCCTAAAGGATTATTTGGAGAAACCATTTGTGGTGAAAGCATTTGGCCTTCTGTTGATCCGTTACTGTCTCCATAATGGTAAACTGCGTCTAATTTCCAGCTGTCATTCACGATATAACTTAAACCAAATTGGTACGCATTTTTAATAACAGCGGTGGCCGGAATATTAAAAAAGGTTACTTCTTCTGGAATAGGATTAGAACTGTAAGTGTATCCTACGCGCAATGGCAATTTATTAATTCCCTTATATTGAAGACCTGTAGATAAGATCGAAATATTTTTCCATCCAAATCCCGCAACTGATCCTCTTTGTGTCCATCCGGTGTTTTTGAAACCTGCGGTATTTTCATAATCTACTCTTCTAAAGTCAAAAGCAAAATCAATATCTCCCATTGAGTATCCTAAACCAAGAGATAATATTCCAGGATAATCCATTTGAAATTCATTTTCGGAAGTACTGTTATCTAAATAGGTGTTAGTAAATTTAAATTTGAAAAAAGTTTGAGGCATTTTATAAGATGCTCCTAATTTCAAACCGTTACCTGAATCATAAAACATCCCAAATTGGGCTCCAAATCCTATGGCACTTGGCTTATCGGTTGTTGGGTATCCGGCCATAGTTGGACTGGCAGTTGGGTTTGGTGCTAACTCTAAAGCAGAATAATTAATAGTTGGTTGCACACCAATAGAAAATTTATCTGTTAATTGATAAGCCCAAGTAGCTCCCACTTGTAATAGCATATAGTCAGATTCAATATGTCCAAAACCTCCTGCCATTTGTGGATAATTTATTGGGTTAGAATTTTCCATAGGATTAAAGTTAGGACTTAAAGGGTTATTGGCTTCTTCTGGGAAAGTGACCCCAAAACCACTAATTCCAAATGCAGAAACACCAAAGGTATGTTTGCTTCCTTCTTTACCCCAAACCATCGCTATTGCAGGCATTAATGAGGTCCCTCTGTCATCTTCAGTAATACCACTAACTCCTGGTGCCCCCGGACCTAACATTCCTGCCGGTAATGAACCAAATAGTTCTGGTGAAGATGAGAATAAACCAACGTCAAGTTTTAATATTTTGCTATCAAAAGCAGAAAGCGTTGCAGGGTTCCATTGCATGGCTCCAGAAATATCTAATGGCTGTGCAGTTGAGGCACCCCCCATAGACATATTAACAGCTCCAATACCTTGCATAATGTGTCCAGCTTGAGAGAACATCATCGCTGAAAAACTAAAAAAGAATAATTGTAGATAAAATGATTTCATAATTATAATATTTATAAAGCATATGAAAATAACATATGATTTTGTTAATGAATTTAATACAAAATTAACCCTTGAAATCTAAGATAATCATGACATAAATCATGTTTTTATCCTTGTGTAACAAATGTTACATAAAGGGAGAGAATCAATTACCTTGTCCTAATTTCTTCAAAAGAAAACTAATTTATTATAATGAAACTAAGATTTTGTTTAATGGCTTTTTGAACGAAAATATTAAGTTGTAAATAATTCCAAATTCGGATATATATTCTTCTCATGAATGATTTTTTTATACCAATAATTTCATGAATTTTGTGAGATAAAAATTGGTATAGAATTACTGTTTGTTTTAATTAAAAAGGCACTAATTATTTCTGGATTTTTTGATTCCTATTTTCAAATATCACTTTTAATATTTTAACATTTGTTAAGCATTTAGGCGTGAGTCGAGTTTATATTTTTTTGTATTTTTACGCTTCTTAAATTTAAACTATCCTATAATGTTTCAAAAAAATCAACATGTTTTTAATTTACTTTTTGAAGCAGTTTCTGAAGGGGTCATCGTGGTGGATGAGTTTCAAAATATTGTAGCAACCAATGCTTCGGTAGAGCAGATGTTTGGTTATGACGGTAAAGAGCTCATAGGGAAAGAGTTGAATATTTTAATTCCTAAAAATTATCATGCAGGTCATGGTCAACATGTGCAAGGATTTATCCACCAAAATATTAGCAGAAAAATGGGAAAGGGACGTGACCTGAATGGGCTGCGTAAAGATTCAAGTATTTTTCCTTTGGAGATAGGGCTTAATCCTTTTAAATTTAATGAAATAACTTATGTGATGGCTTTGGTTATAGATGTTTCTATAAGAAAAAAACAGGAACAGCAAATTTTAGATTTGAACCAGCAATTAGAAGAAAAGGTTTTAAGAAGAACGCGTGAACTTATCAATGCCGTTGATGAATTAAAAGCAGTAAACACAAGACTTGAAGCTGAAAATAAAAGACGAATAGAAGCAGAATTAAAGACTAAAATAGCATTAAAAAAAGAAATTGAACTTAATGAGTTAAAAACTAAATTCTTATCATTAGTATCTCATGAGTTTAAAACGCCCTTAAGTGGTATCTTAACATCAACGATGCTGCTGGTAAATATAAATTAACCGAACAACAGGAAAATAGAGATAAACACATAAAAACTATTACTGATAGAGTGCATTATCTGAATAATATTTTGAATGACTTTTTATCAATTGATAAACTTGAAACAGGTAAGATTAAATATAATTATAAGGACTTTAAATTAAGTAAAGTTATTAATGAAGTGGTTTATAATTGTAATTTGTTATTGAAGGAAGGCCAAAGAATAAATTATCCAGACAATATTGATGATATGTATTTATTTCAAGATGAGAAGATTGTGGAATTGACTTTATCTAATTTAGTGCATAATGCTTTAAAATACTCTCCTGAAAATTCTACAATAGACATTGATGTGATTCAAGATTATGAGAATACTACCTTTATAATTAGAGATGAAGGCATCGGGATTCCTGAAAAAGATCAAAAAAACATATTTAATCGCTATTTTAGAGCAGAAAATGCTTTGCTTACGCAAGGAACAGGCATAGGATTAAATATTGTAAAAACACATTTAGAAAATTTAGGGGGTAACATTAAATTTGTAAGTCAAGAAAATGTAGGAACCAAATTCAATGTTACCATACCAAATAAAGCTATAAAATGAAAAAAATATTACTAATAGAAGACGATATTGTATTACGAGAGAATACGGCAGAGCTTTTAGAATTATCAGGTTATAAAGTAGAAACAGCCTCAAATGGAAGAGCAGGTATTGAAGTGGCAAAAAAGTATCTACCAAACCTTATTGTATGTGATATTATGATGCCAGAACTGGATGGTTATGGTGCTTTGGAAAGTTTGTCAAAAAATGATAGCACTAAGTATATTCCATTTATATTTTTATCGGCTAAAACAGAGCGTCAGGACATTAGAAAAGGCATGGATCTTGGGGCGGATGATTATATTACTAAACCATTTAATGAGGAAGAATTAATAAGTGCCATTGAAAGCAGAATTGCCAAATCTGCTATACTTCACGAAGAACGACAAAATATAGGAGCATTTCCAGATGACAATGTTTTCAATGATGAAATGAAAACACTCAATGATTTAAAAAACTTTTTTGATGATAATGGTAAAGTTTTTTTGTATTCAAAAGGAGATATTATTTATGAAGAAGGAAATAACTCAAATTACATCTATCTGATAAGAAAGGGAGTCGTTAAAAACTTTAAGTTTGATAATGATGGTAAGGAACTTACTACTAATTTATATCAGGAAGACGAACTTTTTGGATATACGTCATTTACTCAAAATATTCCTTATCAAGAGTCAGCTACAGCGATTAAAGATACGGAGTTAGTTGGTGTGTCGAAGCAAGAGTTAAAAGATGTTTTAGATAACAATCATAAAATAACACTTGAACTAATCCAGTTACTAACAGATAATTTATCTGGAGCAAGAGATCAATTGCTTGATATGGCCTATAGCTCAGTTAATAAAAAAACAGCATCTACTATACTGAAATTTGCCGAAAAATTAAATAATAAATCAGGCGAAGCAATCAGGATTTCCAGAAATGATCTGGCAAGTGTAGCAGGCATTGCCACAGAAACTCTAATACGTACCCTGTCTAGTTTTAAAAAGGATGGTCTTATAGAAATTGAGGCCAGAAATATTAAGATTTTAGACATTCAAAGACTTCAACAAATAAATTAAGTTTTGTTTTAAAGTATTACAATATGATTTATATCATTTTTTGTGATGCTGTGTACGCATATTTTTGTTTTTGATTAGGGGCAAGCCAATGAAAAACATTTTAATACCAACTGATTTCTCAAAAAACTCATGGAATGCCATTGAGTATGCCCTTAAATTTTTTGAAAATTCATGTTGTAATTTCTATTTATTGCATGTCAATACGATCAATACGCTTGTTGTTGCAGAAACTACATACATGCCTACACAGGAAGTCATTGAGGAGGCTTTTATAAAACCTGCAAACGTCAACTTGAAAGAGGCCATCAACCGTATAAAAAGTATTTCAAAGAATGATAAGCATAAGTTTTTTACACTGACTGATTATAACTATTTTATAGATTCCATTAGAAAACATGTATCTGAAAAAAAAATAGATATTATTGTTATGGGAACTAAAGGTGCTTCAGGTTTAAAAAAATTAATTGTAGGAAGTAACACCGGAGACGTACTTACCAGGGTACATTGTTCAACTTTAGTTGTTCCTGAAAATGCTAAATATGTCAAACTTAAGGAAATTGCATTCCCTACTGATTTTTCGTCTTTTTATTCTTTAGAATTGTTACAGCCTATTTTGGAAATATTGGATCAATACCAAGCCTCTATAAATATTTTACATATTAATAAAAAAGGGGTAACCCTGAATTTAGACCAACAAATCAACAAAGGATACCTAGAAGATTATTTTGCAAATAACAATTTTAATTTTCATCACTTAACAAATAACAATATAGAATCTGCTATACAATCATTTGTGGAGAAAAGAAAAGTTAATTTGATTACTATGGTCGCAAAAAATTTGAATTATTTTCAACGCATATTATTCCATCCAACCATAAAGGAAATCAGCTATCATACAGATATTCCTTTCTTAGTTTTGCACGAATAAAAAATTCAAAAGATAACAATTGTCATGTTTTTTTTTATAAGATTAGGTTAATTTTGAACAACTTAATGTTAATAGCAATTATTAAAGGACGGTTGACAGTTTTGGAAGGATATTGTCATCTGTCCTTTTTATTTTAAAGTACTTTTGAGCATATAATCACCATACGCTTTTCTGCATGATCTGTTGTAAAAAATAAGTATGTGTCACCCCCATCTTTTATGTCTAATTTTTTTCGAAGTTGTTGAACACTTTCCGAAAAATTTCTTGTAGTGATATTGGCTTTTTTTAAGCCTATTTTTTTTATGGCTTTGATATTGTAAGGTAAAACAGTTTCTATTTTAAATCGTCTGCCAGGAAAATCAATCAGTTTTTGACTCGTATATAAATGTGAGTTTTTATGAAGTTTAAAAACTTCCATTTGTTTGGTAAGAATATTAAAAGCACCTGCCTTTAAAATAGCTGCATTGGGTTCATATAAATAGGAGAGAGGCAAAGAATACTCTGAGTTACAGTTTTTTTCGTCATTCAAAAAAAAGTTAAAGGCAATAAGACCTTCTTTTAAAATATTTATTGCGTTAACTGAAATCTCATTCAGAAAATCTTTTTCTAGAATCCACAATATTTCTTTTACTTCATTATTAACTGCTATAATATGTATAGATTTAACATAGTTTAATTCATTAATTCCTATACTTAAATCAAGCAAGGGTGATGTTTTAATCATTACATTTTTTGTGTACCTGAATATAGTATCTAATTGTTGAGGAATGTTGGGTAAGCAATCATTTAAAAAAAATACTTTTCCTTTACTATCATGTCTCCTTGAAGGGTCGGCATATATCCAATCAACGGGTTTGTTATTTTGTTTTAAGAATTCAATCCCATCAACCATTTGAGTTTCAATATTAGAAACGCCTAGTTGAGTGTAATTATATTTTACAATTTCAGATAAATAGGCATCTAATTCACAATGCACTATTTTTTTAAATCGTTTTGAAAAATAAAAGCAGTCAACACCAAAGCCACCAGTAATGTCGATTATAGAATTTCCTTGAATTAAATTTGACTTATAATTGGCCGTGACTTCAGAGGACGTTTGTTCAATGTTTAATTTATTTGGATAGTAGATATTTTTAGTCTGAAACCAGGTTGATAATTTGTTTTCACATTTCTTTTTGGCTTCAATTTGTTCAATGATTTCTTTAGTATTTACAGCTGTAAATGCAGTTCCTTTTAATAAAATAGAAGTAATATTTGAATCTAAATTATCATTTATAAAACCCTGTATTTCAGTATTTAAAATAGCTTTATTCAAACTATATTTATAAGCCTTTGGTTAGTTTTTTAACAATTTGATTTTCAGACAAAAATTCCTTCAAAATTACTTTAATGGCTGTATAGGCAGGAACCGCTACGATAAGTCCAACAATACCGAACATTATACCGGCAATTAAAATAATCAAAAAGATTTCTAAAGGATGCGACTTCACGCTTTTTGAAAAAATAATAGGCTGACTGAAAAAATTGTCTATTAGTTGTCCAAATATAAAAACAGCTAAAACCCATATGATTTTCGAAAATATAATTTCACTAAATTCATTGCCTAGAGCACTGGTCATGGTTAAAGTTAGCATTAAAAACCCTCCAACCATGGGGCCAACATAGGGGATGAGATTAAGTAGCGCGCATAAAAAAGCAATAACAACGGCGTTTTCAACGCCAACAATAAGCAAACCAATGGTATATATGGTAAACAAAATTAAAATTTGAAATATGAGCCCCACAAAATATCTGGAGAGTAAATCTTTGATTTTATGAAAAGAATTTGTTAATGACGTTTCTTTTGATTCAGGTATAAATATTAATACACCATTTTCAAATAATTGGCTGTCTTTTAAAAAGAAAAAAGAAATAAAAAGTACTGAAAAAAGTCCCACACTAAAACTACCCAGACTACTAATTACCGCGTTTAAAAAATTTGGAATAAGTGAATAGTCTATTTTTGAAAGGATATTATAGTTTTCAAATGATTGTTCAATATCGAAGTTATTAATTTCAAAATAGGAGATCACTTGCTGATACAAAGTTTCAATATTAGTTTGTAATTTATTGATATCTAACAATGATAGGTTGCGCCCTTGTTCAATTATTAACGGAATAAACAGTAGAATTAAACCAATGAAGAAACCAATTAAGAGCAACATGGTAAAAATAACAGCGATCGTATTTTTGAATTTTAATCGATTTCGTAAAAAGAGGACAATAGGCCGACCAATTAAAGAGATCACCACAGCTATTGAAATATAAACTATTACAGACTCTATTTTATATAAAAAATAAATAAACAGAGCTATTCCAATAACAACACCAATTGCCTTTAAAATACCATTCGTGATAATTTTTGAATTCATTTGGTAAATATATGAAAACTGCTTACAAAATTTGCTTAGTGATTTCGTATAAAGCGATATTAGTAGCTTGAACAACGTTCATGCTGCTGTTTTGACCATACATATCAATATGGATAATATGATCAGAACTATTTAAAATGTTCTCAGAAATACCAAAATTTTCATCTCCAATTATGAGTGCTATGGGTTGATTCTTTAAAAATTTAAAGTTATGAATGGGGTTACTTGTCGCAGTAATCTCTAAAGAAATAATCTGATACCCTTGTCTTTTTAAAGATTCTACTATTTCAATGGCAGACTCCTGAATTTCATAATGAATTACTTTTTCAGTAGCTCTCGAGGTTTTGGCTGTTTTTCTACCCAGAGAAATATTATCACCACAAAGTATTAATTTTTCAATTCCAAACGCATCAGCCATTCTAAATAAACTTCCAATATTAGGGGCATTGGTCACATTTTCTGAAACTAATGTAATTGGAAAGCGGTGTTTAATAAACTTTGTATTGTAATGAGTGAGTTGCAATTAAATAATATTAATTTGATTAGTTTTCAAAAGCATATTTTACAATATTGGCGCCCATTTTCAAAGCTTTTTCTCTTATTTCATAAGGGTCATTATGTACTAATTCGTCTTCCCAGCCATCTCCTAGATCACATTCGAAGGTAAATAATAAAACGAGTCGGTCTTCATAAATTATCCCGAATGCTTGTGGCCGCTTTCCATCATGTTCATGTATTTTTGGAAGACCATTCGGGAATTTATAAAAACAAGTAAAAATAGGATGGCTCGCCGGAAGTTCAACCAAATCTTGCTCAGGAAATACCTTTTTAAGTTCTTTTTTTAAATAGGGTTCCATTCCATAATTATCATCTATATGTAAAAAACCTCCTGAAATTAAATAATTTCTAAGATTTCTGGCTTCATCTTCATTAAAAAACACATTGCCATGGCCGGTCATATGTATAAAGGGATACTGAAAAATATCTGTACTGCCAACGTCAACTGTTTCTGGTTTTTGACCCATTTTTGTGTTAATGTTGTTATTACAAAAAGTAATTAAATTAGGTAATGAAGTAGGATTGGCATACCAGTCACCACCACCTTTATATTTGAGTAAAGCTATGTCCTGAGCCTTTAATACAAAAGAAGATAAGGTTAATAACAAAATGGAATAAAACAGTTTCATTTTTTACTATTCTTGATTAATAAAAGCGACGCTATGGCAAGCTACTATAGCCGCAGTTTCAGTTCTTAGTCTGGTATCTCCCAAAGTTACAGGAATAAAACCATTGGATATGGCCATTTCAATTTCTTTAACACTAAAATCACCTTCAGGTCCTATTAAAAGGGTGATGTCTTGTTTTGGTTTTAGTTCTTGTTTTAATGATTTTTTATCAGTTTCTTCACAATGTGCTATAAATAGTTGCCCTTTAAAAGTTTGATTTATAAATTCCTTAAAGGAAATGGCATTGTTTAGTTTAGGAAGATAGCAGTTAAGGGATTGCTTGGTGGCAGACTGAATAATTTTCTCGAAGCGGTCTGTTTTTATGACTTTACGTTCGCTTTGTTCGCATATAATTGGTGTTATGCTGTCTATCCCTATTTCTGTAGCTTTTTCAAGAAACCATTCATAGCGGTCATTCATTTTTGTTGGAGCAACCGCTAAATGTAAATGATAAGGATGTTTCTGTTTTAATTCTTTATGAGTAATGGTTACCAAACAACTTCTTATATCTGCAATGGCAATTGCAGCAGTAAACAACCAGCCTTTTCCGTTGGTAATGAATAAAGTGTCTCCTGTTGATTTACGTAATACTTTGACAATATGTTTGCTTTCTTCTTTTTCAAAAGAAAACTGTTTGGTTGATTCTGTTATTTCAGGATTATAAAAAAGTTGCATCAATTTAAATCTTTAACCTGGCCGAAGCCGTTATATTTTGTTCTGAAAAATCACCTTCTAAATACTTTAAGTAACCCACTATAGCTATCATAGCGGCATTATCTGTAGTAAACTCAAATTTAGGCACATAAGTTGTCCATCCAAATTTTTGCTCACCATCCTTAAGGGCTTGCCTGATGCCGGAATTGGCTGAAACACCACCACCAATAGCAATATGTTTTATGCCGGTAGTTTTCACCGCCAGTTTTAATTTATCAATTAAAATACCAATGATTGTATATTGAATGGAAGCACAAATATCATTTAAATTTTCAGCTACAAAAGCAGGATTTACCTTCGTTTCATTCTGAATAAAATATAAAATAGCCGTTTTAAGTCCTGAAAAGCTAAAGTTCAAACCTTCAACTTTTGGTTTTGTAAACCTAAAGGCTTTTGGATTTCCTAATTTAGCACGCTTATCAATTTCAGGACCAGCGGGATAACCTAAACCGAGTATTTTTCCGCTTTTATCAAAAGCTTCCCCTACGGCATCATCAATAGTTTCTCCTATAACCTGCATATCAAAATAGTGATTTACTTTCACTATTTGTGTGTGTCCTCCTGAAATGGTCATTGCTAAAAAAGGAAAAGGAGGTTTGTTATATCCTTCTTCATNTATAAAATGAGCTAAGATATGGGCCTGCATGTGGTTCACATCAATGAGTGGAATATTCAAGCCAAAGGCTAAAGATTTTGCAAATGAGGTTCCTACTAGAAGTGACCCCATTAAACCAGGCCCTCTTGTAAAAGCGATGGCATTCAGCTGCTCTTTTTTAATTTTGGCCTTTGCTAACGCTTGTGTGACCACGGGAACAATATTTTGTTGATGTGCTCTAGAGGCTAATTCTGGCACAACGCCACCAAACTCTTCATGGATTTTTTGGTTGGCTACAACATTGCTTAAAATTTTTCCATTATAGATCACAGAAGCTGCTGTATCATCACATGAAGATTCAATTCCAAGTATATAAATATTTTGTTTAGTCATTAATTAGAATTAGGCACAATAATTGTTAATTTTGACATTAAATAAAAGTCTGTTCTAATCTTTTATTCGTAGATACAAATGTAGGTTTTTATTAATAAAATTAATACTTTAACAACTATCAAAAAGTTTCTAAAAATAGTATTAAAAATAGCAGGAATATTCCTGCTATTGTTCATCATTTTGGTGTTGATATTATCCATTACAGCAGTCCAGACAGGGCTTGGAAACTATGCTACAAAAAAACTCAATTCAACTTATGGGACGAATATAAATATTGATAGAGTAGGGTTACAGTTTAATGGTGATGTTGAACTTAAAAATATTTATATAGAAGATTTTAAGCAGGACACTTTAATTAGTATCACTGAATTGAATACCTCTATTTTAAATTTCAGAAATTTATATAATGGGAAATTAATTTTTGGTGACATTGATATTTATGGTTTAGTTTTTAATATCAAGAAATATAAAGGTGAAATTGATACCAATCTGGATGTTTTTGTTGCCAAGTTTGATGATGATAACCCAAGGAAAGAAAAGAGTGGTTTTTTATTATCATCTAGTGATGTTTCAATTTATGATGGCGTCTTTAAATTATCTGATGAGAACAAGGAAAATCCAAAAATGCTTGAATTGGAAAATTTAAATATTAATGCCACTAATTTTTTAATAAATGGAAGTGATGTCAGTGCCAGAATTAACACCTTGGCACTTAAGGACAGCAGAGGCGTAGTTATCAAAAATATGATGACAGATTTCTCATATACTCTTGAAGCGATGACGTTTGAAAATCTGCAAATCAAGACTGAAAACTCTGTTTTAAAAGGAGATTTAAAATTTTTATATAACAGAGATGATTTTAAGTTTTTTGAAGATAAGGTTAAAATTACCGCCAAGTTTACTAATTCAAACATTCTGCTTAATGAATTAAATACCTTTTATAATGAATTTGGTAAAAATCAACATGCCAGATTTAACGTGGAATTATCAGGTACATTAAATGATTTACACGCTAATAATTTAGACTTAAATACCAGTTCTAGATCAAGAATAGTCGGGGACTTTAATTTTAAAAATTTATTTAATAAAGAGGAGAATAATTTTTATATGTTCGCAAAATTCAGTCAATTAACTTCAACATATAAAGATTTGACTGCCCTTTTACCTAATGTTTTAGGCGCTTCAATTCCTTCATCCTTTGACAGATTAGGAAAATTCACATTGGTAGGTCAGGCAGAAACAACCCCTTCAACCATTTTTGCGAAAATTATAACTGAAACTGAATTAGGTTTTGTGAATTCTGATTTAAAAATGACACGTGTTAACAATATTGATAACGCCTCTTATGAAGGAAAAATAATATTTGAAGATTTTGATTTAGGAATACTTATGAATGATCCTAATTTCGGGAAAGTGTCTTTAAATGTTGATGTTGATGGCAATGGATTTGTGGCAGAAACGCTTAATACCCAGGTTAAAGGAGATGTATACCAAATTGAATTTAATGGTTATGATTATAAAAATATTAAAGTTTCAGGAAATGTCAGAAATAAAATTTTTGATGGAAACCTTATTGCCAGTGATGATAACCTGAAATTTAACTTTAACGGATTGGTCGATTTTTCTGAGAAGATAAAAAAATATGACTTTGAAGCTAATGTATACTACGCTAATCTCAGGGCATTGAATTTTGTTAAAAAGGATACCATTTCAATTTTTCAGAGTAATGTTAAAATGAATATGAATGCGAGTAATTTAGATGATGCCTACGGGCAGGTAACGTTTAAAAATACTTCGTATAAAAATCAGAATGACACTTATTTTTTTGATGAATTTGCTGTTTCATCTCGATTTGAAGATAACATAAGATTCATGGAGATTAATTCTCCAGATATTATTGAAGGTGCAATGAGTGGTCAATTTGTATTTAAGGATATTGCGAAACTGTTTGAAAACTCCATTGGAAGTATTTACACAAATTATATTCCTATTAAGGTAAAAGAGAATCAGTCAATAAATTTCAATTTTAAAATTTATAATAAAATTATAGAAGTGTTTTATCCTGAAATAAAGCTTGGAAAAAACACCTTTATTAGAGGGCAAGTAGAAAGCAATGAAAAAGGATTCAAATTAACATTCAAATCACCTGAGCTTAAATACCTGGATTACTTTGCTAGCAATATAGAGTTACAAGTTGATAATGATAACCCTCTTTTCAATACCTATATCGAGGTTGATAGTATAAAAACAAAGTATTATAATGTTTCCAAGTTTAATCTCATAAATGTAACACTTAAAGATACTTTATTTATGCGATCGGAATTTAAAGGTGGTAAAAGGAATACTGATATTTTTAATTTAAGTTTTTATCATACAATAGATGAAGAAAATAAATCTGTGATTGGTTTTAAAAAATCTGATGTAACAATAAAGGATAATGTCTGGTTTATTAATGAGAATAAGGACAATTTTAATAAAATCTCATTTAATAAAAAACTCACTGATTTTAATATAGATAAATTCAGAATTAATCATAACAATGAAGAAATTAAACTATCAGGTTTCTTAAAAGACAGTACACAAAAGGATATTAAACTTCAGTTCAAAGAGGTTGATCTAGCTAAAATTATTCCTGAAATAGATAGCTTGTCATTTGCGGGAAATGTCAATGGAAATATTGATATTATACAGAAAAATGGAAATTATTTACCAAACTCAACTATCGTAATTGATGATTTTAAGGTAAATAATTTTGATTTTGGGTCTTTTAATGCCAATATTCAAGGAAATAAAGATTTAACAAGTTATTTAGTTGATGTCACTATCAAAGATGATGCATACAAGTCCTTTAGTGTCAATGGAAATATTGATGTGACTAATAACAATTCATATATAGATGTCGATCTGATTTTTAATAAATTTAATTTAAAACCTTTAAACCCTTTATTACAGGATGTTTTAAGTGATATAAGAGGCACGGTTACTGGTAAATCAAAAGTGGTTGGAAATTTAAAACGGCCTGATATCATTGGTGAATTAGTAGTTAATAATGGCGGATTCAATATTCCTTATCTCAATGTAGACTTAGATTTTGAGAATAACGCTATAGTGAAACTACAAAATCAAAGTTTTATTTTTGATAGACTGGAATTAACAGATACTAAATTTAATTCAAAAGGGATGCTTAGTGGCTCATTGAGTCATGTTAATTTATCTGATTGGAGCTTAAATTTGGAATTGAATACCCAGAGATTATTAGTGCTTAACACTACAGAAAGTGAAGAAGCTCTGTATTATGGAACTGGTTTTGTTGGTGGGCAAGCCACAATTAAGGGTCCGACCGATCAATTATTAATAAACGTAATTGGAGAAACAAAATCCGGAACATTTTTTAAAATCCCCCTCAGTGATACAGAATCTTTTGGTGATAATTCCTATATACATTTTTTGAGCCCCGAAGAGAAACGTGCGAAGCGCAGTGGAATTGATTTTAAATTTGAAGATATAAAAGGACTTGAACTCGATTTTGATTTAGATATTACAGAAGATGCTGAAGTTGAAATCATTATTAATAAAGCTACGGGCCATGCACTGAAGGGAAGAGGAATGGGTGGTATGCTTATTGAAATAAACACCAACGGAAAATTTAATATTTATGGTGACTTTTCGGTGTTTGAAGGGGTTTATTATTTTGCATATGGAGGCTTGGTTGCTAAGAATTTTATAGTAAAGCCAGGTGGTACTTTGGCTTGGGACGGGTCCCCTTTAAAAGCCCGTATTAATATGGAAGCTGTTTATAAAACACAGGCAAATCCGTCTCCTTTACTTGATAATCCAATAAACAGAAGTATCCCTGTTGAATTAAATATTAATTTAACGGGTGAATTAGAACAACCAGATCCAAGTTTTGAATTTGAATTCCCCAATGTAAATTCTACAGTAAAATCTGAATTGCAATATAGACTGGAATCAAATGAAGACAGACAAAATCAGGCCCTTTATTTATTGTCAACAGGATCCTTTTCTCGAGGTTTAAGTGAGCTTAGTTTTTCTGGAACTATCGCTGAGCGATTAAATGGTATTGTTAATGGAATATTTACTAGTAATGATAGTAAATTTAATGTAGGAGTCAATTATGAAGTAGGTGAAAATAGACCGGATTATAAATCCGATGATCGTGTAGATTTAACTTTACAAACTCAGATAAGTGATCGTGTAATAATAAATGGTAAAGTTGGTGTTCCAGTGGGAAGTGAAACTCAAACGGTGGTGGCAGGTGATGTTCAAATTGAGTTTTTACTTAATGAAGAAGGCACTTTAAGAGCAAAAGTATTTAACAGAGAAAATAGTATACGCAATTTTGGAGAAGAGATTGGTTATACGCAAGGGATTGGGGTTTCATATAATGTAGATTTTGATACTTTCAAAGAATTACTGCAAAGACTTTTTAAGCCTTCTGAGGAAACTGAGACCACTCCGGAAAAAGTGCCTGTTGAAAAACCTCAAAGTCCACTTCCTGATTTTGTTGGTTTTAAAAATCCAGAAGAAAATGACAATTAATAGATTTTATTGTTATTAGGTACTAATTTTTCATTAAATCCGGTTTTTTATTAACTAAAACGTTATAGTTTCAGCACTTTCATAAAAAAAACAAAATGCTGTTAGTAATCTAATTTTAGTTTAGTAATTTTACTTTTTAATTACAATTTAATGTCAAATAAAATAAAAAAAATAGGTGTTTTAACATCCGGAGGAGATGCTCCCGGGATGAATGCAGCGATTCGATCTGTAGTTAGAACATGTGCTTACCATAATATAGAATGTGTTGGAGTTTACCGTGGTTATGAAGGCTTAATGGAAGGTGATTTTAAAGAAATGAATGCCAGAAGTGTGAAAGACATCATTAACAAAGGGGGCACTATCTTAAAATCGGCTAGATCAAAAGAATTTAGAACTAA
>BS_KBA_SWE02_21mDRAFT_10000294_pt1 | contig 18194 bp, 16 predicted proteins | sample BalSeasSWE02_21m_FD_9196 | JGI IMG/M metagenome (IMG submission 9196)
CATGGAAATAAAATTTTCCGCGGCATTGATTTCTAATACACTAACTTCCATTTCATCTAGCGTTATTCCATCAAAATAAGAAGTGTATTTTTTAATGGCCTCATCCCCTTTCTGGTTGACTTCATTAAATATCTGATTGACCGTTTCCTCAATATCATCAACGGTTTGCGTAGGTCTTTTTAAAATTTCTGACCATTCACTTTTCTTAGGATTANTTACTATCTGCATAACTTTTAATCTAAAGAACCATTTTTTCTATTGGACATACTAAAATACCTTGGGCACCTTTCTTTTTTAACTCATCAATAATATCCCAAAATTGATTTTTACTGATTACAGAGTGCACAGAACTCCAGCCAGCTTCTGCCAAAGGCAATACGGTGGGACTTTTCATTCCAGGTAAGACATTAATGATATCCTGTAATTTATCATTGGGCGCATTAAGTAAAATATATTTTGAATTTCGACCCTTTAAAACCGATTGAATTCTGAATTGAATGGTATTTAAAATCTCTTGGTTTTGCGCATTAATTATTGGTGAAACCGCTAAAACGGCTTCAGATTTCATAATAACTTCAACTTCCTTTAAATTATTTTTAAACAGGGTGCTCCCACTGGAAACAATATCACAAATGGCATCTGCTAAACCAATATTTGGGGCAATTTCTACAGAACCATTGATGATATGTAGATGGGCTTTTATGCCATTCTTGTCTAAATAATTCTGAATGGTATTTGGGTAGGAAGTGGCAATGCGTTTACCTTCTAAATCCTTAATGCCATTATATTTTATAGACTTAGGAATAGCAATGGACACTTTACAAGTTGAAAACCCTAATTTTTCAGCAATGGTTATTCCATTTCCTTTTTCAATCAAAATATTTTCTCCAATGATTGCGGCATCAACAACCCCATCTTTCAAGTATTGAGGAATATCTCCATTTCTTAAATAGAAGACCTCCAGCGGAAAGTTTCTGGCAGAAGCCTTTAATTGATCTTTACCATTATCTATAGAAATACCAATATCCTTCAATATTTCCATGGACTCATCATGTAATCGTCCTGCTTTTTGTACTGCAATTTTTAATTTACTCATTTCTTTGTTTGTTATGAGTTTGAAACAATCTTTTTAGGAATAAAAAACCCGTTTGATTGTCTCAAACGGGTTTAAAATATATGTTGAATTTATTCAATACATTTTCATTTCGCCTGAGTGCAAATTTGAAAATGATGATGATGTAATTGAATAAAGTTCATGTCTTACTTCTAATAATCACAAATATCTAAAATAAATTCTTAGTATTCCAAATATTTGAATTCAAATTTTTCAGAATTAAGTATTATTTAAGTTTTTACTAAAAAATATGTTAATTAACAATAATATACCTTTCAGAATAAAAATTATATAATTCGTTTATTCTTTAAAACTATTGATTTCCTAAAATTATTGGCAACCCAGAATCTCCTGAACCAATGACAATAACTTTACTATTTGGTGATTCAGCCAGTTTTATTGTAGCATCAATACCCTTATCCTGTAAAATTTTATCCGTTAATGACGCACTCAAAATTCTGTTAGATTCGGCTTTACCTTGTGCTTCAATAATCACTTTTTCAGCTTCTTTAGCCGCTGTAACTAGTCTAAACTCATATTCTAAAGATTCTTGTTCTTGCTTTAATTTACGCTCAATAGCATCTTTAATGGTATTTGGTAACGTTACATCACGCACCAATACTTCGTTTAATTGTACGTANTGTTTTTCTAGTATTTTTTTTGTTTCTAGAAAAATCTCATCTTGTATAGCATCACGTTTACTAGAATATAACTGTTCTGGCGTATATCGCCCTACAACACTTCTTGCTGCACTTCTTATAGCCGGCTGAATAACACGCTGTAAATAGTTTTGGCCAAGTGACTGGTGTAAATTTCCTAGATCATTATAAACAGGTTGGTACCAAGCCGAGGCATCTATTTGAATCTCTAATCCATTAGAAGACAGTACTTTCATTTTTTCGAACAGTTCTTGCTGACGTACTTCGTAAACAAAAACTTTATTCCAAGGCGCTATCAGATGAAATCCTTCTCCTAAAGGCGGTTGGTCAGTCACCACACCATTATCAAAAGTTTTATATAGCACTCCGGCTTCACCTGAGCCAATGGTTACAGCAGATTTTGCTAGTAAAATTATAAATATGATAGCAACTATAATTATTGGTATTCCAATTTTTGGTAATCTTTCCATTGTATGTAAATTTAAATTAGTCCGTTATATTTTCTTAAAAACCATTCTGTAGTTAGGCTTATTGCTATTAGAAAAAGCAAATATTTCCAATCTATCAAAGGTATGGTATTTTTATTTTCTTTTTGGATGGATTGATATCTATTATCATTTAAAAGGTCTTTTATTACTGAACTTGTATTTGATATAAAATACGGGGTTCCATTACTATTAGTAGCTATTCGTTCAAGTTTTGTTACATTGGCATTTAAAAATTGTTGCTCCACATTATACTCTAAAATTTTAAAATTACCAGATTTTGAAATATTCTCTTTAGCATTACTTACTGTAAAATAATAGTCCGAAGGAGGCAAACTACTCAAATCTACCTGGTACAAATTATTTTTAAGGATGAACGGAAAGATTTTTTCTTCTTTTAAAATGGTATCTTTTACTTTAATCACTAAAGTTGCTCTTGCATCAAACTGATAATTTTTATCAAAATATTCAGCCTTAAAATTAACACCACGGGTTCCATTGTAAAAGGACTCATATTCTAGGTTTAATCGGCTTTTTTTATTATTAGAAGATAAATATTGAATGATTTTTCCAAAAAAATCATCAAATGCTTCAAATGCTTTAGAATCTAAAAAACTTTGGGCTCTCCATTGCCAAATATTTTCACCTAATAAGAGAGCTTCCCTCCTACCATTAAATTCAAAAGTGGCCAGTAATGGCTGGTCAGTTATAAGATTTCTAAGCTTTTTAAAAATAATAGTTTCATAAGGAATACTAAATGAAATAGCACCAAGATTAGACTGCAATGGTGGAAATGATTCAAAGTTAATATCATCAATTAAAAAGGACGTGTAATTTGTATTTAAAGTCGCTAAGTAGTCTTCGTTTTGATAGGTTATTTCATGCTTGTAATTTTGACTCACTGAATTTAGAAAATTTAAATCAGTTTTGGGTCCAATAACCAGAAATTTGTTCTTCTTTTCTGCATCCAAAATCGCTATTAGCTTTCTAAAGGCATTATTTGGCTGGTATAGTATAAATAATTGAAAATCATTGACTTGACTTATAGCTTCTGCTGGCTTTAAAATAGAGGCTGTATGTTGTTCGTTGCTTTCTATACACTTTTTAAAAACACCTAAATCCGGATGTAAAAAATCACTGACTATTGCGATATTGGTTTTTTGGTCAATAACTTCTATGGCAAAAGACTTATCATTATTGAGTTTATTTTTTTCATTTTGCTGAGGCGTAATCGTTGCTTTATAACTAAAAACACCAACAGCATTTGCAGGCAAAGTGAAATTTATAATTTTAGAATTATTGCGCTTTGTAAAATTAATAGTTTGCGAATACAATAAAGATTTTCCTGAGTGCACCTGAAAATTAGTATTTATATTATCATCACCATTGTATGTAACAATGCATTCCACAGGAAATTCATTTTTCAAAAAAGCATATTTATTGACATTAAGTTGCTGGATGCTTAAATCTGTATATGCTGTAGTATCACCTAAAATAATTGGATAAATTGGTTGTTTATATTTAGCAGCTGTATATTCATAATCATTGCCAATGGTTTGATTACCATCAGTAACCAAGATCATAGGGGCTATTGTGTTGTTATATACTTGAGAAAGCTGATCAAATAAATCATCAAAATTAGTTTCGTTTTCAGAAAAATTAATGGAATCAGAAACTTTTAATGAATTGCCGAACGTATAATAATCAACATTAAATTTGTTATTGATTTCTGCACTATTGGAAATAGTTGAAACAAAATTTAAGGCATTTTTTTCTTGATTTAAATTTTTAATTGATGTAGAATTATCAACAGCAACAATTAATTTAGGCTTTTCAGAATAAAAATTTAGATGCTCAAATTTTGGATTTATTATTAATAATAAAACAGAAAAAATAGTGATGAATCTTAAAAAAATAAATAAAATATTTAGCTTTTGTCTAGAATCAGGCTTGTAATTATACAGAAATAGCGCCAGTGATAGCGCTATGATTCCTGCAATAATAAGATATAAAATTGTTGATGTAGACATATTAAATTTACGATTTGAATTTTTGAGAGTATCGTTTTATAATAAAAAACAATCCCCGCAAATAAAAGCTTAAGTTAACATGCCACCATCTACATTTATAGTTTGTCCCGTTACATAAGCACTTAAATCACTCGCTAAAAATACGCATACGTTGGCAACATCTTCCGGTGTCCCCCCTCGTTTTAATGGAATACCTGCTCGCCATCCTTTTACCACCTCTTCATCTAGTTTGGCGGTCATTTCGGTTTCGATAAAACCTGGAGCAATAACGTTACTTCTTATATTTCTTGAACCTAATTCCAAAGCAACAGATTTTGAAAATCCTATAATACCTGCCTTTGACGCCGCATAGTTAGTTTGACCGGCATTTCCTTTAACCCCAACAACAGAACTCATATTGATTATAGAGCCTTTTCTCTGTTTAAGCATGGTTCTCTGAACGGCTTTGGTCATATTAAAAACAGATTTTAAATTAACTTCAATAACCGTATCAAAATCTTCTTCAGAAATCCGCATTAATAAATTATCTTTTGTAATACCGGCATTATTTACCAAGATGTCGATGCTTCCAAATTCGTTCACAACCTCATCAGCCAATTGTTGTGCTTCATTAAAATCGGCCGCATTACTTTTATATCCTTTGGCTTTAACGCCTAAAGCATTTAATTCTTTTTCTAATGCATTGGCTGCTTCAACAGATGAGCTATAAGTAAAAGCCACATTAGCACCTTGCTGCGCAAAAACATAAGCAATTCCTTTTCCTATGCCCCTACTTGCACCTGTGATGATAGCTGTTTTTCCTTCTAATAATTTCATGATTATTAATTATATTATGTTGTATTCCTTTAATACATCAAATATAGGAATATTTATAGTGTGTTAAAAAATGTTCTCTTAACTATTTAAATCAATTTTAGTTTTCAATGTTAAATTCTTATCATAAAAAAGCCCCGCTATTACCAGCAGGGCTTCATATATATTATGTTTAGTAAAATTATCCTAAAACTTCTTTTACCTTTTTACCAATCTCAGCAGGAGAATCAACTACGTGAATACCGCAAGCTCTCATTATTTTCTTTTTGGCTTGCGCAGTGTCATCACTTCCACCTACAATGGCACCAGCATGNCCCATTGTTCGCCCTGCAGGCGCAGTTTCACCAGCAATAAAACCAATAATCGGCTTTTTACTTCCACTCGCTTTATACCAGTTAGCAGCATCAGCCTCTAACTGACCTCCAATTTCACCAATCATAACAACAGCTTCTGTTTCAGGATCATTAATGAGTAATTCTACGGCATCTTTTGTTGTAGTTCCTATAATAGGATCTCCTCCAATTCCAATGGCAGTCGTAATGCCCAGTCCTTGTTTTACAACTTGATCAGCTGCTTCATAAGTTAATGTTCCAGATTTTGAAACAATACCAACAGTTCCTTTTTTAAATACAAAACCTGGCATAATCCCAACTTTAGCCTCACCTGGAGTAATAACCCCTGGACAGTTAGGGCCAATCAATCGGCAGTCTTTATTTTTTATATAATCAGCAGCTTTTATCATGTCAGCTACAGGAATTCCCTCAGTAATTGTAATAATAACTTTAATACCAGCATCGGCAGCCTCCATAATGGCATCTGCAGCAAATGCCGGTGGAACAAAAATAATAGTGGTATCTGCTCCGGCCTTTTTAACAGCATCCTGTACGGTATTAAAAACAGGTCTGTCTAAATGCATTTGACCACCTTTTCCAGGGGTTACTCCTCCAACAACATTGGTTCCATATTCAATCATTTGACTTGCATGAAAAGTTCCTTCACTACCAGTAAATCCTTGAACTATTATTTTTGAATTTTTGTTTACTAAAACACTCATTATATTTTTATTTATTTAACTAAACGAGTACAAAAGTACTTTATTGAAGTTAGTTTTAAGTTGAAATTATTTTATTTTTTTTAGATCAGATAAAATATCTGGGATTTGTTTGATTAAAGCCATTTCTTTGAGTTCAACTCTGGCTTCTTGTGCCGGAGTTCCCCAATATGTTTTGTTGCCTTCCAGTGATTTACTGATGCCTGATTGCGCATGTACAACCGCTTTTTTACCTATGGTAATGCCGCTGGTACATCCAACCTGACCCCAGATAGTGACTTCATCTTCAATAACAACACATCCGGCAATTCCTGTTTGAGAGGCTATTAAACATTTTTTTCCAACAATAGTGTCATGGCCTATTTGTATTTGATTATCCAATTTTGATCCTTCCCCTATTATAGTATCAGCTGTAACCCCTCTGTCTATAGTGCATAGCGCTCCTAAATCCACATGGTTTTCAATAACCACTCTACCTGCAGATTTCAAACGATCATAGCCTTCCGGTCTTTTCTTATAATAAAAAGCATTGGCGCCTAATACCGTCCCGGCATGAATAGTAACATTATTACCAATTATAGTATCATCATAAATACTCACATTTGAATGAATAATGCAATGATCACCAATAATGACATGATGACCAATAAAACAGTTTGGCTGAATAATGGTGTTTTTCCCGATTTGTGCCGTTTCAGATATTGAACTAGTTGAAACATTAAAAGGTTTAAAGTAATCCGTCAGTTTATTGAAATCTCTGAAAGGATCATCACTGATTAACAATGCTTTCCCTTTAGGACAATCAACTTCTTTATTAATTAAAATGATGGTTGCCTTTGAATTTAAGGCTTTATCATAATATTTAGGATGATCGACAAAAACGATATCACCTGAGGTTACCACATGAATTTCATTCATGCCTAAAACAGGAAAATTAGCGTCACCAATGAAGTGACAATCAATTAATTTTGCGATTTCAATTAAGGAATATGCTCTAGGGAATTTCATTTAATAGTTTACAAATTAACTCATCAAAAAATAATTTAACCGTATTAAAAAATAAATGTTATTCCTTAACGCGTTCTTTATAAGTTCCTTTATCAGTTTCAATTTTAATAAGGTCTCCTTCATTTATAAAAAGGGGTACATTAACGCTGGCTCCTGTCTCAACTGTCGCCGGTTTGGTGGCATTAGTGGCCGTATTACCTTTAACACCGGGTTCTGTAGCAGTGACCATTAATGTTACACTAGCGGGCATTTCTACAGAAAGTGGTAAATTGTCCTCTGTATTAATAATAACCGTCACAACTTCTCCTTCTTTCATTAATTGCGGGCTATCTAAAGCGCTTTCCCTTAATTGAATTTGAGTATAATCTTCTGTATTCATGAAATGATAAAACTCACCATCATTATATAAAAATTGAAACTTATGAGTTTCCACTCTAACATCTTCTATTTTATGGCCAGATGAAAAGGTATTATCAAGTACTTTTCCAGAAGTAACACTTTTCATTTTGGTTCTTACAAAAGCCGGGCCTTTTCCAGGTTTAACGTGTAAAAACTCTATTATTTTATAAATATCATTATTGTATCTTATACATAATCCGTTTCTAATATCTGATGTGCTTGCCATATAAAATGTCTTCTATTATTATTGTTTATTTGTTAATTNGATTTGAAATAACCCTTCATGATGCCGCGATGTGAGTTTTTAATAAATTGCAGAATTTCATCACGTTCAGGGGTTGCTTCCATTTCCGCTTCAATTATTTCTGCAGCCTGGGTATTATTATAATTTTTTTGATATAGTATTCTATAAATATCCTGTATTTCTCTGATTTTTTCAGATGAATACCCGCGCCTTCTCAGACCTACTGAATTAATTCCAACATAGGATAAAGGTTCTCTGGCGGCTTTGACAAACGGAGGCACATCTTTTCTAACCAAGGAACCACCGGTAACAAAGGCATGGTTTCCAATGGAAACAAATTGATGCACAGCTGTCATACCAGCTAAAACAACATAATCTCCAATAGTAATATGACCGGCTAAAGTGCTGTTATTTGAAAAAATACAATTGTTACCTACAATACAATCATGAGCAATATGACAGTAGGCCATTATTAAACAGTTATTGCCAATAACCGTTTTCATTCTGTCAGCCGTACCTCTATTTATGGTAACACATTCTCTGATAGTTACATTATCCCCTATTTCTACAGTAGTATCTTCATCATTATACTTTAAATCTTGAGGAACTGCTGAAATAACAGAGCCAGGAAATATATTACAGTTTTTTCCTATTCTTGCGCCTTCCATTATGGTAACATTACTTCCTATCCAGGTGCCTTCACCAATAATGACATTGTTATTTATGGTAGTAAATGGTTCTATTACAACATTTTTTGCAATTTTTGCACCAGGATGTACATAAGCGAGTGGTTGATTCATAATTATTTTACTTTAGATATTTGAGCCATTAGTTCTGCTTCTGCACAAAGTTTTCCGTTAGCATAAGCATAACCTTGCATATGGCAAATACCTCGACGAATGGGCGTTATTAATGAACATTTAAATATAAGCGTATCACCAGGAACTACTTTTTGTTTGAACTTCACATTATCCATCTTCATAAAAAAGGTCAGATAATTTTCAGGATCTGGAACCGTATTTAAAACTAAAACCCCTCCTGTTTGTGCCATCGCTTCAACAATTAAAACACCAGGCATTACAGGTGCTCCGGGGAAATGACCAGCGAAAAATGACTCATTCATAGTCACATTTTTCATAGCAATCACATAGTTATCAGTAAGTTCAAAAACTTTATCAATTAATAAAAAGGGCTGTCTGTGTGGCAACATAGCCATGATTTGATTTACATCCATTAAAGGAGTTTGATTCAAATCAATATTAGGGACGTTATTGCGTCTTTCATTTTTAATTATTTTAGACATCTTTTTCGCAAACTGAGTGTTGACAAAATGTCCGGGCTTAGTCGCAATTACTTTACCTCTTATGTGTGTGCCAATAAGCGCTAAATCACCTAAAACATCTAATAATTTATGTCTGGCAGCTTCATTAGGATGATGCAGCGTCAAATTATCCAAGATACCATTGGGTTTAATGGCAATACTATCTTTTTTAAAGGCTACTTTCAGTTTCTCCAAAGTTTCTGGAGATAAGGCTTTATCTACATAAACAATGGCATTATTCAAATCTCCACCTTTTATTAAGCCATGTTCTAAAAGCATTTCAATCTCATGAAGAAAACTAAATGTTCTGGCATTTGAAATATCTTTCTTAAAATCTGAGATTTTATTTAATGTGGCATTTTGTGTTCCTAAAACTTTAGTGCCAAAATCTACCATAGCTGTAATTTGGTACTCTTTACAGGGCATTACTAAAATTTCACTTCCAGATTCTTCATCGGTATATGAAATAACATCTGTTATAACATATTCTTCTCTAAAGGCATCAAGTTCTACAATTCCGGCGTCTTCAATAGCTTTTACAAAGAATTTGGAGGATCCGTCCATTATGGGTGGTTCTGAGGCATTTAACTCAAGTATCACATTGTCAACATCCATCCCTACCAAAGCAGCAAGCACATGTTCAGAGGTTTGAATTGTGACCCCGTTTTTTTCTAAACAAGTACCTCGTTGTGTATTAGTTACATAGCTGGCATCGGCTTCAATAATAGGCATACCTTCTAAATCAACCCGTTTAAAGGCTAATCCAGTGTTGGCCAATGCAGGCTTAAAAGTTAATGTTACATTTTTACCTGTATGTAAACCAACTCCAACTAAAGAAACTGCTTTCTTTATGGTTTTTTGCTTTATTTCAGTATTTACTATTCCCATCTATTTTTTTTTCTAAATCATTGATATCTTTAACAATCTTGGTCAGGTTTTTAAAATGAACATATGATTTATTATATTCACCTATAGCAATTGCCGGGGAGCCTTGCAGTATTTCATTATCTTTTACGTTTCTTGCGATTCCTGATTGCGCCTGAATTCTCACATTGTTACCAATGGTGATGTGACCAGCAATTCCTACCTGACCTCCAATCAGACAGTTTTCACCAATTTTTGATGAACCCGCAATCCCGGTTTGTGCTGCAATCACCGTATTTTTTCCAATTTCTACATTATGTGCAATTTGAATTTGGTTATCCAATTTAACACCTTTTCTAATAATGGTAGATCCTAAAGTTGCCCGGTCTATGGTGGTTGTAGCACCTATGTCTACAAAATCTTCTAAAATCACATTTCCTATCTGAGGCACCTTACTATATTCTCCATTTTCCATTGGCGCAAAACCAAAACCATCCGCTCCAATAATAGATCCGGAATTTAGAACGCAAAAATTACCAATGACAGTCTCTGAATAAATTTTAGCTCCTGAAAAAATAACGGTATTATCGCCTATTGTTACATTATCACCAATAAAAACACCAGGATAAATTTTAACATTATCTCCAATTTTTACATGTTGACCAATATATGCGAAAGCACCCAAATAAATGTTTTTCCCATATGTTACCGTCTCAGAAATGTATGAAGGTTGTTCTATCCCTGTTTTATTCAGTTTTATAACATTATAATATTCCAGCAATTTTGAAAATGATTGATACGCATCATCCACTTTAATAAGCGTAGTTTCTATGTCGTTTTCAGGATAAAATGACCTGTTCACAATAGTTATAGTGGCTTTAGTTGAATATATAAAAGGTGTGTATTTTGGATTAGCCAAAAAAGTAAGAGAACCCTCAACACCTTCTTCTATCTTCGATAGTTTAGAAACTACCACATCTGCATTCCCTACAATATCACCTTCTAAAATTCCTGCTATTTGTTGTGCTGTAAATTTCACACTATAAAGTTTGTTATTTTTAGTTTGATAGTGGCAAAAATATGAAAAATGTCCTAAAGTTTTTCTTTAGGGAAGCATATATAATATTTTGTCACTGGTTTTGATAAGGCTTTTGCATTAAATTGGTCAGATACTTTTGATAAATCTTCAACCTTTCCTGATTTATGTAAAATATTAATACCCTGCGTTTTTAACATATATGCCTGATTTGAAATGTGTCCGGTAAAGACAAAATAGCTCGCTTCCTCTTTGGTGATTTGATGTTTTTTAATCACGCTATCTAAATGGCATTCAATATCTTGAGCCTTAATTTTTTTATTTTTTATTTTAATTTTAAGGAGGTTTCTGTTAAGAATCATTTCGCATAAATTACTCAAAACAAAATCATCATGATGTTGCCATGTTTTTAAAGAAGAGATGATATCAAAATCATCAAGCTCAGAAAATATATCTAAAACCTCCCCATTAAAATCATGCAAAGAAATATCATGCCTTAAGAAATAATCAAGAGGTTTACTGGTTTGCAGTATAACTCCTGAATGTATTAATTCCTTTGCCCGCTTTAAAACTCTTATCAATAACTGTTCTGCCACGATACTTGTTTTATGCAAATATACCTGCCAGTACATGAAACGTCTGGCATTAAGGAATTTTTCAACACTATAAATCCCTTTTTCTTCAACAACAAGCAGATCATTCACAACATTCAACATGGTAATTAAACGCTCACTGTTAATGTTTCCTTCCGCAACACCTGTATAAAAACTATCTCTTTTTAAATAATCGGCACGATCCATGTCTAATTGCCCTGAAACTAACTGACACATAAATTTTCTTGGATACGTACCTTTAAAAATGTTAATAGCCAGCGTTAAACTTGAGTTAAATTCTTCGTTTAATCGTTCCATAAAAAGCATTGAAATGTGCTCATGGGAGACGTTATTAACAATGCTATGCTCCATGGCATGAGAGAATGGTCCATGACCAATATCATGCAATAAAATGGCTACATAAAGAGCCGTTTCTTCTTCTTCTGAAATGGTAACCCCCTTAAAACGAAGTATTTCTATGGTTTTTTGCATTAAATACACACAACCAATAGCGTGATGAAAACGTGTATGATGCGCCCCGGGATATACCATATAAGACATACCCATTTGAGTGATTCTGCGCAAGCGCTGAAAATACTTGTGCTGTATTAAATCAAACACAAGGCTATTTTGAATAGTAATAAAACCGTAAATTGGGTCGTTAAAGATTTTAAGTTTATTCAAACTTTAAATTTTGATGTTTATAGATACAAATATAATTATATAGATAGCATAAAAGCTTAATAAGACTTAAAACAAACAAAATAGAATATAAATTTATTAAATACTTATTTATTTAAATGAATACAATAAATATACTTTGGATTGATGATGAAATTGATTTATTAAAACCACATATCATTTTTCTTGAAAAACGACACTATAAGGTTACTACCTGTACCAGTGGTTCTGAAGCGTTGGATATTTTAGATGACATGAAATTTGACATTGTTTTTTTAGATGAAAACATGCCTGGATTAACCGGTCTGGAAACTTTAAATGAAATTAAAGAAAAACAAGATAACCTTCCGGTGGTCATGATAACTAAAAGCGAAGAAGAATACATCATGGAAGAAGCTATTGGTAACAAAATAGCGGATTATTTAATCAAACCGGTCAACCCGAACCAGATTTTATTAAGTTTAAAGAAGAATTTAGATCATTCCAGACTGATTTCTGAGAAAACCACTTCAAATTATCAGCAGGAATTCAGAAAGATTGCCATGGAATTAGCCATGGTTAATACTTATGAAGAATGGGTGGCTTTATATCAAAAACTTATTTACTGGGAAATACAATTAGAAGATATTGAGGATATTGGTATGTTTGAAATCCTGGAATCTCAAAAAGTGGAAGCCAATGTGCAATTTGGGAAATTTATAGATAAAAATTATGCCGACTGGTTTGATTCCCGCTATGATGCGCCTGAGATGTCTCATACTTTGTTCAAAAATAAGATTGCACCGCAATTAAGTAAGGACCAACCCACACTTTTAGTGGTTATTGATAACCTGAGATATGATCAGTATAAAGTTTTTGAACCTATTATTAATAATTACTACAAAAAGGAAAGCGAGTCAGCCTTTTTCAGCATTTTACCAACCGCCACGCAATATGCCAGAAATGCTATTTTTTCTGGATTGATGCCAAGTGAAATGGAAAAATTATTTCCGCAATACTGGAAAAATGATACCGATGAAGGTGGAAAAAATTTGCATGAGGAAGATTTCTTAAAGGCACAAATAAAAAGACTGGGATTGAGCCATCTAAATTATGAATATCATAAAATAACCAATTTAAAAACCGGTAAAAAGCTGGTTGAGAATTTCAATTCTCTTAAAAATAATGACCTGACCGTGGTTGTTTATAATTTTGTGGATATGCTTTCACATTCCAAAACGGAGATGGAAGTTGTAAGAGAACTGGCATCAAATGATAAAGCCTACCGGTCTTTAGCCCTCAGTTGGTTTAAAAACTCTCCCCTATTGGAAATGATACATCAGGCACAGATATTAGGATTTAAACTGATTTTAACGACAGACCATGGTACTATTAATGTAAAAAATCCTTCTAAAGTAGTTGGCGACAGAGATACCAGTTTGAATTTAAGATACAAAACGGGCAGAAGTTTAACCTTTGAAAACAAAGAGGTATTTCATGCTAAAGACCCTAAAGCTATTCATTTACCATCTATAACGATGAGTAGTTCTTTTATTTTTGCTAAAGGGGATTTCTTTTTTGCCTACCCCAATAATTATAATCATTATGTGAGTTATTACAGAAATACCTACCAGCACGGAGGGGTTTCATTAGAAGAAATGATTATTCCATTTGTGGTATTTACGCCTAAATAAATCTATGTAATGCATAAAACTTCGATGAAATACACTTTTTTCTTGTTTATCTCAAAAAATATGCATACTATTGCATTATAATTTTTATAATAGAAATGGATTATTATTTAAAGGATATTGAGCATGTCGCGCAATCGATACTTCAAAATGTCACCTCGAAGGTCATTTTGGTATATGGCGATATGGGGTCTGGTAAAACAACTTTGATTAAGGCTTTAACAAAGGCTTTAGGAAGTATGGATGAAGCCAGTAGCCCAACCTTTTCTATTGTAAATGAATATAAAACAACAGATGATAAAATTTATCATTTCGACCTATATAGATTAAAGAATTTAGAGGAAGCCTATAATTTTGGCATTGAAGAATATGTATATTCCAATCACTGGGTGATCATTGAATGGCCGGAGATTATTGAAGAGTTGCTTCCAGAGGACAGTAATAGACTGGATATAGTCATTAATAAAGATCTATCCAGATCTATCGAATTAAATTTTAAACCCAATTTTAATAAACAAACCTGCTAAGTTTATGGTAAAATAACATTAAAAAAGCTCCGAATATTGAAGACTTACGGTAAAACCACAGCGCGATTTTTTAAAAAGCCTATTTTTTAACATATTTTTAACATTTCGATCTAATCTTCAGGATACTTTTCTATAATTTTGAGGTAATTAATTAATTAATCCCTTATAATTATGAAAACTAAAAAGTATTTAATTGCACTTGCAATTTTCGGGGGTATGTTGTTTACAGCTTATGCAGCAAACGCAATAAACCATGATGCAAGTCAAACCGCAAAAGTTGAAAAAGCCAGAATTAAAGTTCCTCCAGCAGGATAGAAAAAGTATAATAATAGGTACTGTGATAGCCACTTTTATAGCTATGAGCCCCTATTTATTTTATCTTTATGAAGGTGTTCCAGATGTTAAAGACTGGAACACTTTTTTTGGTACTTACCATAGCGGATTTTATGGAAGTGCCAACATCAGTATGTGGGTTTTAAATGGCAAAGTAATACCATTGTTNTTATTNATTATCTGGTTTTTTACCTGTCGCCACTGGTGGTACCATGCATTATTAGTGCCCATTTCAATGTATGCATATCAAATATTAATTACTGTAAAAACAGATGCAGAATTTATAGATAATAATCAACTTATTTATTTGCTCCCTATTATGGCTGTCATTGTCCCTTCTATTTATTTAATAAGAGCCAGAATTTTTAATGAAGTGAATACGGCTAATCAAACCATGCAGGAATTAGAAGATGAACTTAAATTAACGCCTAAGGGTTTTTGGGAGAAAGTAAAACAATACTTTTAATAAGAATCTCAATTGGAATTTAAACGGTCCCGTTCTTCTAAATCAATGGCTTTTTCATTCGTTTGTAAACGGGTATTTCCAAATTTATAATTAAATCCAACAACAATTAATCTATTCTCAAACCTGGACTTTAAAAAGAGGTCTTGATTAAGATATTTGTTGGTTTGGGTAAAATTCTGAGTATTAAACAGATCAGTCACTCCAATACTTAAAGAGCCTTTTTCTTTCCAGAGTGTTTTTTTAAGCGTCATATCCAGTCCATGTCTGCTGCTATAAACAGAGGGACCATCTACCATTGGTGCAATATATAAATAAGACACGTCTGCAGTCAAGCTTTTATCCTTGAGAAAGGAAAAGTAATTAATTATTTGCCCATAAGCGGACCATTTATCATTTACAAGAACGGCGTTATTACTTTCTTCAGCTATAAACTGGCCTTCCGTATAAAATAAAGAAGCATATACAGAGAGATTCCAATCATTCAAAACTTTGGTATAAGTAGTAAAATCTAAACCATAAGAGATATTTCTATCTATATTAGTGTTAATTATTTTTAAAATATTCTCTGTATTATCCTGGAAAGTTATTTCAAGTAGTGGATTCGATTCATATCTGTAATAGGCTTCGAAAGTGTACTTTTTATTAAAGGTATAGCCCAAGGTGAGGACATCATCAATTTCAGGCAATAATTCCGGGTTTCCTGTACTGTAAGTATTATCATTTAAATAATATTTAAAAGGGTTTAGTAGACTGTAACCAGGTCTGTAAATACGTTTATTATAATTAAAATAAAGAGTGTTATTATCATTCAAGTCATGTGACATATAGAAAGAAGGGAAAACCTTAAAATAATTCGCTTTGTTAACGACATTTACCGATAAGGAATTACCCGTTCTATCCGTGTATTCAGCTCTTAAACCGCCTTTAAGACTCCAGGTATCCCAATCTTTTGAATAGCTGGCATATCCTGCATAATTTAACTCATCATATAAAAACGTATCTGAATTATTAGTATCTAATATAGGTTGGCCGTTTTCATAATTATACTGTATTAATTGACTATCAGAGGCAATACTTGAAATCTTGGCGCCCATTTCAAATTGCGCGGTCTCCCCAATAGGGAGTTCATAATCTATCTGACCGGTATATAGTTCCGTTTTTTGATCTGAGATGGTTTGAAATTGATTATTCCTAATAAGGGTGGTTCTATCTGCAAAAAAATAATCCGTATTCACGAATTGATCACTTACATAATCATAATTGGTATGATGGGCACTCACACTTAATTGTTCCCCTTCTTTTTTAAACTGATGTGTATAATCTACAGTAAAAGCCAGATTGGTTAATTCGTCCTCTATGTGATTATTCGTTTTAAAAATGGAATCTAAAGTATTAACAGCATTAAAAACATCGGTAACAGAGGCCACATCGGTTGTGGTGTGATTCTTTGGAGACAGCAAAATATTAGTAGAAAAACCTAAGGTATTGTTTTTGTTGACTTTAAAATCAATGTTAGAATTAAGGGTGTGATTAGAAGAGGCTCTGGTCCGTTTAAAATCCGTCTCCCAGCTTGATGTTTTCTGGTTGTTTTCAATAAAGTTAACAGATTCGCTGTTGTGCCGGTAGTCTTTTCTGGGGCTAACATTATAATTGATATAAGCATCAATTTTTTCAGATTTAAAAAATTGACTGGTTCCTAAGGAATATTTAGGATACTGCTCACCTTGTTTATACGTACCAAAAATACTGCCATTATACCCTGGAGAAAGCCCTTTACTCATCACAATGTTTAGTACAGACCCGCCTTCAGCTTCATATTTGGCAGGCGGATTGGTAATGACTTCAATGGATTTGATGTTACTGGCTGAGGAGCCCTCTAATAATTGCCTAATTTCATTTGAAGACAAATGTACTTTTCTGTCGTTGATATAAATTGTAGGTATACTATTTTTTATTGCTATATCTCCATTGTTATGCACTATAACTCCAGGCGTATTTTTTAAAACATCCAACACATTACCATTTGATAAGGTACTATTTTCAACATTAAAAACTAAGCGATCCGAAAGTCTTTGAACCGTGGGACGTTTAGCAATAATAGTCACGCTTTCTAAATTTTGGGTCTGCTCTTTTAAAATAATGGCTCCAATAGACTGGTTTTTCTTTAAGCTAAGAGTATCCTGATAGGTTTCAAAACCTAAAAAACTAATTTTTAAGAGGTAATCAACGGGCTTCAAGTTATCAATTACAAAGGTGCCATCCTCATTGGTAGTAGTACCTGAAACAGCAGATGTATTGAGCACTTCAGTTAAGGTCACATTACAAAAAGCAATAGGTTGCTTATTTTCATCCTTTACAAGACCATTAACCGATATTTGCTGAGCTAAACTTGTTAAAGAAAACAAGAAAATGAGAGAGACTATTAGCTTTAAATTCATAAAAAAATAATAGACGTAAAGTTACAACTTTGAAAATTATTAAAATTACGGTAAAACCGTAACCGCATATTAATTCATATGGATTTGCCCCTTATCTTTATAGATTTTATTCAACAATATTTTAAGATTCACTTGATGGATTCAAAATTTTATTTGTAATTTGATTTTTATTAAACGAAACACATTATGTCTAAATCACTGTCACCATTTACTAAGCAGCAGCTCTTGCCACAGGAAGAGATGTTGGAGATTTTTAAACGTAAGGGTGAGTTATATATAGGGATTCCCAAAGAAACCGCTTTTCAGGAAAAACGCGTTTGTTTAACACCTGATGCTGTTTCGGCTTTGGTAAGTAATGGCCATAAGGTACTTTTAGAATCAGGAGCCGGTAATGGAGCCAATTTTAGCGATTCAGATTATAGTGAGGCTGGTGCTGAAATCAGTAAGGATGCCGCAAAAGTG
>BS_KBA_SWE02_21mDRAFT_10000295_pt1 | contig 18112 bp, 12 predicted proteins | sample BalSeasSWE02_21m_FD_9196 | JGI IMG/M metagenome (IMG submission 9196)
AAGGGAATATATTCTTTATCTGGAATGGGTATTTGGGATTCTCTTAATAAGGTTTCTGCCACTTTGTCTATATTATATTCCCAAGGTGAAAATAACCTAACATGCCCCCATTTTAAAATATTAGCGCCAATTTGTTGCCCTGTTTCAAAAAGTATAAATGGTTGATTGCTTTTTTTAAGATGCGCAGCAGCAGCCAAACCTATCGGTCCTCCGCCTATGATCGCTACAGGTAAATTGTGTTTTTTCATAATTTGGTTTCTTATATTTAATTAACTTTTTACAGCTTCAATAGTTGCTGAAATTATATAATCTTCAATTCCTGATCCAGGTCTCCAATCTTTAATAAATTCCCGGCTTTTATCCTTTGATTCAATTCTAATTTCTGAAAAACCAGCATTGCTAAGTAAGGTTTCTATTACTTCAATTGAAGACGCCCCAGACATACAACCACAAATAAGTGATACATCGTTTTTGAATTCATCTGGAAATTCAGCAGTAGCAACTATATCAGATACTGCAAGACGCCCACCAGATTTTAAAACTCTGTATGCTTCATTAAACACCTTCTCTTTCTCTGGAGATAAGTTAATTACACAATTAGAAATAATTACATCAATTGTTGCGTCGGCAACTGGTAGATGTTCTATTTCTCCAAGTCGAAACTCGGTATTTGTATAATTTCCTTTTTTGGCATTGTTTCTGGCTTTGGAAATCATTTCCGCAGTCATATCAACTCCTATAACCTTTCCTGATTCACCTACACTTTTTGAAGCTAAAAAGCAATCAAAGCCGCCACCACTTCCAAGATCTAAAACTGTTTCTCCTTGTTTAAGTGAAGCGATAGCTTGTGGGTTACCGCAACCAATACCCATATTTGAACCTTCAGGCACATTCGCGTATTCTGTTCTAGAATATCCCAATGCATCAGAAACATTGGCTAAATCATCTTTGATACTGCCACAACAATTTGAATCATTATTTTCACCAAAACTATTTCTTAAGGCTACTTCTTTAAAATTTTCTAGTACAGATTCTCTAATTTTGCTATTTGTAATTTTTTCCATCGATAAATTATTTTATTTTTAACCAAGACGGATTGCTGTTCAAAAAGATGCAAAATTTTTGAATAAATATTTTTTAATTTAAAAAAAGCCTCCGTATTTGGAAGCTTTTTAAGGTACTATTTAATAAAATAAAAGGTCTTAACAATATCTGCGATTCGCGCCAAAAATACTTTTAGATGAATGTCTGCATAATGTTCGGGTTGCTGAATACATTGTAAAGTTTCTATTCGTATTCAATGTTGTACTTTTTGAAGTTTTTTTTGTTTCCATTTTGTGCGTTTTTAAATTAATAATCACAACCAAGACTAAATAAGATTAAAAAGGACGCATCATTTACTAATTATTTTTTCTTAAATGCTTCTGTAATGGTTCGCAACTTTGTTTAATTTCTAAAGAAAGAAGATTTCCTTTTTCATCTAATTCTAAAATACTGCATTCAATAATTTTTTCTTTTAATAACTTTCTTGCTCTTTGAATTCTACTTTTTGTAGCAGTTAAACTCAAATTTAGTTTTGTTGAAACCTCAGTTTGTTTTAATTCTTCTATATCCGATAATTGAAGTGGAATAGCGTATTTCTCTGGTAATAATTCGATAAGAGGTTTTAACAAATCTTCAGCCCCCTTGTAAGAATTATTTTCATCCTTTTCGAATATTTCAGGAACCTCATGCGTAAATTTATTTTCTTTCTTTAAGTAATCAATTGTAGTATTATGGGCAATTTGAAACATCCAAGACCTTACATTCATAATCTCAGAACCAGAACAACAAGAATTATAAATTTTCATCAATACTTCATGAGATAAATCATTTGCAATCTCATCATCTTTTACTTTTTTTAGAATATAATATTTTAATCCATTTTTATAATCGAGCCACAGCGATGAAACTTCTGAATATTTTTTGATTTTGGTCATCTAGAATTCGAGGTTATAATTAAACTAGAGTTCATAATTTTAGTTGGTTTAAATTTACTTTTTTATCTTAATATAACAAATCTAAATTTTTATTTATTGCTTTAAGCTATTGATGAAAGTTTGTCGGTTTGTACTAACTTTGATTTGAGCATAAATTTTATATAGTGTTGTTGCTATTTTTCTTTTATCAACTTAATTTCTACTTGTCAGTGTATATCTTCAAACTAATTTGAATTTTTTAATAGAGAGTATTTAATTGATTAATTCAAAGTTAATTGTTTTTTTTGATTTGTTAATTTTTTAAATTTTAAGTGATCATTTCTACGTTGTTCTACAGCGTTTTTAATTTAATACTCGCAGCTAATTCTGCTATTTCTCTTGTAATTTCCGTTGGTGAATTACAATCACAGTTATTTAGTCCAACAACATAAATATCTTCATTAGGGAGATATACACCCATTGATTTGAATCCAAAAAAATGCCCACCATGTTCTCTTGTAGAAATTCCATTTATTTCTTTAATATGCCATCCATAACCATAGTTAATATGCTCTCCGTTATTCAATGTATAATTCGTAAAAACTTTTTCAGTTGATTCTTTACTAATTAAAAGGTTGTTTTTTACAGCTTCTTGCCACTTAAACATATCATTGACGGTAGACATCAATGCACCTGTAGAATAAGGTATAGTAAAACTAACTTGTCTTCTGTTAATATAACCATCTTTATTATGGTAACCTGAAGCTCTATTTTTAATGACTTCTCTATGACTTCCATATTGTGAAGATGTCATTCCCAGTTCTTTAAAAATTTGTTCTTCAACAAAATCACCATAACTCTGTCCAGTTACTTTTTCAATTATGTAGCCTAATATAATATATCCTGAATTATTATATTTGAATTTTTCTCTTGGAACAAAATCTATAGGCTCGTTTTTAAAAAAATCAATTAGCTCTAAAGGAGTTAAATCTTGTTTTGAAATTGCATTTAGCCCCTTGACTCTAGTGAAATCTTTAATCCCTGATGTATGTGTTAACAAGTGGTGTACTGTTATTTTATGTCCATTTGTAGGATAATCGGGAATAAACTTGGTTATTTCATCATCCAAATTCAGTTTTCCTTTTTCTACAAGCATTAAAATAGATATTGCAGTAAACTGTTTTGTCATAGAAGCTATTTCGAAGACATTTTCCGTTTGCATTGGAACATTCAACTCAAGATTTGCAAGACCGAATGCTTTTTTATAAATAATGTTTCCGTTTTTAGAAATCAAGAAGGTTGCACCAGGAACATTTGGTGGATATTTTTCCTGCAATAAACTATCAATCTTGGATTCGAAATTTTGTGAGTGGATTACAGATTGCGAATTAAGAGATAAAACAGTAATTACGATTAATAGAAACTTTAAATAAATTGCTTTTTTCATTTTTTATGGTTTAATTTCCGGCTAAATAACAGTCATTTTTAATCGTTACAAAATGAATGTCACCAACGCCCCATTTTAGTACATTAAAGCAGTCAATCCCTAATTTATTGCCAAATTCTACAGACCTGAGCCGTTTGTGACAAATATGAAGCCTTCATGCCAAAAATTATAATTGAATTTGATAAACCCTTATATTTGTGAGCTATGGGCATAACAAAAAATATAAAAATTGGATTTATAGAGGTCTTGATAATGGCTGTGTTATTTAGCCTTTTAATTTATCCAAGATTACAAGACGTCGGAGATTATGTATTTATATATCCTTTTAATCTTAAGGATGGTAGTATATATTGGGCACTTTTTTTATCATTTTTCTTTAGTGGGCTGCTATTTTTTTTAAATATATATTATGCCATTCCAAAGTACCTTAAAAACAAACAGGTTCATAAATACCTCCTGAGTATTATATTGATATTTTTTGGTTTAATAGCAATCGAATTCCTTGCAAAATTTCTATTACAAGCGATTTATAATTTACCAGAAAATTTTGAAACGTTATACGGTGCAAATTATGATAATGTTCCTATGAGGAGAAGTCTTAAAATTCCTCATTTAATAAGAAACCTTGTATTTTTAGCATTATCCTTTGGTTATCGATATCTTAAAGATTGGAAACAAATCATGGAAGAACGAACACGCCAGCAAACTATTTTAGCAGAAAAATGGAGGGTAGAACTCAATTATTTAAAATCTCAGGTAAATCCACATTTTTTATTCAATAATTTAAATAACATATATGCCATTACGAAGCGAAATAATGACACAGAAGCTTCTGAAGCCATAACCAGACTCTCTAGTCTAACGCGTTTTATGCTCTATGACAGTAGTTCTAAATTCATTCCTGTTGCTAAGGAAATTAAGTATATCCAGGATTATATCGAAATGCAACAATTACGTTTTACAGACGAGGAAGTAATTGTAAACTTAAAACTGGAAGGTGATTTAGAGCATACAAATATTAGTCCTTTTATGTTAATCCCTTTTGTTGAGAATGCTTTTAAATACGGTGTTAAAATACATCAAAACAACATTATTAAAATAGAACTTAAAATTATAAATGGTAGCTTATTCTTTAACGTGCGAAACAAAATTCAGCAAAGTAAAAATAATCATGTTTATTCAGGAATAGGAATTGTCAATGTTAAAAAAAGGTTGGAACTTGTGTATCCAAACAATTTTGAACTTAACATAAATAAGGATGAGAACTACTTTGAAGTTCAGCTACGAATAGATAATTTATGATTGTAGATTGTGTTATAATAGATGATGAGCCAGCAGCCATAGAAGTGTTAGCAGATTTTGCTGATAGGACCCCAAATTTATCACTTTTGAGTTCTTTTCGGGATCCAATACAGGCATTAAGTTTTTTGAGAGATAATAAAGTTGACCTTATTTTTCTGGATATTAATATGCCGGAACTCAATGGGATGGAATTATTAAAAGTGTTGATTCATCCACCACTAATTATTTTCACTACAGCTTACACAGAATATGCAATAGAAAGTTATGAAAAAAATGCAGTAGACTATTTACTAAAACCGGTAACTTTCGAGCGTTTTCTTATCGCGGTTAATAAGGCACAAAGTCGTTTAATTAATAAGAATTCGAAGGTCATTGACACCTCTCAAACTTCGAGTGCGAATGAAGAAATCATCTACCTTAAGAGTGGGCCAAAAACACATCGTATAGTACTTAATGATATTCGTTATTTGGAAAAAGATGGCCATTATATTACCTTTTACCTAAGCGACAAAAAAGTGGTTGCACGTTTAAGTATGAAAGATGTTTTTGAAGTAATCTCAAAAGCAAAATTCATTCAGGTGCACAAGTCGTATATAGTTTCCATCGCCCATATAAAAATTATTGAAAGACATCAAATAAAAATAGAAGAATCTTTTATCCCCATTGGCAAAACCTACCGAAAATCGGTTCATGAGTTTTTTAAATCAGATTTTTATAACTAATTGATCTTTCTCAATTTCTTAATAGAATTATAAAAACCGCTCAATCTAGAGCAAAACCTTTCACCTAAAAAGGTTCCAAAACTATAATGTCTTTAAAGTCTTTGTGAGATTTTAAAAAACAAAAAAGCCTTAACAAATTAATGTTAAGACTCGTTTTGCTCCTCCAATTACTCGGAGTTGCAACTGGAATTCATTAATTTAAAACACAATTATTTGAAATTTAAGGAGTTAACTTTTTATCATTCTAAAAGATGACCATCTTCTCGTAAATTTACGGTTTAATGAGGTGATTAAATATGTTTTAAACCTACATTAAATGACTTAAGCTAATTCACCTTTTGCTGACGATTTACAAGTGTAAAAAGACTTATTTTTAAACTCAGTTTTTCTTAATAACCAGTTAACTATAATTCAATAAAATTCATGCAATATGACTATTTAGGATATAGCAATACATGTATTGGTTTTGTTGTAAAATGATAAAGTAATTGAAGTGATTGTGAAAAATAATTAATATTTTTATTAATTGAATGAATTTTTAATATATATTTACAACATATTTTTCAAAATATAGACTTATGCTTTTAAATTTATGTCTTTCCGTTAGCAACTGTAAATCCCTTACTCTTATAGGGTTGCAGCCTATATTTAACAATTGATAGACGCTATTAATCTTTTCTAATAAAAGAGTTCATCCTTTATCTTATTTCAACTTATCATATTAACATTCTAGTAAACTATGCGTTTTAATAGTTTTAAATATTCAATTTTCAATTTCAAATCTCTTTCTTTAAGAGGACTTCAGCCTATCTTTAATTGTTAACATTCTTTTCTTCTTAAACTTATATAGCTAAAAATAAATCGTTTTTACCTCTTATCATTACTATTACTTAATTTTTATTTACTAACTCTAAAATTTATATTTATGAAGTTAAATTATCATTTATTAATTATTTTTTTACTGTGTGCAATGAGCTCAAACATTTATGCTCAAAAAATTATTACCGGAACAATTTTAGACAGCAACACAAATGAACCTTTATTTGGAGCGACAGTTATAAATCCTATTACTAAAACAGGAACTGTTACCGACTTTGATGGTCGATTTTCCATTGAAACAGTCAATTCAAGTACCTTTTTGGAAATTTCACTTATTGGATACCAAACTTATACATTAAAATTAACTGATAAAACAGATTATCAAGTAGCTCTAATATCTGGCGAGGCCTTAGATGAAGTGGTTATTGTTGGGTATGGAACTCAATCTAAAAAAGATGTGAGTGGAAGTATGCAAACCATAAAGACTGAAGATATTTCTAAATCAGCTTCTTCAAGTTTTGAAAATGCTTTACAAGGGCAGGCTTCTGGAGTAAACATTTCATCTGCATCCGGAACGCCAGGTGGTGCGGTTAATATTAATATTCGAGGTGTTTCATCAATATCTGCCAGCAGTCAACCACTATTTATCATTGACGGGGTTCCAATGGTATCAAGAAATAACTCTGCTTTAAACTCTAATATTCAACCAGCAAACCCTTTGGCCGATATAAATCCAAATGATATAGAATCTGTTACTATTCTAAAAGATGCTGCTGCAGCCTCCATCTATGGCTCTAGGGGTGCAAATGGTGTTATATTAATTACCACGAAACGAGGCGAAACAGGTAAAACATTAGTTAATGTTGGTTTCTATACAGGATTTTCTGAAATTACAAGTACACCAAAAATGGCTAATAGTAATACATTTAAAGAATTTTTTAATACAGCCGCTGAGTTTGATGGTTTAGGAACAGATTATTTTGATTGGATTGATACTTCAAATGGTGTAAACACTAATATTTATGACGAAATTCTTAGAACAGGAATAACCAATAATCTTGACATTAGTGCAAGAGGAGGCTCTGAAAAAACAAAGTTCTATATTAGTGGTAATTATTATGATCAAGAAGGTATTCAAATAGGCCAAGGATTTAAAAGACTAAGTAGTAGATTAAACCTTGACCATACTATTAATGACAAATTTAAATTAGGAACTACCATTTTTATTAACAGAAGTAATCACCAAAGAACTATTAATGAAAATGATGAGTATGGAGTAATAACAAATGCACAAGGATGGGATCCAACAGCACCAATTTACAATGCAGATGGAAGTTATGCAAATCCATTTAGCTATAACACTTGGTGGCCTTTAGAAAACCCAGTACTTATTGCTAATGAATATAAAAACGAATCTCAAAGTACACGTTTACAATCGTCAGCATATTTGGAGTATAAAGTCATTCCTAATTTAAAATTTAGATCTGCTTTTTCTATAGAGTATTCAAATTTTGTTGAAGAATCTTTTGTTCCTGTTGGAACTAATAAGTCTGATGAAGGAGAAGCTATTTTTGCAACTTATGAAGAAACAACTTGGCAATTAGAAAACACTTTAAATTATAATAAAACTTTTGGTTATAAACATAGTGTAGGATTAACAGGAGGTTGGACCTTGCAAGAAACTAAATCACAAGCTTCAGATCAATCTGGTATTGGTTTTGCGACCAACAATACGTCAAGTATTAGTGCTGCAAGTACTATTATTTCAAGTACTACCGGTAAAAACCAATTTGGATTGCAATCATTCTTCGGTCGCGCTAATTACACATATGACAATCGTTATATTGCTTCATTCACTTTAAGAGCTGATGGATCTTCACGTTTTGGAAAAAATAATCAATACGGCTATTTTCCATCTGGTTCTTTAGCTTGGAGAATCAATAAAGAAAACTTTTTTAGTGTTGAGCAAATTTCTAATTTAAAAATAAGAACTAGCTACGGAATTACTGGAAATCAAGAAATTTCTTCTAATTGGGTTGGAACACATTCGTTAAGAGCATCTTATAATGGCATTCCAGGAATTGCTCCAAACCGTTTGGAAAATGAAAACTTGGGCTGGGAACAAACAAAACAGTTTAACATAGGATTAGATTTGGGGTTGTTTGAAAACCGTTTCAATCTAACGTTTGATTATTTTAACAAACAAACAGAAGATTTATTACTGAGTGCTGATGTTTCAGGATTAACAGGTTTTAGTTCAGTATTTCAAAATGTAGGCGAAATAGAAAATAGCGGATTAGAATTTAATTTGAATGCTTTAATAATTGATAACGATAAAATTAAATGGAATTCTAGTTTTAATATCTCTTTATTAGATAACAAAATTATCAAGCTATTGAATAATGGAGAAATTATTGGTCGTAATCATATTTTACAGGAGGGTGAATCTGTGAGTACACTATTTTTAATTAAATCTTTAGGCGTAGACCCGCAAACGGGAGATGCTTTATTTGAGGATGTTAACAATGATGGTATTATAGATTTTGATGATAGACAAATTGTAGGTAGTGCTTTGCCAGATTATTTTGGTGGATGGACTAACACTTTCTCTTATAAAAACTTATCACTTACAGCTAACTTTCAATTTTCAGGAGGCAATAAAATTTTTAATCAAAGTCGTCACACTTACGAGAATTTCGGGTTTACAAGAAGCGGTATTCCTTACGGGAATATTAGCCAAAGAGTTTATGATAATTACTGGAGAACTCCTGGTCAAATCACAGATGTGCCAAGACCATCAACAGAAAGTGGCCAAATGCAAAGGTTCAGTTCTCAGTTCTTAGAAGATGGCGATTATATCAGATTGAAAACATTACGTTTAGGTTATACTTTTAATGCTGATAAATTAAAAACATTAGGCTTGAGCAACTTGTCATTATATATACAGGGCCAAAATTTATTTACTATTACAAATTATTTAGGTTTTGATCCAGAAGCATCTACAAACACTTCAAGTCAAGAAGATTTGAATGTCTTGCAAGGTGAGGATTTTGGAACTTTGGGACAAGCGCGCACGTTAACAATAGGATTTACTACAACATTTTAATATTTAAAATTATGAAAAGAATACATTTTTATATACTTACGCTATCATTGTCCTTAAATATTCTTACTGGATGTGATAATGTACTTGATGTCGAGTTAGATTATGAAATTAAAAGTACAGAAGCCATTACAGATGACGTTTCATTACGCTCTGCAGTTATTGGTCTTTATAGTGAAATGCAAAGCTCTACCTATTATGGTGGCGAATTTGTTGTTGCCCAAGCATTAACGGGTGGCATTGCAGACGCTACAGGATTTAGAGAGCGTTTTTCTCAATTGGCCAACGCGATTATACCATCATCCAATTCTTATATTGAAAACAGTTGGGTAGATTTTTATGCTCTTGTAAATTCAAGTAATTTAGTGTTAGAGAAAATGGATGAACTAGGTATAGAGGATTCAAACGCCAAAGGAAGTGCTTTATTTTTTAGAGCCTTAGGTCACTTTGATGCTTTAAGACAGTTTGGGGAGTTTACTAATAGTAGTTCAGCTTATGGAATTCCAGTGCTAACAACTTTTGTTGATGCCCAATCAGCTCTCGCTGTATCTCGATTTTCTGTAGCAGACTCTTTCAATCAAATTATTACAGATTTAAACGATGCAATTTCATTATTAGAATATGATGGTGATAGATATTTTGTATCTCGTGCTACGGCAGAAGCATTACTAGCAAGAGTCTATCTATATCAAGGAAATTATCCGATGGCTGATCAATTGGCTACCGATGTTATTAGCAATAGTGACTATTCTTTAAATACCGATTTCAATGATATTTATGATATCGAAGGTTCAGGTGAATCTATATTCGAATTGCAATTTCAAGGTGTTAATGGCAATGGCTTAACGGAATTATTATCCGTTTCACCGCCTGAAGTTTCTGCAAATTATAATGATTTCTTTAAAGATATAGATGCTGATGATGACCCAAGAAGTTTCCGTTTTTACGATACAGGAAGTGTTATTTATGTTGATAAATATGGCACAAGCGATAATGATGTTGAAGGCAATGCCATTATTTTAAAGCTCTCTGAAATGTATTTAATTAGAGCAGAAGCTAGGGCTAGACAAACACCAACAAATTTAACCACAGCTTTAGATGATTTAAATGAAGTTAGAACACGTTCATTACCATCTCAACCAATATTAGAAGCAGATATTCCCGATTATGATGCTTTTGTAGATGCATTAATTGAAGAGCGTGCCCGAGAGTTAGCTTTTGAAGGGCATCGCTGGTTTGATATTGTGCGTTTGGGTAGGGCAGAAAGCTTATTAGGCATTCCTGCATATAGAACAGTGTATCCCATCCCACAAAGAGAGGTTAGTATATCGAAAGGTGTTATTGTACAAAACCCACAATATTAATTGCATATGAAATCAGAATAATTCTAACTTGAAGTTTCATCAACATCAATGATGTGGCTTCAAGTAAGAATTATATTTTTATAAAAACTTATTAAAACGTAAATGTCAAAAAAAACAAAGTACTCCTTATGCATTCATGGTGGTGCAGGTGTTATTACTAAAAAAGATTTATCAAATGAAGATAAACGTTTAATTACAGGAGATTTGGAAGCCAGCTTAACTGCAGGGGAAAATATATTAAATAAAGGAGGTACAGCCACAGATGCTGTATGCGCAGCTGTAGAAATTTTAGAGAATAGTATACATTTTAATGCAGGAAAGGGCGCTGTATACACACGCAGCGGACAACACTTATTAGAAGCGTCCGTTATGGATGGTGCAACACTTAAAGCAGGTGCTTTAGCAAATTCAAAACGAATTAAAAACCCCGTTTTATTCGCTAAAACCTTATTAAATAGAGATGATGTTGTTTTTATTTCAGGCGATTCGGTTGATATTCTGGCGGAAGAATTGGGGCATAACGTGGTAGATAACAATTATTTTGACACCAATTTTAGGAAAGAACAATGGGAGTTCGCCCAAAGTCTTTCAGATGACGCCATTTTTCTAGATCATTCTAATTTGAAAATGGGAACAGTAGGAGCCGTAGCACTAGATACGCATGGTAATTTGGCAGCGGCCACCTCTACGGGAGGCATGACTAATAAATTGGACGGCCGTATTGGAGATTCTGCTATGATTGGCTGTGGCACTTATGCCAAAAATAAAACTTGTGCAGTTTCTTGTACCGGTATTGGAGAATTTTTTATGAGAGCTACCGTTGCCTCTACAGTGTCTAACTTGATGGAATATGGTGGTTTATCATTAGAAAAAGCATCTTATCAAGCCATTCATGAACATCAAGCCAAACTGGGCGGAGATGGAGGGCTTATTGCAATCGACGCACTTGGAAACATCACAATGCCTTATAATTCAAAAGGCATGTATAGAGCGTTTATTAGTGAACGGTTAAATAAAAAAAAGGTGTTTATTTGGGACGAAGCAGAGGAGTCAAATTAAATTGTTATGAAATTATTTAAAAGTATAAACTTAATATTCCTATTTATAATTATTTCTTGTAATAATAATGTTCCTAATGTAGAATCTTCAAACCATCAGAATGTTAATAAACTAAACAATAAAACCAAAGGGAAGCTTTTTATTATAGGAGGAGGAAAGCGTTCACCAGAAATGATTAAAAAACTTATCGATATTAGTAATTTTAATAAAGGTGCTTATCTGGTTATTCTTCCCATGTCAAGTCAAGAACCTGATTCAGCTGTGTTTTATGCATCCAAACAATTTAAAGAAATTGGTATAGATTCAAAAAGAATTAAAGGCTTCAATTTTGAAAAAGGTAAAGAAAATAAAGAGTGGATAGATTCTTTAAAAAAGGCTAATATCATTTATATTTCAGGTGGCGATCAAACAAAGTTTATGGATGTTGTTTTAAATACTCCAATTTATGACGCATTACATGAAGCCTATAATAATGGTGCTACTATAGCCGGTACTAGTGCTGGAGCTGCAGTTATGAGTAAAAAAATGATTACCGGAAATGAACATAAACATAAAGAGTATACTGGGGATTTTAGAACCATAGAAGCCGACAATATTGAAATAGCCGAAGGCATTGGTTTCTTGAAAAATGCTATTATAGACCAGCATTTTGTAAAACGTATGCGAATGAATCGATTAATTAGTATTGCCATAGAGCATCCTAACGAAATAGCTATTGGTATTGATGAATCTACCGCTATTATTATTGAAGGTGATAGTATAAGAGTTACTGGAATTTCACAAGTTATAGTTATTAAAAACCCCAATAAGAGTATGGAAATAAAAGACGGTTTACTTGGTGCTAATCAATTAGAGTTGAGTGTTCAATTACCAGGAAGCAAATTTGCCTTTAAAAGGTAGCGGCACAAAAATATTAAAATGTAGCTAATGAGATTATTTAAAAAATTTCCTGACACGATTACCATTATTTTAAGTATTAGTATCCTTTTTATTTTATTAACATGGATAATTCCTGCAGGGGAGTTTGATAAAGAAATTGTAAACGGTACAGAAGTTATTGTAGCTAATAGCTACAAACAAGTGTCTTCACAACCACAAGGGTTATCCGCTTTTTTAACATCGCCTATTAAAGGTTTTGTTTCGGCTTCCTTTGTTATTGCTTTCGTTTTTTTGGTAGGAGGAGCTTTTTCAATATTGGCTCACACAGGAGCAATTAATGCTGGACTTTTTAATGTGATTAAAATAAGTGAAAAGAAACCTCAATATAAAGTTTTCATTCTGCCATTTATAGTTACACTTTTTTCATTAGCAGGAGCAACTTTTGGAATGAGTGAGGAAATTTTAGTATTTATCTTAATTACCATTCCTTTATCACAAGCACTTGGTTATGACGCTATTGTTGGAGCAGCAATTCCTATTTTAGGTACTGGTGTAGGTTTTGCAGGAGCTTTTACCAATCCATTTACTATTGGTATCGCACAGGGTATCGCACAAATACCTATTTTTAGTGGTATAGAGTACCGTTTGGTAGTTTGGTTAATTTTTACAATAATTGCGTGTATTGCTATTTCAAGATATGCAAGAAAAATTGATAAGGACCCCCGAAAGAGTTTGTTATATGGTTTAGAAATTGATAGAACAATAGTGCTTAAGCAAGATGATATTCCAGAACTAAATAATCAACGAAAATTGATATTACTTGCTTTAATGTTAGCACTAGTTATACTCATTTATGGTGTTAATGTTTATGAATGGTATATAAATGAAATTGCGGGACTATTTATTGGACTTGGTATTATTGCAGCCATTATTTATAAAATGCCTATTTCTAAGGCTATAAGTGCTTTTATTGAAGGCGCTAAGGAAATGATGACAGCAGCATTAATTATTGGTTTGGCTAAAGGATTGTTAGTTATTGCACAAGATGGTAAAATCATAGATACTATTTTAAATTCAGTAGCTAATATGGCTGGTGATACTCCTAAATATATCTCAGTTGAGTTAATGTTTATTTTCCAAAGTTGTTTGAATTTCTTTATACCTTCTGGTTCAGGACAAGCAGCTTTAACAATGCCTATTATGGCACCTCTGAGTGATCTTTTAGGTATTAGCCGTCAAATTGCTGTTTTAGCTTTTCAATTTGGTGACGGACTCACCAACATGATTATTCCTACAAGTGGGGTGACTATGGGAGCTTTATCTATAGCTAAAATTCCATATAACAAATGGTTAAAATTTATATTTCCGATCGTACTAATTTTAAGTGTAGCTGCTTTATTATTATTGTTACCACCCTTATATTTATTTCAATGGTAAGCAAATAAAAACAGTTAAAAAGATAAGAAATACTTAAGTATCTAATTTTTTTAGTCAACCTATTTCAGGGAAGTACAATTATTTCAATTGTGCCTAACGGGATTGAATATGAAAAGTTGCGGTTTTAAACCAAAATTTTTCGGTGTTCTTTAGTCAATACACCTTTTGTTTGTTGATAATTTAATAGCAGATAGTTATTTTGGATTTTATGAAGTAAAACAAGGAAGGAAATAATCGAATTTCAACCAAAACCTTGATCAAACCTTGCGCATAAAAAAAGGTTCCAAAACTAAATGTCTTGAAACCCTTATACGCTTTAGCTCCCCTTATTACTCGGAGTTGCAACCAAAATTCATTTTATAAATTTGTAACTATTGGAAAATTAATGAGTTAACTCTTTATCATTCTAAAAGATGACTAACATTTCGTAAATTTGCGTTTACTTGGATGTTTTATTTTTTAATAAACATTCTCTGAAAAATTGTTAAAACCAGTTCACTTTTTGCTGATGATATACAAATAACATCGAGTTTTCAACAGCTCTCTTAATATTTTTATATGTATTTATGATTTAGTATTGATTAATCTATAAATTAACAAGGCAGCTCTTTTTGTTAAATCTTTAAAATGGGTTAGATCCATATTTTCTTTGGGTGTATGGGAATCCCCGCCCATCGTACCCAATCCGTCAAGACCATCCACATATTTTGCCACAAACGAAATATCGCCTGCACCCCGTTTGGCAGGATCATACGCATCAACGTTTCCTTGCCCCATTGCTTGACTCACCCCGTCTAGTACTTTTAAAACCTCATAATTCCCAATCGTTGGTGCCATAGGTGGATATTTTAAATCAAATGTTATGCTAGCTGATGTTTTTGGCAAGTTTTTAGCAACAATCACTTTCATTTTTTCAACGGTATTATTAATTTGTTCCTCGGTTAAACAACGGATATCACCATTAGCAATGGCCTTTTGAGGCACAATATTGTTTTTACCAAAAGAGGAACCTTTTGATTGTGTTTCGTCAAAATCTACCAAAGTCCCCCCAACAATTGTGGCGGCATTAAAGGTGAGGTTTTGCTCAGGGAGTTCTGTATAAAATAAATTCAGAATTCTCGCCATTTCATAAATAGCACCTGCGCCGACATTTTCTGTAAAAACACCTGCTGAATGTGCACGTAAACCCGATGTTTCTAGTCTCCAACTTCCAGAACTTCTTCTGGCAACAGTCGCATAATTAAGTCCGGTTGCACCTTCAAATCCGAGGGCAATATCGCTTCGCTTGGCGGCATCTATTAAATCTTTTCTAGAAATACTTGTAGGATTACCTGCGCTTTCTTCATCGCCACTATACGCGACAATAATTTGTGTGTTTTTTAAAACCCCAGCATCGTGTAAAGCTTTTAAAGCAAATAAAATAATGATATCACCTCCTTTCATATCAGTTACACCTGGTCCGTAAACTACCATAGAATCTCTTTTGAAAATTTGAAACAGACTATTTTCCTCAAAAACAGTATCTAAATGTCCTATCAACAGTATTTTTTTACCTTTTACAATACCTGTATTGAGTTCACAAAACAGATGACCTGCCCTCCCCATAGTTTCAGGCATTTCAAACCAAGTAGGTTTAAATCCGATGGCCTTAAATTCATCCGCAAAAATATCGCCAACCTTTTTTACCCCAAGGACATTTAAAGAGCCACTATTTATATTCACTACTTTTTCAAGTAAATCAATCGCTTGATTGTTGTTTTCATCAATTAGTTTAATTACCTTTTTTTCAATTTGCGTCAATTTTTGTGCGTGAAGATGAGCTGATATGGTGATAAATAGGATGAAGGAAATGAATTTTATTACTTTCATAAGAATATTTTATTGATTTAGTTAATTATGGTTCTGTTGCATCTGCTAAAAATAAGCATTAAGTTTTATACAAGTTCATTTTTTAAGAAGCTAATGATATAAATGATTTATAGGTTGAACTTTTTGAGTTCAAGAGCTGATCTTTTTTAATCATTCTGACTACTTCTATTCCTGAAATAGTTCTTTTGACTGATGGAAAGACAAAAAAAAGATTCTTGGTTGCATCTTCCATGAAAAATTCGAAAATTTAAATTTAAGAGTTGCAACCACCCCATTCACTCCAGAGATTGTCTCTATACTCAATGCCAGTAAGGTTTTGGAAAAGTCTAAAAACAAAAAAGCCAATCAATTTCTTGAATGGCTTTGTTTTGCTCCTCCTCTTGGGGAGTAATTATCAAATTCACCAAAACTAGGAACACCTATAAAGAACGGTATTTACAGTCATATATGATTATAAACGAATTATATTAATCTTATGTCGTTGGATAAAATTATTACTTTGTTGGATAAAATGTTGGATAAAATTATTATCTTTGTATATCTAAAAATAATAAATTATGGCAACATTTAAGTTCTATCCGTACAAAAAAAAAGGTAAATGCAAAGTTTACGTTAGGGCTTCCATAAAAAGGGGCAAAGACTTTAGGTTATCCACCACACAGACAATTGATGACGCCTCCACATGGAATTACGACACTGACCTTCCTAAAAAGAACTCAGACACAAACAAAAACCTTCATACAGTATTACAAGATTTGGCTAAATATCTTGAAGGTAAAATATCAGATATTGAGAAAAGCACAACAGAAAGCATCAATGATACGTCAAGCAAGTGGTTAAAGGATATAATATTAGAACGATTTAGCGAAGCCCCCTTAATTGATAAGGACATGTTAATTCCTTTTGCAAATACATTCCATGAGGGTCTTAAAAATAAAACTTTCATGAAAAATGGCAGACAGCACAAATACAAAGAAAAAACAATATATAAGTACAAAAATTTCGCTAGACATCTAGAAAATTTTGAAATTTATCGTGGTAGAAAAATTAAAATCAGGGACGTTGATAATAATTTTGCAACTCAGTTTTTAGCCTATCTAGAAGAAGAAATCGGATTATCCATAAACACACAAGGAGAATTTATAACTAGGCTTATAACCATTATGAAAAGAGCGGAAAGTGAGGGTTTAAAATTTAATTCAAGGTATAAAGAAATAAAATCATTTGAAGATGAAAATATAGTAACTTTTTTAACTTTTGATGAAATTGATGCTGTAAATGAAGCCTCAATGCCAAATGAAAGGTATCAAATTGCTTCCGATTGGCTTGTAATAGGTTGTTACACCGCACAAAGAATATCAGACTTGTATAGAATGAAAAAGGAAATGATAATTAATGAGGACGGGATAAGATACATTTCTTTAAAACAGTTCAAAACACTAAAAAATGTAAAAATACCCATTCATTATAAAGTTGAGGAAATATTAAAAAAATATGGAGATGACTTCCCTCCTCACATATTAGAAAAGGAAGATAGTAATAGGGCTACATTAGCCAAATTAGTGAAAAAAGTTTGTGAAAGTGTAGGTATTACAGAGATTGTACGAGGACGATATAATGGCGTCATTGACTATTACCCCAAATATAAACTTATAAAAAACCATACTTTTAGACGTTCTTTTGCTTGCAACTTTTTTGGAAAGGAAGGATGGACAGTTGAAATGATAATGGCAATTACAGGTCATGAAAGTCACAAAAGTTTTTATAGATATATTGATAAAGAAAACTTTTACCTAAGCCAACAAGCAGCAAAAAACTTTGCCAAAATGGAAGAACACGATTTAAAAGAAAAAAGAAAGTTACGAGTATTAAAATTGGCTTCAAACGAATAATTTAGGATATAGATTTATACTACATATAAGACACTTAAAGACACATCACATATCTTTTAATGTAGACTTCATAAAAACACCTTAAACCCAATAAGAACAGTGCCTGTAGATGTTTTCAAAAACCTAATAGGAGCAGCCTACGTTATGGGTTAGATTTGGAGTGGTCAGGTGCTATACCAACCGCTCCTGCACGCACAACTGCAATAAAAACCTAAAAACTTGATGAAAAACGTTCCAATATCCGACCCCGCACCCCATTTG
>BS_KBA_SWE02_21mDRAFT_10000297_pt1 | contig 18071 bp, 22 predicted proteins | sample BalSeasSWE02_21m_FD_9196 | JGI IMG/M metagenome (IMG submission 9196)
AATTTGTTCAATCCACTTTTCCTCCCCTGTCTTTGTTATGATTGGAAATTCCAATATAGTCTCACGCTCACACTCATTGAATTGCTTTATGTAGAATGACCGAGTTCGCTCCAACCAATCTTTTCTAGTTAATTGTGTAAAGTGTTTGCCTATAAGTTCTTCTGTTGAATATCCGGTCAACTTCTCTCCAGGAGGATTAACATAAGTACAATTTCCGTTTGAATCCGCTGTGTAGATTACATCTGTAGTTTCTTCAATTATCTGTCTATATAGTTCTTCACTTTTTTGCAGTCGCTCCTCAGACTGTTTTTGTTCATTAAATAGGTCGTCAACATCTTTTTTTATTATTGCCATAGCATCATAAACCAACTTAAAAGGATGAGACTCATTAATTTCTTCCCATGAAATTCCTTCAATATCCCAGTTTATAGCACCCATGAATTGTATTATCTCATCAGAATATTTGTTTAATTGTTTATCCATGAGTGTTTTTTTAGAAGGTTTAATAGTTTTAATATTATTTTCTTTATACTCATTTTTCTTTTTTTCAATACATACCATTGCTTCTTTGAAATTATTTGTAATGTTGATAGGTATTGGGATAAGGTGTTTACTAAAATTAACTATAGATCCTATAAATTTATTTAGACCAAATAATATAGATAATCTACAAGGAATTTTCTTATTTAATTTTTTGGTTGCGTCAATATATAATTTTCTTGCTTTCCATGTAGTTTTTTCTAATTTTTCCCAGTTGAGTATAATATAATAATATCCTTTTTCAAACATTCCTGTTTCATTTAAGAACTTTTCAAACTGTTCAAATATTTCTTCTATATAAGATTCTTTCAGAATTCCGTAACTTATTGAATATATAATATCATATTCAATAAGCTCGAGTTTAATACCAAAGTTATTTAATTTAAGTTCCCATTTATCTTCTGTAAATCTCTTATATTGTTTTAAACCAACATCAACATTATTCTCATTAAGAATTTTAATAGCTTTTTTTACAGCTTCTTTATAGTCTTTGAAAACGTACAAAGTGTCAGGTTTTTTGTATAGTTTTTCACTTACATTATAAATCCATCTTAAAAATGTTGGAAGATTAAACACCAAAAATCCAAGAAGATTTTCTCCATTACTTTCTTCAATCAAAAAATTTGCAAGAATCATACGAGCTTCTTTTGAAGGATGCCCTTTAAAATTTAAGTAGTCTACTAATTCAATATATTTTTTATCAAACAAGTTTACTTCAGTTAAAAATTTTTTACGCTCAGCAATTAGTTTATGTGTACCAGGAACATTGATACATCCTTTAAACTCAGTATAAAGTATAGCATTTCCAATAATGTAAAAGCTAACGAAAAAATTATCGTTAATATTGATATTAGTCCATTCAGGTTTTTTAATGATAGAAAGAGATGTAATAGGACAGGTAGATTTAGTTCCTAATTTGATGTTATTCAGAACATTATTAATAATGGAGGAACCAATTAATTTTTTTTTGTTACTATTAAATAGTTTCATTTTTCATATTTTAGCATTCCATTGTTTAAAAGATTTTAATTTTCTTAAAGGTACTTCAATACATCTTAATCCCCATATAGATAGAGATCCTTCTGTAATATAGGCACCTTTATATTTATTTGGTGATAAATCTATATTTGGTTTTTGTGGAGTTCTTTTTTGTTGTATGGTAAACATTTGAGTTTGATTGCGTTGAATATATTCTGAAAGGATTATTTTTATTTTAGTAATAGAAAATTTATTGCTCAAATAACAATGAATATGAAATGAATTTTTTCCAGTATATAGTATTTTTAATCTATTGATAAAATCTGCTTTTTGCATAATATTATAGATATAAGATGTTATTTCTATAGCTTTATTCCAATTATCTGTATCAATATCAATAATACAAAAATCTTCATAAGTTTTCATAGTAGAATATATAGCTATAGTTCTACCAGTTATGATTTGCTCATAGTTATCATTATTTAATTGTAAATATTCTGCAACTGTACCACGTCTTTTTAATATAGGTTTATTAACATCAACCATAATTGCAAACATTAAATCTCTACCTTGGGTATTATTTAAAATAACACTTTTCCATTTATGATAATAATTCCATACCTGACCTTCAGTCAATCCTTGAGGATATATCTTATTTTTTATAATAATTGTATTAGGATTTTTTGGGATTGACATAATTGTTCCTTTAGATTTTTCATTTAAAAAAAGATTTCTATATATATTAATAAATGGATACGATTCCAAAAGTCTATCTGTATATTTTTCTATAAATATTTATTAGTTTTAATTTTGATACAAAAAAAAAGCTACAATGCAGTAGCTCTTTTATTAATTATTGTTATTTTAAAAATTCAAACTTATATATACCTTCTCCTAAATTATTTTCAAAAATTTTGAATAAGTTATCAAATTCTTTAAGTTCTTTTACAAAATATAATTCTAAAATTTTCTTAATTTGATACCAACCAGCATCCCAAGCATTTAAATGCCACTCTGGATATTTAATATGTAAATCTTTTCTTTTAATAAAAGATTTCTCTAATAAATCAGTTGCTTTATTTAGTAAGTTTTTTGCTTCAGGACTTAATGTAGTGGTTTGAAGTATATTATAAACAAAACGTTCCTGAGGAAATAATATTAAATCTCTATTTAAATCACTAAAATTATTTGCTAATTCAAGCTCGTACATTTTACTAGTTGGTAACCAAAAGAATTGATTAATAATATTTGAAATTCCTGTAGTTATAATTCCTTTATCAATTTTTGTCCAAATACCTTTATTAGGCACTCTTCTTAAAGAAGATTGTTCAGAAAATATTGAATATATTATGCAGTTATTATTCCATTCATTATAATCCTGATGATTTGTATTTGGTATCATTAATTCTTTTGATTCATCATACCATTTATTAGTTGAGAATTTGCCTGCAGTAAAAGTTGCACAACATTCTTTAAAATTTTCAACTGTTATTGGTGTTCCAGAATTAGTACCAATAGATGACCAAATACTCCAATTATTTGATTTTACTCTTGATAAATACCCCAATGAGTCAACAACAATTTTTTTTAATGCACCTTTTTCAGCTTTTAATGCACTTGTTAATGATAATTTTAATTCTTCAGATTTTTTAGGAACTAATCTTTTTGGCCAATTAACTATTAATTCAGATACACCATAATATGTGATAGGAGTTGAAGTTTTATTATCACGATCTATTATTTGCAATTCATAAACATCATTAAAATTTTTTGCAGGTCTATCTTTATTGTTTATATTGTATTCAAATATTACAAAAGAAATTCCCCAATTATTATTAACATTACTAAATTCAGATGCTTGAAAACAAAATCCTGTTTTAAAATCAAATCCGGATTGATACATCCATTCACGTAATTTATAAAATTCTCCTTTAGTTAAATCATTTGTACTCATAAATGTTGCAATAACTGATTTATCAATTTTATTATCTATAATTTTTTGGCATGCTTCATATAAAAATAATCTTGAACGAGAAATTCCTTTTCCAGAACCTCCAGATAATTTTAATTTTTTAAAATTAAATGCTGTTTTTGTTTCTTTAAATACACCTTTTTTATTTTTACCCATTAAATTATTTAAACCAGTAAATGGTGGGTTCATAAAGTAGAATAAAGGTTTAGTTTTTGGATTAAATAAATTAAATTTTGGAGTATCATAAACTATACCACCTATAGGATTAACACCATCATTTAAAAAATCATATTGCATTTTTATTGCTTCTGGTACATAATTCATTTGCTCTAAAATATTAATATCTGATTGTTCAAGAGTTAAACAAACTAAATCATCCCAAAAATAATCTCTAACTAAATTACCTGTTCCACAACATGAATCTATAACTTTATATAATTCTTTCCAATTAGATTGATATTGTTTCTCTATTAATCTATGAGCTTTATCAACCCAAAATTTTGGAGTATAAAATTCTCCATTATATCTTCTATAAACCTCATTTATCAATATATCTTTTCTTGCTATAATATCATCTTTTGTACTAGTAAGTGTTATTTGATGTAAAATAGATTTAAAAGAATCAAAGTTTTTTCTATTAATTTTTATTGCTATTTTTTTATCACCTATTGAAATTAAAATTACAGATGGATCTTGTTTAATATCTTGAACAAATCCATCAAACAATATACTTATAAATAAATGAATAACTTCATGTTCTAATAATTTTTTTTCAAAAATATTTGATTGTATAAAAGTTTCAAATAATCTAACAATATTATTATTACTTACATTTAATTTTAATCCTTGATTAATATTGTTTTTAAATAAATTTTCTAATATAGAAACTTGAGCTATTGAAAATTTATGAATGTTAAAACTTTCAATATTTTTATTTAGATATTCTTTCAAAATTTTAGGCGGATTATTAAAAAAACTACTTGGGTTACATTGATTCCATTCCACATTTAAATCTAAAGCTTCTTTTAAAATGGATGAATTAAATACACAAAAATTTAAATCATTAGCTATAAAGATAATATTAGGAAGAATTTCCCCAGATTTTTCAAATTTCTTTATATAAGCTAAAACTTGACAAATACATTTAATTAAAAAAATATACGACTTTAAATCTCCTCCTTTTTTAAATTCACATAATAATTTAATACCCAAACCTTCATTTTCAAAAATCCCATCTGTTTTAAATTTAATTCTAAAATCACAATCTAAAACCAATTCTAAAACCTTAGTATAGTAATGTTGTACTATAGTTTCAACATCTTCTTTTTTAAAAATTGGTAATTGTGGATAATTTATTTTTTTCATTTTTTCTTTCCTTTCTATATTATAATTACAATATATTTTATAATTATGTATATTAATATATATAGAAATTATTTTTAAAAATAGTTAATCTTATGTTGTATATTTTCTTTTAGTAAATATTTTTGTTACATCTTCTAATTTTTTTGCATTCTCAACATTTTTTTTATATTTTTCTACTCTTTTTTCCCAAACTTTTAATTCTTTTAGAAGTTTTTTTCTTGTTTCTTCTCTTAATTCTTTATCTTCAATTTTATTTATATTTTTCAAATCTTTTTTAATCAGAGATAATACTTTTTCAGAAGCGTCCAAATAACATTGTTGATAACACACTTTAAGAATATTATGACTATCACAATCTTTTGAACATTGGTCGCTTATTCTGCTGAATATAACGTATAAAATAGAAACTAATGGTACAGCTCCTAAGATTGGTATTGGAAGTCCTAATAATCCTCCTTTTATTATCTTTACAAATATATTATCAAACTCTGTATAATCACCTTCTATTCTTTTATCACCTTCAATTTTTTTTATAAATTTTTGATAAGTTGATTTTATATCAAATTCTTGAATTAAGTATTGTTTATATAATTTTACCATTTAGAATTTTCCTTTGATAAAGAAGTTATAAATCATAACAGCTACTGTTTTATTATTAATTAATGCATAATGGTTTAAATGCAATATTTTTTTATCTACTACATTTTCTTTTAATGCTATTGCAGAATCACTTGGTACAGTTCCATCCCACTTCAAACCATCAATAGTCGCTTTTTTCTTTGTATAAGGTTTATCTCCACCAATTAAACCAATCTTTATTTTATTATTTTTCATTTTATTTTCTACTGACATTTTTAATAACAAAATACCATTTCCAAACAAAGATGGATCTTCTTTAAATTTTATAGTATGCTCGATTTTTTTAGCAAATGGGGTACTTCCCCACGGAGTTCCTATTGATACAAAACTATTAGTAGTTTCCCAATTATATTTATTTAATAAAATTTTAATTATTATACCACCAAAAGAATGCCCTATAAAATAAACTTTTTTATATTTTTTACCAAAATCAATAGATTCTAATTGATCTTCAGCTTCTTTTAATATTTTAGATATTGAACCAAATGTTGTTGATAAGTTTAATCTAAAAACTGAGTAATTTTTTTTAGTAAAAAAATTTGTTAAAAATTTCATTCTAAACGGACCACTTAACCAACCATGACAAATTATTACTAATTCAGATTGATTAGGATTATCAAATTTTGATCCTAATTTTTTTTTATCCTCTATTAAATTAAACATAATTAACTGCCTCTGTAAGATTAATCTTGTGTTAATAATGATGAATCTATTTTTTGTTGTATATATTCCTTTTGTATTTTAATTTGTGCAAAATCTTCTTTTAATTCATCATCTAATGGATTATCTTTTATTCGTCTTTTTAAATTCCAATATTCTTTACTAATAGATTCTTTTTGTATATTATATATTTGATATTGTAAAGCTTGATTCATAATTTGCTGTTGAATTCTAAAATCATATAATGTTTTAACTACTTGAAATTCAGATGTTTTAAGTTCTGCTTTTCTTTCATTTGTTATATTTGTTTTTAATGTTTTTATTTCATCAGATTTTGCAAACCTATTATCAATTGTAAATAATCCTATAAATAAAGTTATTATAACAATAATAGCAGAAATTAATTTCCAAGGTATTGATGCAAATACTATTAGATTTCTTAATTTATTTTCACTCATTTTTATATACCCCCAAATATATATTATTTTCCCCAATAAAGCAATCATTTGAAATTTCATTAAAGTCGTCTACTTCAAAACTCCACACATGATCACTATCAGGTCTTGCATTTTGATTTGGTGTTGAAATAATTAAATTAGTTTTTGTTGTTTTAATAAGATTATGTATTGCTAAAAATGGATGTTGTAAATGTTCTAATACTTGTAAACATATTATATTATCAAATTTTTTAGTAAACGGTTGTTCAATATTATGATTATAAAATATAACATCTTTCATTTCATGATTTTTTCTGTTTATTTTAATTGCTTCTTCTGAAAAATCTATGCCATAAAAATTAGTAATTTCTGGGCATATTGTTTTTAAATATCTTATTCCATCTCCTACACCACAACCAACATCTAATAAGGTTCCTGTTAATGTGTGTATTGGAAAATATTTAACTAAAAATCTATAATCTTTGTCTCTCCAATTAGTTCCTTTGGATCGATAAAACTCGTTCCAATCAAAATTTTTATTAGTTTCTATTCTTTTCATCTATAACACACCCNTTATGCAGCTTTATTAATTTTTTCTTCTAAAAATTCACTTAATTTTTTTCTCTCATCTTCATTTTTAAAAAAAACATAATAATCATTATCTCCTTCATATCTTAATACATGTTTAACTTTTGTATTATTATCTAACCAAAATAAAAATTCTTTATATGTAATGTTATATTGAGTAATGTTTATTATTGTTGCTTCTTTAATATCAGGCATATTAGTAAATTGATTTTTATTTGATTTATACATTTAATTTTCCTTATCTTAAATCCCAAGTAGTAAATCCTGTTCCAGTTCTGGGTTTTTTAAATTTTGAATTTAACCTCCATTCTGATCCAATATCAAAAACTAATCTTGGGTCTCCTGGATTACCATAAATGGAGAATATCCATCTTTTTAATATGTTCTTCATTTTAGGATTATTTTCTCGAAATTGTTTTTCAGGATTTTTATTATTACACATTACTAATAAAGATTCATCAATAAATTTTTTTCTTATTAAAACTGGGTTTAAACCAAATTGATTTAAAGAGTTACATGTTCCTGTCATAGGAAAAAATAAATTTTTTTCTGGTTGATATTCATAAATACAATTAAACATTGTTGGAAAATGTGTTTCAGGAATTTTTTCTTTATAAAATCTAATACACGCTAAATTATTATCATAATTCATTTGATATATAAGTTCTTTAATATCTATATCTCTTTCAAGAANCCAATCGTCTTCTAAATGAAAAATATATTCTGATTTAGTTTCTTTCCAAACTCTTATAACAGCTTTTGAAAAAGATGGAGTTTTGGGTTCAAAAATTAGTAAATGTTCAAAATATTTTTCACATATATCTATTATTTTATTATTTTTAACATCTTCTCCTACTGGATCAATATTAATTATTAGTCTATAATCTTTTTGGTTTTTAAAAATATGTTTTGTAAATGATTTTAATGTTCTATCAATAACTTTGGGTCTTCTCGTTGCAGTCATCGTGATATCTATCATATACATTATCCTCTAAATAATTTATAAGTTTATTCATATTTTGTTCTCTTGTACCTAAAGATAATATTTTTTCTCTTGCATTTTTACCTAATTCTTCTCTTAAATTAGGTTCATTAATTGCTAGTCTAATACGAGTTTCAAAATCTTCTATATTGTTTTCTGAAATTAATCCGGTTTCTGTGTTAGTTAAATAATCTTTCATCCCATTCATTGGAGCGTCTGTGCCTATTATACAACATTCTGTTTGCATTGCTTCTGCTGGAGGTAAGTGGAGGGAATCATTTTTTGTCGGAGCTAACCAAATATCACATTGGTTATATATTTCATTTTTTCTTTGATGTGTTGGATTAGCTACAAATAAATCAACTGGATTATTATTAGCAGGATTTCCTTCTCCACCAAACATTACTAAACAAACTTTCTTATCTTTTTTAATATTTTTAATTGTTTCAAAAATCCAATTAACTCTTTTATTACTTCTCTTTTGACCTTTTGAATATAAAGCTCCTATAATAATTGAATCAGAGTTTTTTCTAATATTTAAAGGAAATATTTCATCAAAATCATACCCTGGTCTTATTATTTTAGAATCTATGTTAAATTCTTTTAATTTATTTTGGAGACAAATTGAATTAACTATAATGTTAAAATTTTCATTAGATAGAATTTTGACTATATTAGTTTCATTAGTATTCCAAATTTCCCAACCTCTCACCCATATAAATTTTTTTCCACACCGATCAGGTAAGTTTAAAGTTTTTTCCCATGAACCATATCCAGTTGCAATTATAACATCTGCGTCAGGTATATCTTTTATATTTTTTGGTGTTAATATTGGAACATTAACTTTATCCCAATTATAAGAGTGGTTTAATGTATCATTTAATATTTTAATATTATGCCCCAATTTTTGAATAATATTAGCAGATCGAATTAAAGTCCTTGAACCACCGTTATTCGAAATTCCCGTTCCCATTAAATTAAATATTATATCCATAATTTATGCCATATTTATAAGGGTTAACCAACTATAATTTCCAGCTGATACTCTTGTACCAAACTTTGCACTATGAGTATTACTTCTATTTCCACTTTTGTTAAAAGAAATATGAATCCATGGTTTATTACCACCATATTCCAAGATTAATTGATCATAATTTAAATTATCTTTCATCCATACACTTATGTTATATATTTCTTCATTGCTTAATGATGGAAATTGAATATCCACTGCTTGTCCTAATTCATGTTGTGATGTACTATTTCCTTGTCTAAATCCAGAAGTTACAGTAAAAACTCCATGTTGAGCTAAAAGAGGTTCCCCAATATTTTGACACCAAGCTAATAAATTACAAGCAATTTCTTTTTCAGTTAAACCATGTTGAGGAATTAATTCATAGTCAGATATTGCAGCATTAGTAGTTAATGTTGTTAAATTTAAATTAGTAGTAAGTTGTAATTTGTCAGGAACAGGTTCTGGTATACTTGAACAATCAATAGTTGGTGGATCCGGTTGAATAGGAGGAATTGTATTTTCAGATTCTATGATAGTAGTTGGAGCTACACTTAAATTATTAGATCTTATGATTTGCTCTACTGTTGGAGATCCTGTAACTGGAGGATAAATATTTAAACCATCATCTGTATCCGGATCATCATCAATATTACCATAATCCACTTCAGAATATCCATGTTTAAAATTATCAGTCTTTACATAATCTGGCACAAAAGTATCGCTATCATTATAAGTCCATTCATTAGTTATAGTATCTGGACTACCCGTTATTATAACTCCAATATTACAACCCACTACATAATCAGTAAGTCTAGCAACACGTTTATTATTAGTAATAGTATCTTTACTACCAGTTACTATAATACCGATATGACCACACCACCCCATTGTAAAATCAGATAATCTTGCTTGTCTTCTTTTATTTACAAATCTGTCAGGACTACATGGTCCAAGTATCGGTCCAGACATACCATACGCAGTAACATGACATCTACAAATTCCAACCCATAGGTCAGCCCATTGTCTAGCATTTCTGCGCATAGATATCTCCTAACTTATATTGGTAATAATGTTAATGTTTGTGGATCTTCTATGTCATCATCTGTATGTATAGTAAATGACCAATCATATATTTTTGTATAATTACTAGTATTACTACCATATGAGATATTAGTAATTGAGTCTGCACTTAAATATATTTTTCCGCTTAAAATTCCATTATAGTATGCTGTGCCAAAAGTATGATAGTTATTTATATCTATTCGATTAAATTCAATAGCATTATTAAAAACACAAATTATTCTTGTATTAGTTGTTGAATTATTCTCCCATGATGTGTTTGTTGATGTACCTGTTTTAGAAAGACCTGTTGTAAAAGCATAATCAACCTTATAATCGTCAGATATTTTATTACCATAACATGTTATTTCATTTGAAGCGACATTAATTAGAACATTATTTAAAAAAAATTCAATAGATCTAATTCCCATCTGACCTAAATTTCCATGGTTATTTGCAATATCAAATATAATTGATTTTGCTGTATAAGGGAGAGTTAATGTTGTATTATATTCATCCCTTGTCATAGCAATACCAGCAGGCGGAATTCCTTCTAACATTGGAATATCATCTGTTATGTAAAAATCAACACCATATATAAGACCATTATCATCTAAATCTTCATCTCCATAATATTCACTAACTAGAACTGCAGCTGCTGGTATTCCTTCAGGTGGTTTTACACTTAATTCAGTTGAATCAACATCAGTATATATTTGTACACCAGGAGTTTTATTAGGATCGCTCCATACTTCTACACCTGTTTTATATTCTTCACTAAAAACCTGCACTCCAATAGTTGCTGTAGAATCACTAAAAACTTCTGTTCCGTTAGTGCCTAACATACCACACTTTAAATATTTAGTATCCCAAATTTGACAAGCAACATTAATACAATCAGCATTTAAAAAAGGACACGTTAGAAAGTCCATTACACAATCTCCTATTTTTTATTTAATTTTTGGAGAGCTTCTTTTAATACATCTACTTGATTTTGAAGACTTTTAATCTCTCCAATAGAACCTCTGAATAAGCTAAGTATTTCATTTAAATTTAATTCAGTATCAAATGATCCTCTTAATATAGATTCCTCCATCATATAGTTAATTTGTTCTAATCTTTTCCCATAGCTTTTTAACCAAGAATTATTATTATTCATTTAAGTTTCCTTTTTTTAAAAAATTCATTAATTCATTAAATACTATTTTTGGATCTATATTAAAATCTTTATCTTCTAAAAATATTGTTTCTGTATTATTAATATTATATGTTTTAGTGTGTTCATGTTTTTCATTACCCCATTGTAAAGTTGGTGTGCCTAATATGTTAGATAGATTTGGTATTCCACTTTGACTACCAATTGTTAAAATAGATCTTTTTATTAATTCAATTGTAATACCAGTTAAACTAATTTCATATTTGTTATTTGAATCTATATTTGTTATTTGATAATATCTAGATTTTTTATCCGAAATAACATCAGGATCTTTTCCACATATAAAAAAATTATAATCTTCTCTTAATGGTTCTATTAAATCAAAAAATTCTTGCCAATGTGGCCAATTTCTTGGCATATCTTTTCTATATCTTGGAGCTAAAATTATTAATGGATTATTTTCTTGTATTGCATGATAACACCATTTTGCATTATTTATTCTTGGTTTAAAATTATAATCCATTTGTTTTTGAGAAAATTGATTTTTTTGAGTATATTTTCTACCATCAATTTTAGGACAAATTTTTTCAACAATATTATAATCTTTAGAATATAATCTAACTAAATAATTAAAAAAATCATAATATTCTTTGTCTTTAAATCCAGTTAATTTAAAACAATCTTGTTTCATATCCGGATTATATGGTTGAAATGGATGGAAAATATCTACATCATCTCCATAAAAATCATAACGATCTTCTCTTGAGCAAACTATTAATTTAACCTTGTTATTATATTTTTTTCTTTTAGTCCATAATACATGAGGAGCCATTCTTAATAACTCCCAACCAAATTCCCCTACATGAAATGCTAAAATCGCGTCTTCTTTCATGATGGAGGATACTTATTGTGTGAACGTCTATAAGCAATTTCTGTTAACGAATGAGATATTCCTTGTTTCCCATCAATATACTTTATTAATATTTCTTTTATTGCCATAAGTCCTATTGGATCATTTCTATTAACACAATCAAATAGAATAGTTTCAATATTTTTAACAAAAGGTTCAAGCAGAACATGTAATTTTTTGTTTAACTCAGTTTGAGTTTTTGACTTTTCTTCTTCTAATGATACAATTTTCAATTCTTCTATAATTTTCTCTAATTCTTTTTTTGTTAGATCATCCATTTTATGATACCTTTTTATTTTTTTAAAGTTTGTTCATATTTTTTATATAACTTTGTATAAAATTCATCAAATGTAAATGATTTAATATAATTATCATTCTCTTTATATTGTATTTGTTTCATTTTATGTTTACTTGTACCAAATCCTATAATATTACATACAGAACCTGCTGTCGGCCCTCCATGTAAAAATAAAGGAGCATCTAGTCCTAATATATAAGGAGAACCATTTGATAAAGTTTCCATTTTAATCCAATAGTGTTGATCATGTTTTTTATTTAATCCTACAAGTTTTTTAACATCTAATAAACCAACTTCTTTATAGAAATTAGATTTTGTTGCCCATAAACAGCTACCACCTAATTTTCCATGATATGCTTTATATCCGCCTAATTTTACATCTAAAAGTTTTTCATATTTTACAGCACCATCAAGAAATTGAGCTATAGCATAAATATGTTGAATTTTATATTTTTTAATATCAATAAAAGCATCTCTTAAAATCCTATCCCAATTAGGCATAACAATTATATCATTATCCAATGTAATAAGCATTTCACATTTATCTTTTTCTGGGTCTTGTTCATGTTGCATACCAAAATTATTTAAAGAAATAGCTTTAGAAAAAGCATTATAACACGAACTTGAAGTATTAAAAGTAACTTGAGATATTAATTTTTTTTCTAATAAATCATGATAAAAATCAAAATGATCCTTTAAACGATAATCAGTTAAATTATCATAAATATAAATTTGATGTGGTATTGTTGTATGACGTATAAGTGCCTCAATACACTTTTTTGTGATTTCCAAACGGTTGCGCACAGTGATTGCTATTTTTATCATTTTAAACCCTTCTCATGTTTTAATTTAATAATTTCTTCTTCTAGTTCTTTCATTATTTCGATAGCTCGAACAAACATTTCATTAGTTTGAGTATAACCTTCATATGATAAATTACCTTTAACATATTCTTCAAATTCTTCAGATGTTATATTAGACATACTCTTACGCATTTATTAACCTCTCAATTTTTTCAACACATTCATCTATATCAATACTATCATAGCATTTTGAGTGTCCGTTAGTTGAATTTTTGCAAGGATTTTGTCCATGAGTCCAACATGGTGCGCAAGAAGTTTTAGAGTTAATCCAGTCAACATTTTTGTATGTTGATAATCTTATTTCAGCTTGAAATGGACCGTATAAACCAAATGCAGGAATATCTAAACTAGCAGCAATGTGCATTAAAGAAGTATCACTACTGACTGTACATTTAGCTAAAGAAGTCATTGCAATTGAATAATCAATAGATTTAGAAAAAGTTGAAAAATTAAAAATTTGATCTGATTGAACAGTTTGTCTAAAAAATTCAATGTTTGGTGATTTTAATGGATTGTCAGTTATGATTATTTGATAACCTTTATCAATTAATTTAAGCATAATATCTTTCCATATTGATGGTCTTGGAGTTCTAATTATTGAAGATGCTGTTAATTGAAATAATATCATTTTGTCTTGATCTATATTATGATCTTTTATGAATTTTTTACAATATTCTACTTTATTATCCTGAGGATTTTGTTTCGGAATTAGTAATTCATTAGGAAGATTAAGTCCTAACCACCTTGTAAATAAATTATAAGCATTTTGAGAGTGAGCCTCTATACATCGTTCTATTACACCTTCAAAATAAGCATGATAATCAGCTTGTAAAAAATGAGATAATTCATAAGGAAGATCTAAAACTTCATTAACACAATCCCAATGTTTTATCATATCATGATATTGCGGACCAGTAGCAAATATAATTTTGCATGTCGGATATTTTTCTTTTAAATATTTGAGATTAGGAAGTATAAAAATAAGATCACCTATACCTCCAGTACGAGATACCAAGAGAGATTTATTATCTAGATTTTGTCCATTATATGGTCTGTATAAGTTGTTAAATTTTGGCCCAGCTGGTATTAATATTTTTTTGTTTCTGTTTTTATCATACCAAAGTTGTTGAAATAAACTTAACCCCATAACATATTTAGTTTTCTTTTTAAGAATCTGGTCCTTAAAATGATTTTGTGTAAATGATACATTACTAATACATTCAGCAATTACAATGTTGAATTTTTTGTTTCTAAGTTCATCTAATGAAGAAACTGGAATAATTCCTTCAAAAGATGAACCTAGTTTTTTCATAATTGTTGAAGATATTGGTTTACTAAAATTAGATTGTTTTTCAAAATTAAACTGTTTCACGTATTCACCTTTATAAATTATTATTAATCTTGTGTTGCTGCTTTTAATGCATCATTTTTTTTTTTAGTAAGTGGTATTCCTTCGTTCTGTTTTTGTTTCATAACTTTTAAACCTTTTTTTTGTAAAGATGCAAACCAACCTGTTTTTTCTTTTTTAGATTTTTCTGCTGATTTTTTAGCGACCTTAGAAGCAAGATTACTTAACCAACCTTCTGTAGTAGGTTCTGGATTTAAACATGTTTCTTCACCCGTTTTATCTTTCATGATTCTGTTAAGATTATCAAAGAGAGTATCTTTTTGTTGAGCAGTTTTAATTAAATCAGATTCCTTAATTGGTTTTCCACCTTTCTCTGCTTTTGTTAATTTTCCACCTTTTTTTCTTGCTTTCCCTCGATTAATTTTGAATATTTTTTGTTTGTCTTTTGGTACATCTGAGACTTTAACTTCTTTAGATTCATCTAACATTCCATCTTCTTCACCCATACTAGTATAATCTTCAAGATCATCCATAGAATCTTCTAAACTTTCTGGAACATCCGGTAATGCACCTTTGTTATCACCTACTTGGCAAATACATTCATCTAATAATTTATCTGCTAACTCTTGTGCTTTTTGTACTTTATCCATAACATTATCTCCTATATTTTATCTTGCTGGTCCCATTTGATTTTGTTTATTCTGCATTGCTAATCTTAGTTTTTCTTTCTTTAGTTTTTCTTTTTTTAGTTTAGCAAGTAGTTTTTTCTTTTTTCTTTCTTTTATTTTGTTCTGTGCCCAATCAATAGCATTTCGAATTTCTCCAGGTAAACGTGTCGCTACATCTATAGCATAAGCTCCAGCACTTACACCAGCAGCAGAAATTTCATCCAAATATTTATCAGTTAACTCCTCTGAATATTTTATCTTTTCTTGGAGATTCATATTTTTCTCCTCAATTGAATTATCTGGTGTAAAATCATTTTCTGGATAATTTACTATTTGTGTTTCTGGATCAATCATTTCAAAAGCTTTAATAATACTTCTTTTCATTTCTGGCAATACCATCATTTCTGCTTCACCTGGTGTTGTAATCCATTGAAACCTTTGGTGTTCCTTTGATAGTTTAACTTTCTGATTTAGGTCTTTCATTTTACATAAATAATTATGTTGAGTTGAAAGTCTTGTTCCTTTGTCAGCTGTATATGAGAATTTATCAATAAATTTTAATGGTATGATATCAAGTCCTGTCTCTTCTTTAACTTCTCTTTTTAAACAATGAATTAAACCCTCATTAGTTCCTAAATCACATTTGCCCCTTGGAATTTCAAAAAAGTTTGGCCAATGATCGTCCGTCGCTCTTTGTATAAGTAAAAGAGCAGGTTTTTCACCTTGCTGTTCTTTAAATATAATACCACCAGCAACATTAACCTTTTTTGTAACTAGATCTGTATTGTATATTTGTTCTAAAAAATTAATTGTTTTACTCATTGTTATCTCCAGAAGATTGTATTTCTTCATCACAATCATTTTTATTTATTATCTTATTACAAATCTCACAATATAAATCTTCAGTACATGTATAATCTATTACAAATACAACCATTCCACATATTGGACAATATGTATCATTATTCTTTAACATAATTTAACCCCTTTCTAAACTATTGTTAATTCTGGTGTTTGATCAGTAGTTGTGCATATAGCTGTACTAGTAAATGCTAGTTCAACTATTAGTGAAGCTCTATTCGGTGTCTCACCAGTTGTTGAAATTAATGAAGAACCAGCTATTAAAGATGTAGGATTGTTGGCTCCTTTGATTGATTCATATACAAATAATTCAAGCATGTCGCCTGTATTAAGATTTACATTCTTAACTATAATCCTTAAGTCTTTTCCTTCATTTTCTATTGTATAATGAGTCCCATAATTCATTGGTCCATGTTTGCTCTGAACCGTTAGTAGATTGATTTCATATATTTGTTCTGGTAAAGTTATAATGATGTCAGCTGTTGAGTCAGCTTGATCCTGTGTTATTTTATGAAAATATCTGTTTTTCATTACTAATTCACGTTTAATCTTGTCTCCACCACAAATATTTAATGGAGGAGGTTTTTGATAATTGTAAAATTCATCCCCATCTTCATTAATATTAATAGTGTTTTTATCCTCTTGTAATCCTGAATCAAAATGAACCTCAGTCGTTTGTTTAAATTCGGGAATATTGTAGTCCTTGTAAGTTGAATAAGCAGAACCATAACCAATGTTAGTAATTATGTTTTCAACAATATAATCACTCTTTAAATAAATGAATGTTGGTATCTCAATTTCATATTCAATTGTTGAACTTAATCTCCAAGATGCTAATTCATCCGTCCCACCATATCTGTTAGAACCATCAGACATTCCCCTTAATACATACCTCGGTTTAACCTTGCCAGGTATAACTAATTCATTCCTGTTTGTAGTCTTTACTAAAAAATCAAGAGCATTGTTAGACCAATCCAATTGATATGATTCCCCAGTTATATCGTTTTCATATCTGTAGTTTACTAATTCTGGTGGTAAAATAATAAAGTCGTTAAAATAAATAGGTTGGATATACCTCCCTGTTCCGCCAAACATTTGAATAAGAAATATTTTTAAATCAAAATATTCATAAAAAGATGGAAGCAATGCTAATAATTCAATCTCACCTTTAAGTCTTGTAAATGCAACAGTTATCTCTATATTGTTATCCTTGTATATTGGAGTGAATAGCCCTGAAGCTTGTGCCGGAGCTAAATGAGGAAATCTCCAAAGTTGATGTGCAAGTGAATTAGGGTCATCAAGATCAAATTCACCAGTAGGATTTAAGATCAATGCAGGCAAATTTGGTTTGTCACCTTCCCTTCCTAACTTACTTTGTTTTACTATATATTCTACACCTTTATCATATGTAGCTATGACAGTATGTTCGAACCTTGGGTATAAATAATCTGCAAAATATTCTAATGTATCCTCTATAAAACATCCAAAAACATTGTGGATGAACTGATAATGAAATTTATCTTCTGCCATATTTATCTCCCTTTATGATCCAAAATATGTTACTGTATATGTTTTATAACCAACCAAAAGCAATAAGCTCTGGATCGGTTAAACTTGGAAGATTAGAAACTCTACTCCAGTTTTTAGGTAGAGTTCTTGGTCCTGATTTAACTTCGCCATCTTTTACCAAACAATAATCATTCATATTTTATTTCTCCTTATTTAAGTTATTTTA
>BS_KBA_SWE02_21mDRAFT_10000298_pt1 | contig 18038 bp, 13 predicted proteins | sample BalSeasSWE02_21m_FD_9196 | JGI IMG/M metagenome (IMG submission 9196)
CCAGAGGGAGAGGGGAGTACGGCGAAAATACCGGTGTTCTCCCCTCTCCCTCTGGGAGAGGGGCCGGGGGTGAGGGATGAACTGTTAATTCCGTGCTACTGACCCCGCCAGTGATTCATGATCCTCCATTTCTGAAAAATTCAGGAGTTCTTGAACCTCTAAAATTAGTATTAATCGTGAACCGAGTTTAGCAATCCCGGCTAAATATTTACCACTTAGCCCTGATAACTTTTCTGGTGGCGGTTGAATAGCCTCAGTGGGGATGGAGACAAATTCTCTAGCCGTATCCACTATCAAACCAATCGTTCTCCCTCCCGTATTAACGACTATCAAACGAGTACGGGTATCGTGAGCAATTTGGTCAAAACCAAAACGTACTCGTAAATTCATGGCGGGGATAACTTGCCCGCGTGATAGGATGACACCTTCCACAAATGCAGGTGCTTTTGGTACCGGCGTAATTTGGTCAATCATTTCCATTTGTTGAACCAAACGACTAGGTATACCATAGAGAGTTTTACCTAATTCAAATAGAATAAATGGTTCTGAAGTTTTATGAAGGTCTGACATAATAACTGAATTCTTGTAGTTAAGGTAGGGTGCGTCCCACGCACCATAGTGAGCACTGTGCTACCGTCAGTGGTGCGTGGTGGAATGCACCCTACAAATCTATTCCTTATACAACTGCAAATACTCCGCAAATTTGCGTAAGTTCTCCACTTTCTTGAAATCCAAACTTTGATTTTCTTCCAAATATTTTCTGGTATAGGCGGCTAATTTTTTGCCATCAAAAAATTTATCCACCAAGTCTCTCGCCTCTACCAAGTGCGGGTCAGCATTTGGTACCGCATTACTTTGCGGTCCCCCCCAAATTATCGAATAGAAAAAATGACCCACATAAATTTTCTCTTCATCAGACTGATCCTCCTCAATCAGTTTTAATTCGGCAATAGCGGCCGTCACTTGATTGAGCAAGACAAAATTTAAAGCGCGAAAGTAATGAGCATCTAGCGCATGGTCAATAGGAGGAGTATAGACCGAACCGATTTGGCCAAGTAAATCTTGAAAAACTTGATTAGATTTTTGCACGAAGTCAGCCAATACCGGTAGTGGTGGTCGATTCTGTCTGGTCAGCACCGCATACGCCCGTAAATAATATTCCCCCAGGAAAAAATGAGCCGCAGGCGCATATTTGCTTTTCGGATAGGTTTTATAAACTCGCTGAAATTTGGCTTCAACGGTCGGGCTGACTTTATCATGGCTGTAATCGTAGTTAGCATCTCGATACAAACCCTTAGCTCGCATTAAGGCACGGTCCAACAGGTTTTTCAGAGTACCCTCGGTTTCCGCTTGATACAGATCATACAAAATTTTTTCGGCTTCGTCTTGATGAGTAGCGGTCCAGAAAAAATCCAAAGAATCTAAGGTACTGGCCACTCCATTTTTGACTGGCGCGGTCTGTGAGGGTAGCGCAGTAATTAGCGTTTGAAACAACGCGGGCCGAGCAGTTTCCGAGCTATTTTCCAAATACTGTTTTAGTGCCGTTTTGGCATTGATGTGTGTTAGGGAATCAGTGGATTCAAACGGTTTTAACAAGTCTGCCAAATTTTGGGCCATGACTCCTGGGGCATACGTCCATAATACCCCTAATAGGCAACCAAATAAACGTCGACGATAATGATGTAACATGATTATTTTCTCCGTACAAACAGTTGTACTTCCTGAATACTGGGATTATATTTAAAAAATGCTTCGGGCCCAAACGCCACTTTCTCTGGATAACGTGGTGTAATCGACAGGTGATTATTAGCTAACTCCCGCATGGACACTTCATATTTACCCGTTTTGGAATCCACTTGAGCGGTGCCGGCATAAACTTCAAACAAGTCATCTTCTGGTTTAATTAATCGTGGCGGATCTAAATACCAAAGGGCTATAGTTAATTTATCATTCCCAGTTAATTGAGGCGGATTTGCTTGACAAAGTTTAAGCTCCGCCAATTTACTTTGGACTTGCGTGACGACCTCTTCTGGCGTTAACTTCGGTACGCTTGGTAACGTAGGATACAATACCTGCTTAATCTCTTGCAACGCTTTACCTTCCCCAAAATAAGGTTTGACCATGATAATCACCAGGCCCATCACAATAAAAATAGCAGCACCACCACCCAAAGTTTGTCCTGTCGTAGTAAAGGTGCCAGTGGAACCTAAAAAACCAGTAAATGCCATCGTCAAAGCGGCAACGAAAAACAAATACTGAAATAACTCGCTATCTGGTCTATCTGGTCCGAAAATGAAGATGCCAAAGAAACTGGCAAAAAACACAAAGAATAGTACCAAAATAATTAGCTTATCTTTATCACTCATGGTGATGATTTTCCTCTGTAAGTTGAAACTCAGATTTGAAACTCAGAGTTGACAACTTTTCAAAAGTTGTCAACTCTTAAAACTCAGATTTGACAACTTTTCGAAAGTTATCAAATCTTAAAACTCAGATTTGACAACTTTTCGAAAGTTGTCAAATCTTAATAATAATAAGAGATTTTCATTATAAACACCTTTAAATAAATTGTAAACAGGGACTATCGCAATTAAAAACTATTTGACTTTTTATTTACTTATGATTACTCTTTATTATCACAGTAATTTAATGTCAATTTAGAAATATTCATGCAAGAACAATACAATCCAGAAATTATCGAAACTGAAGTCCAACAACGTTGGGAGCGGAAACAATCATTTAAGGCCATAGAAGACCCTAAGCGAGAAAAATTTTACTGTTTGTCCATGTTTCCTTATCCCAGTGGCCGTTTACACATGGGACATGTCCGCAATTATACCATTGGCGATGTGATTGCCCGTTATCAACGTATGCAGGGCAAAAATGTGTTACAACCTATGGGCTGGGATGCGTTTGGATTGCCCGCGGAAAATGCGGCACTCCAGAATCAAGTGGCCCCGGCTAAATGGACCCGTGATAATATTGCTTATATGCGTCATCAACTCAAACGACTTGGTTTGGGTTATGATTGGCAACGCGAAATAGCCACTTGTGATAGTGATTATTATCGTTGGGAACAATGGTTATTTCTCCAATTATATAAAAAAGGTTTGGTTTATAAAAAGACTGCTCCCGTTAATTGGGACCCGGTAGATCAAACCGTACTTGCCAATGAACAAGTGATTAATGGTCGCGGTTGGCGGTCGAAGGCGTTAGTAGAACGTCGCGAAATTCCGCAATGGTTTTTAAAAATTACTGCTTATGCCGACGAGTTATTAAGTGGTTTGGACACTTTAACTGAACAATGGCCCGATGCAGTAAGACTCATGCAAATCAATTGGATCGGTCGCTCGGCAGGAGTAGAAATTCATTTTGCCGTAGGTGAAGAAGATTTAACTGTATTTACTACGCGCCCAGATACTTTGATGGGGGCCACTTACGTGGCGATTGCGGCCGAGCATCCTTTAGCGCAACGGGCGGCTACTCAACAACCGCAACTGGCTGAATTTTTAAGCGAATGTACTCAAACCCAAACGGCAGAAGCAGCATTGGAAACCATGGAAAAAATTGGAATGGATACTGGATTGAAGGCCATTCATCCCATCACCGGTGAAGCCTTACCAGTCTGGGTGGCCAATTTTGTGCTCATGGGTTATGGTGCTGGTGCCGTCATGTCGGTCCCAGCTCATGACCAACGTGATTTCGAATTTGCGCAAAAATATGGTTTAGCGATTAAACAGGTCATTCTGCCAGCCGGCGAATCACCAGTTAACGAGCCACTTGCCGCCGCCTTCGTCGAACCTGGTATCTTAATCAATTCCGGTCAATTTACGGGCTTAAGTTCATCCTCCGCTTTTGTCGCTATCGCTAAATTTTTAGAAACTAAAGGTCGTGGTCAACGCCAAGTTCATTATCGTTTACGCGATTGGGGTGTTTCACGACAACGTTACTGGGGTTGTCCTATTCCCATGATTGAATGTCCGGACTGTGGTACGGTGCCGGTGCCAGAAACTGATTTACCGGTCATCTTGCCAGAAAATGTGGTAATGGAGGGACCTCGTTCACCGTTAACCCAGGACCCTAACTTTTATCAAGTGTCTTGTCCTCAGTGTGGTCAAACCGCGAGACGAGAAACCGATACGTTTGATACTTTCATGGAATCCTCTTGGTACTACGCTCGCTTTGCTTGTCCCGATTGTCAAACTGGCATGTTGGATGAGCGGGTGCATTATTGGTTACCAGTGGACCAATATATTGGTGGGATTGAACATGCGATTTTGCATCTCCTTTACTCACGTTTTTTTCATCGCGTGCTCCGCGACCAAGGATTAGTCAAAGAGGATGAGCCATTTAGCCGGTTATTAACTCAAGGCATGGTCCTCAAAGATGGTACTAAGATGTCAAAATCTGTGGGTAACACTGTGGATCCACAGAGCCTGATTGACCAATATGGCGCTGATACAGTACGCTTATTTACGATGTTTGCCTCGCCTCCGGAACAATCGTTGGAGTGGTCTGACACTGCGGTCGAAGGCGCGTTTCGCTTTTTAAAACGGTTATGGAAACAAGTGGAAACGCAGGTCAAGCAGGGCCGACCCACCGCGAAACTGGCTATCGACATGTTAACCCCAAGCGAGCGCGAATTACGGCGGCAAATTCACGTCGCCATTAAAAAAGTCAGTGATGACATGGGTCGTCGCTACACTTTCAATACGGCCATCGCCACCTGTATGGAGTTACTAAACACTTTTAGTCGGGTTGAGCAGACGGCAACTACTCGGGTTATTCTACAGGAAGGTTTAGAGGCGATAGTCTTGATGTTATCTCCGATAGTCCCGCATATTACCCAAAGTTTGTGGGAAGCCTTGGGACATGCCGGCCTAATTCTCCATGCCAGTTGGCCTATGGTTGAGGAGCAGGCGTTAATTCGTGATGAAGTGGAATTAGTGGTTCAAGTCAATGGTAAAGTCCGTGGTCATCTCTTGATGGCGATAGATGCCGACCAGGCTACTATGGAAACGGCCATTTTAAAATTGCCCAATGTGCAACGGTATATGGAAGGTAAAACTGTGAAAAAAATCGTGGTAGTCCCCAATAAACTGATTAATGTGGTAGTGGCGTGAACGTGAAACCACAACTATCTGAGTTTACTAAAAAAAATAGTCGTCACTGGTGGCTAATACCCGCCTGGCCAATCCATCTCATGATGAGTCTGTCATTGCTCGTCGGCTTAACCGCCTGTGACTTTCATCTACGCGGAAGTACGGCCTTAACTTGGTCCAAAATATATCTACAATCAGAAGCCGCCGACCGGATTACTCAAGAAGTACAACGAGTCCTCCAAGAGGAGAATGTTGAAATAGTGCCGACCGCCCAGACCGCTCAACTCGTGCTACGGTTAAGTGAAGAAACGAGTGACCGTCGAGTCTTATCAGTGTCGGCCGTCTCCGGTAAAATGCAAGAAATTGAGTTAAATTATCGGGTGACGATGACCGTACAGCAATCTGATAATAAAATTTTACTGGCTCCGCAAGTGATTAGTTTATCCAAAGATTACACCTTTGATGAAACCGCTGTGCTGGCAATGAGTGAAGAGGAGAATACGTTACGTGAAGAGTTATTGCAAGATATGGTGGCACAAGTGGTGCGCAGACTACAATCCATCAAAATAACACCCTAAAGCGTAAAGTTAGATTTGAAGTTAGATTTGACAACTTTAGATTTGACAACTTTCGAAAAGTTGTCAAATCTTGAGATTTGACAACTTTCGAAAAGTTGTCAAATCTTGAAAGTTAGATTTGAGTTAGATTTGACAACTTTCGAAAAGTTGTCAAATCTTGAGATTTGACAACTTTCAAAAAGTTGTCAAATCTTGAAAGTTAGATTTGAAGTTAGATTTGACAACTTTCGAAAAGTTGTCAAATCTTGAGGCACCCTCATTATCACCATCAACCTATGACCACAAACTTGGCTAACCTCCTTCAGCAGGGTTTACAAACCCTTCACTTATCCTTATCGCCGGTGACGCAAACACAATTGTTAAACTACCTACAGCTACTGTCTAAATGGAATCATGTTTATAACTTAACCGCGATACGAGAAATTGAAACTATGTTAGCTAAACATATTTTGGACAGTTTAGCGGTGTTACCTTACCTCAAGGGTCAACGCCTGCTCGATGTTGGCACTGGTGCTGGTGTACCAGGTCTCGTACTCGCCATGGCTCAACCCACTTGGCAGTGGGTATTAATAGATAGTAATGCCAAAAAACTCCGGTTTGTCCAACAAGCCATTATGGAATTAGAAATCACCAACGTGGAGATAGTCAAAACTCGAATTGAAGACTATTCACCGGTAGAAAATTTCAATACTATCTTGTGTCGTGCTTACAGTAGTCTGTCGGAGTTTTATCACCAAACCGCTAGACTCTGTGCCATAGAAGGATGTCTGTTGGCCATGAAAGGTACTTATCCCGTGACTGAAATGGCGGAATTGACGACTTTACCCATATCAATACAAACCATTGCTCTCCAAGTACCACAGTTAATGGCGGAAAGACATTTAATCATCCTCCGTCCACCACCACCTATTCACCCAGCGGTCAGTGGTCCAATTGACAATGGTCGTCTAACTCTGGATTTGGATTCCAACTAATTTCTATGAATTGCGCCCCAACTCTTGAGTTATAGTAAAATTCCTCTGAACTTGTACTATTCCCTCTGGAGTGCAATAAGAATTATTGCGAATGGTGGTGCAATAATCCTTATTGCACTCCAGAGAGTAGGTACAGTGTTACAGGAATTTTACTATAGACCGCTTATCTCCAGGTGATTCAAATAAGATTTTACTGACTGTTGCAAATTCTCTAATTTTCGCTTTCTTTCCTGGTAACGTGTCAACCACACATCTACCGCGAATAAAAATAACAGCGGTAACATGATGTTAATGACCACATGGTCACCCACTAATAAACTTTTAGCTTTACGGGCGGTTTCCTGACCAGTCATTTCTAACTTAACTAAATTCTCCAATACACTTTTATAATCAACTAATTCGTTTAAATGATAATGACAGAATGCTAACCCCAGAAAAGTAACGGCGAGTCTTTCATCCTGCTCCACCTTACTGGCACCATTGAAGTATTGCCAGGCCCGTCGTAACCACAATTCTGGCGTAGTCGTGTTAGCGATCCGATTAAGTGTCCACAAACCATTTTCCAAATCCACCGAATCCATGAAGTCGAGGTTAAGACCCAATGATTTAATTAAATGGATATATTCAGAAACACACTGTGATAAAGGCAACTCCTTACGAAAGAGTAAACTTACCTCCATAGTTCCTGCTCCTCCGATTTTTGGTGGCTAAGTACCGCGGCAAAATTAAATTGATATTTCTCCGAGCTAAAAAATTATAAATTCAAATACTACTTTGATTTAACTAAAGAATTTAATTTCGTGATCGCAACAATTTTTTGTTTACAACTGCGCCGATTTCTAATATTATACTATTAACGGTAATACACTTCATTACTTCTTATAAATTGTTATTAATCTTAGGTAATTTTATGACCACAGAAATCACTTTACTTACGGCGGTCCTCGCTGGTCTTACCGGCTCCTTGCATTGTATCGGTATGTGTGGCGGCATTGTTGGAATGTTGACCATGAATTTATCACCTACCGTGCGTCAATCGTATCTTCGTTTAACACCCTATTTGTTTACTTATAACTTTGGACGTTTAAGCAGTTATGTCTTAGCTGGTATTTTAATGGGCTGGTTAGGCGCACAATTTTCTCAGTTATTACCGATGGATAATCCGCGAGTAGTCGCCATGTGGGTGTCTGGACTATTCATGATTGCGTTGGGACTATATATTGGTGCTTGGTGGCAAGCACTGAGTATTTTAGAAAAATCTGGTAGCTATTTGTGGCAACGAATCGAACCAATTGGCCGCCGGTTTTTACCCGTGAAAACTCCCTGGCAAGCCTTAGGACTGGGATTCATTTGGGGCTGGTTACCCTGTGGTTTAGTTTACAGTATCCTGTTTTTTGCACTCGCTTCCGCCAATGCAGTACAAGGAGGACTACTCATGCTGGCCTTTGGCGTAGGAACCTTGCCCATGCTACTGCTAATGGGCACGACCGCACAATGGTTAACTCGGTTTGCACAACAAATCATGGTGCGTAGAGTAGCCGGGGCGCTGATAATTATTTTCGGATTCTTTATTTTGTTTGGCCCACAACATCATCGTCATTCCGTTGACTCTGCGCCCGCGACCTCTTCCGAATCGATTCATTCTCATCATGCTCACGAGACTGAAAGCGTCAAGCCGGTTGAATTGACAAAATGAGACTACATTAACACCCTCGTTGGCAACAATAATCTTTGTTAAGAGCACTTAATGACTACGAAAATTCATGACCAATTTGCCAAAGAATGTCTGGCGTGTTTACTAGAAACCAAAGGTCAAGTTAGCATCAGTTATGAAATTCCCAAACAGGCGTTTCAAGTCGATGTAGTGTTTACGCCGACCTCACCCCTCAATGAGTTTCACGCCTTGGGCCTGTTAGGCCAAATGGCCAACACCACGGTATTATTAGAACCGTTTTGGAATCCACCGAATAACCGAAATCTACGGACTTGTGTGCTCAAGTTATTTTTAGTACATAACGAGTTATACAATAAGGCCCGGAGCGAGAAAATTTCAGTGGTAGAAGACACGTTGCCACGCTTATGGATTCTAGCCACCTCTCTTTCCGCCGATTTACTAGAAGGATTTAACTTTGCAGTTAAATCGCCACCGTGGCCGTCTGGCGTGTATTTTTTAGGCGACTCTCTCAAAACCGCGGTAGTCGTGATTAATCAACTACCACGAAACCACGAAACGCTCTGGTTACGACTATTGGGACGCGGGACCACGTTAACGCAAGCGATTCAGGATTTGATGGCACTTCCTAGCGATCATTTGTACCGATCACAATTAGTCGAATTATTTTCGACTTTTCACCTTCACTTAGGTCTGAAAAAGAACCTAACTACCACTGAGCAGGAGTTAATTATGCAGTTATCACCGATTTATCAACAATGGCGTGCAGAAACTCTCCAACAAGGAGTGCAACAAGGACGGTTAGAAGGTCAACGCTCAATCATCACGCAATTGCTGACTTCTCGTTTTGGCGTGCTCGATGAAGTTTTGTTGCAAATCGTGGAATGGTCATTACAGTTACCTCCAGCGGAATCAATGCCACTACTATTAACTGCTTCCAGAGCAGAATTAGTGAAACGAGTCTTATCTTAAAAGAGCCGAAACCTTGGAGTAGAGGCGTTAGCCTTGGAGTAGAGGCGTTAGCCGGTAGGTTGGCGACGACGACGTTTAAGTTAATGGGGTGCCAACTCACACCGGCTAAAGCCTCTACTCCAATATTCACCGGCTAAAGCCTCTACTCCAACATTCTATTACGGGAATCTTATGAAGAGCCGAAATCTTGGAGTAGAGGCTTTAGCCGGTAGCCAACTCACACCGGCTAAAGCCTCTACTCCAACATTAGCCTCTACTCCAACATTCTATTACGGGAATTTTATGAAGAGCCGAAATCTTGGAGTAGAGGCTTTAGCCGGTAGGTCGGCGACTGAACAAAAGGTAAACAAATAAAATGATAACAACACCCACGATGTCCAAAAAACATTTAGAATTTAGAATGGCCACAGCGGCGCGTGATGCGTTGCTATTTTTACGTGGAGTCCCTGAAGTCGCATTGGGTGACCGGGTCCTCGTCAGAGACTCCGCCGGGCGCAAACGTAATGGACAAGTGATTTTAACCAGTCAAACTATCGTAATGGTACAAGTATTTGAAGGCACACAAGGGCTGGATTTAGACAGCACCTGGGTACGTTTTTTAGAGGAGCCGTTCGAATTACCATTATCGCCTGATTTATTGGGTCGCATTTTTAATGGCATTGGTACACCACGCGACGGTCGTCCCCCATTGATTTCCAATTTGAAACGCAATGTCAATGGCTCGCCCGTTAATCCCACCGCCCGGGCCTATCCACGCGAATTTATTCAAACCGGCATTTCTACTATTGATGGTTTAAATTCCTTAGTACGAGGTCAAAAATTGCCCATTTTTTCCGGCTCCGGCTTGCCTCATAATCGGTTAGCGGCTCAAATTGTGCGACAAGCTAAATTGATTGGCGAAGAATCCCAATTTTCAATCGTGTTTGCCGCTATGGGAGTGTCGCATACCGATGCCCGATTTTTTCAAGAGCAATTTGAATCTAGCGGCGTGTTAAATAATGTGGTGATGTTTATTAATCACGCTGACGACCCGCCCATGGAACGTTTAGTGTTACCGCGCACCGCATTAACGGCGGCCGAATATTTAGCGTATGATTTAGACCGGCATGTCTTAGTCGTGCTCACCGATATGACCCATTATGCCGAAGCCTTACGCGAAATTGCGACCGCTAAAGGAGATGTCCCAGCCCGTAAAGGTTATCCCGGTTATCTCTATTCGGATCTAGCCGAAATTTATGAACGGGCCGGCCGAATTAAACATCGACATGGCTCCATCACGATGGTGCCAGTAGTGAGCATGCCCAGTGACGACATCACTCATCCGATTCCAGATTTAACCGGTTATATTACCGAAGGACAAATTGTGCTGAGTCGAGAATTGCATAATCAAGGCCTTTATCCACCGGTAAATGTGCCACCCTCATTGTCACGCTTAATGAAAGATGGCATTGGCAAGGACCATACCCGGGCTGACCATAGTCGAGTAGCGAATCAGGTCTATGCGATTTATGCACATGCCTTAGAAGTGCGTAATCTGGCTTCTATCATTGGTGCCGAAGAGTTATCCGAGCGGGACCGCCATTATTTAACCTTTGCCGAAATTTTTGAGAAAAAATTTGTGGGACAAGGTGAGCAGAGAGACCGGAGTATTAATGAAACTTTGGAATTAGGGTGGGAGTTGTTATCATTATTGCCAGCAGATACCTTGACGCGAGTCACGGAGGAAGACCTGGCAAAGTATTATCGACCAGCAGAAGTAGCAGAAGTAGCAGAAGTAGCGTAAACTTTTGCCAAATTATTTTAATTTTTGCACCGCCGATTGAGTTTAAACTCAAGGTGTGTTAGGAGCACTAAATGAAATTTGGTGTAGTTGATTGTCGATAAAATTATTGAGGCACCTAAAATAATATGAATCTCACCCTGCCTGAGCTATATCAATTACTCATTACCAATAACCAAACTCAAACCGAGTATCCTCGTCAGGCTTGTATTCATGAATTATTTGAACAACAAGTTGCTCAAACTCCTGAAGCCGTAGCACTGGTTTTTCAAGAGGAGGAGTTGACTTATCGTGAATTAAATAGTCGTGCTAATCGACTAGCGCATCATTTGCAAACTCTCGGGGTAGGAGTAGAGACGTTAGTGGGAATTAGTGTCGAACGTTCTTTCGACATGATTATTGGATTACTGGCCATCCTCAAGGTTGGTGGTGCTTATGTGCCGATTGACCCTACTTACCCCCGGGCCCGGTTGGCCTGGATTTTAGAAGATACTCAAATCTCGGTTTTATTAACGCAATCTCATTTACTAAACATTTTTAGCGAATTATCTGCAATGCAGTCACTCCAACTCATCTGTTTGGAGCAACCAGATCATTCGGTGGCGGCATTAGAAACCTGGAGCGACGATAATCTGGTCAATTTAGGTACCGCCGAGAATCTCGCTTATGTTATGTATACGTCGGGTTCCACCGGTCAACCGAAAGGGGTTAGTGTAATTCATCGTGGCGTGGTGCGGTTAGTCAAAAATACCCATTATGCCAAGTTGACGGCAGACGAAGTATTTTTACAACTGGCACCACTCTCCTTTGATGCTTCTACTTTTGAAATTTGGGGGGACTTACTGAATGGTGCTAAATTAGTCATCATGCCACCAGCACCTCCTTCATTGGCTGAATTAGGTGCTGCTTTACAGCGTTACCAAATTACCACGCTGTGGTTAACCGCAGGATTATTTCATCAGATGGTCAATGAGCGGTTAACTGATTTACAAAATTTACGGCAACTGTTAGCCGGTGGAGAAGCATTATCGGTACCTCATGTCAATCAGGTGCTCTCAATACTTAAAACCGGCAGTGTGCTGATCAATGGTTACGGGCCCACCGAAAATACGACGTTTTCTTGTTGTTACGCCATGCTGGCGGGCAGTCAAGTGACCACGGAAACCGTGCCCATTGGCCGACCCATTTCCAATAGTCAAGCGTATGTGTTAGATGAGCAGTTACAACCAGTGCCACTGGGCGCGGTGGGAGAGTTATATGTGGGAGGAGATGGATTAGCCCGGGGTTATTTTAATCGTCCTGCGCTTACCGCCGAAAAATTTATTCAAGTGAGATTTGACAACTGTTCGAACCTGGTCAAATCTTCTGAAGATAGATTTGACAACTTGTCGAAAGTTATCAAATCTTATAAAACCGGCGATTTAGTACGCTATCGTCCTGATGGCGTTTTGGAATTTCTAGGGCGGCGCGACCATCAAATTAAATTACGAGGATTTCGCATTGAACCAGGTGAAATTGAAGCCACCTTACAACAATTTCCTGAAGTACAACAAGCCTTGGTCATGGCCAGAGAGTTGGCGCCGGGCGATAAACGCTTAGTGGCCTATGTCGTGGTGACTTTGTCAGCCTTACACCAAGAAAATTTCACTCCTCAATTGCGCCAATTTTTAGCGGCCCGGTTGCCGAATTATCTGTTGCCGGCAGCTATTATAAAAATGGCGACCTTTCCCACTACCGCCAATGGTAAAGTCGATCGCGAGGCGTTACCTTTGCCTACTTGGCGTGGTAGCGAAGCGCAGGAGGATTTACCACGTAGCACCACTGAGATGCAATTGTCTAACTTATTTGCGCAGCTATTAAAAATCTCCAGCGTGGGAATTTACGATAATTTTTTTGAATTAGGGGGAGATTCTTTATTAGCGACTCAATTGTTGGCACGAATTCGCGAAGTATTTCAAGTGGAGTTATCGGTTGCTACCTTATTCCAAGCCCCAACCGTGATGACTTTAGCGGAACTGATTCAGGCACACCAAATCAAACTGAGTGAGGAGTTACCAGCGATTTCGCCGGTTCCCCGTTACGAAAATTTACCCCTGTCGTTTACACAACAACAACTCTGGTTTGGGGTACAATTAGCCCCCACCTTACCGATTTACAATGAGCCGATCACGTTACATTTGGGGACCATTAAGGTCAATATTTTAGAACAAAGTTTGACGGAAATAGTGCGTCGTCATGCGGCTTTACGCACGGTCTTTCACATGGTGGACGGTCAACCGGTACAATCGATACTACCGCCGCCGCCATTAATTCAATTATCGGTCATTGACTTGAGTCCGTTATCACCAACGCAACGCGAAGTCGAAGCCTTAAATTTAGCCACGATGGCCGCGAGACAGTCATTTGATTTAAGCCAAGATTTATTGCTTCGAGCCGTGTTAATTCGGTTTACCGAGGAGGACTATCGGCTCTATCTGACCCTTCATCATATTGTATTTGATGGCATCTCGTTTTATACCATTCTCTTTCAAGAATTAGAAACACTTTATTGCGCGTTAGCTCAAGGACAATCCTCATCCTTGTTAGAGCCGACCTGGCAATATCCTGATTTTGCGATCTGGCAACGGCAATGGTTATCACCAGAATTATTAGCACCACAATTGACCTATTGGCGGCAACAATTGGCTAATTTACCGGTGTTGAAATTGCCCACCGACCACCTTCGACCGGTGCCACCGACTTTTCAAGGTGCCATGCACGTTTTCTCCTGGTCGAAAGACTTGACCGAGGCTTTGAAAAGTTTGAGTCGTCACGCCGGGGTGACTTTGTACATGACCCTATTAGCCGCGTTTACCGCCTTGTTGCATCGTTATACGGGTCAAACCGACATAGTGATCGGCACGGTGAAAGCCAATCGTTATCGACCGGAATGGGAATCGCTGTGCGGATTATTTTTGAATACGTTAGTGCTACGGACTGATTGTAGCGGGGATCCCTCTTTTCAAGAATTGCTCCAGCGAGTGCGGGAGGTAACGGTAGCGGCTTATGCGCATCAAGATGTACCCTTTGAATTGTTAGTCGAAGCACTCCGGCCAACCCGCATCGTTGGTGCTAATCCGTTATTCCAAGTCATATTTACCCTTGATCCACCCTGGTCTAGTTCAAAATTGGACTGGACTTTGCAACATTTTGAAGTGCATACCGGTACTGCCAAAATGGATTTAACTTTGGAATTGGACGAGAGAGCATCAGGAATAGTAGGGCGTTGGGAATACAGTACTGATTTATTTGAAGCGGCTACCATTGCCCGATTAACGAGTCATTTACAAAATTTGTTAGAAGGAATGGTAATTCAGCCGACGCAACGGTTATCGGAATTGCCGCTCTGGCTTGAAGCAAAGGCAACCTCATTGTCTTCTCGTTCTCTAGTCGCTACTCAAGCGCTGAGTCAAACCTGGGGGGAGCAGAAAAATTTGGTAGCCCCACACGATGCTATAGAGCAACAACTAGCTAACCTGTGGGAAAAAATATTAAATGTACGCCCCATCGGTCGGCAGGATAATTTTTTTGAATTGGGTGGACATTCATTACTGGCTTTGACTTTGTTAGAACAGATTGAGAAAACTTTTGGTAAAAAATTGCGGTTGATTTCCTTATTTCAATCTCCTACTTTAGCCAAATTAGCTACGCTGTTACGTGAACCTCAAGAGTTACCTCCTTTATCGAAGTTGCGGCGAGCGTTAGAAGCGATTCAACCGCAAGGCGAGTCGCCGCCGTTTTTTTTCATTGGATCGACCAAATATGCGCGGGCCCTAGCTCCCCATTTGGGGGCCGACCAACCCGTATATGGTCTCAATATTTTTGGGGTGCCACGTTACCCTCAAGATTCCGTGCTGCTCACGATTCAACAAGTGGCCACTCATTATTTACAAGAGATTCAAGACGTGCAACCACACGGGCCGTATTTTTTAGGTGGCTATTGTGGTGATGCGATGGTCGCTCTGGAGTTGGCCCAACAATTTCAGGTACAAGGAGAAACTATCGCCTTATTGGTTTTTATCGATGTAGTTTTAGAGAGTAGCCTCGATGATCTCCATCACTGGCATAATTTATTGGAATTTGGACCACGTTATCTGTTCCATAAAATTCGTCAACGCGGATATTTTTTTATCCAAACCCAATTGGCGTGGTGGTGGAGTAAATTTAAACAGGAGGTTTATCGTCAACCACTAGAAAAATTGTCTCCGCGAACTCAAGATATGTTGTTTATCCAAGCATTCTATCAAGCGTTAGAAGAATATCAACCGCAATCGTATTCAGGAAAAATTACGCTGTTTTTATGCCAAGAATGGCGACGTTTGGGAATTGGGAAGTTGCAACAGTTAGCGGCCGGTGGAGTGGAATGTTATGAGGTGCCGGGGTACCATGATAATTTGTTTATGGCACCACAAATTAATACGCTGGGCCAACAATTGCGGGAGTGTTTGAAGAAACGAAGTTGACAATTAGTCGGAAGTTCAGATTTGACAATTTTCGCAAAGTTGCCAAGTCTTAAACTCTGCCAGATTTGACAAACTGGTCGAACTTTTAATTCAGACTATCACCCTAGTGGTGGGCCACGATAAAACCCTTGCCTTTGAATACTCTAATTAGAGCGGAAATTGTTGACGATAAACTTTAGAATTTTATTGAACAGGAGATTTAATAAGGGGATTAAAAAGGAGGAGTGGCGCGCCCGGAGAGATTCGAACTCCCGACCACCTGGTTCGTAGCCAGATACTCTGATCCACTGAGCTACGGGCGCGTATAATCATTAAGACAGGAACAACTTAACTTAAAGTACAGAATAGTGGCGGAGAAAGAGGGATTCGAACCCTCGATGGGCGTTTATTACCCATACTCCCTTAGCAGGGGAGCGCCTTCGACCACTCGGCCATCTCTCCACTCATTTTAAAATTTACTTAATAACTTACGACTAATTTATAGTATAGCTTACCCAGCAAAATTTGGCAAGCCCTAACACTAAAATGTTAATATAAATTATATCTGCTCACTTTATAAAATGCAATACCTTAGCTTAAAAAAATTGCATTTTATTTTAAATCAAGGTGTTATATAAAATTGTAGTTTTTAATTTTAATTTTTGTATACGTTTTATTAAAATTCTACTCATACTTTTAGCTAAGAAAATGGGTAGTCCTGCATTAGAGAATGCTTAACTTGGTAGTTTCTTGAATCAGATGAAGGTTCAGTGGTATTTAGACCTTGTGTGCAACACCTATTCTAGTACGTACACTGGAGTAGAGACTTTAGCCGCAATGCCGTTAAGTTAAGGTAGGGGCGTCCCACGCACCATTCGGCAAATCGCACCTACTTGAGTGGTGCGTAGGACGCACCCTACATATCGGGCTTAACTTAATAGCAGTGAGGCTTTAGCCGCAATACCATTAAGTTAAGGGATTTCACACTCTGTTGGAGTCCAAATCTTCAGATTTGGCAAGCCCATGTCCAAATCTGAAGGTTTAGACTCCAACGCCGTAATCTTAGCTTAACTTAATAGCAGTGAGGCTTTAGCCGGGCAAACTTTGGCAGGTTCTAGGTTTCCCAAACCTTTGAGGGGGAAGGCTTAAACCTTGACTTTCGATAATTCATTGAATTTTAATCCTTCCATGAGTTTGGAGAGGGACTACCGAAAATCTAAACTGCCCTCTTGGCAAGACTGACAAAAAATAATATAATACATCAATTGGGTTGGTTGTTATAACAGGTTTATAATTTCAATATAAAACTTAGTTTCCATTTAACAGGAGAGGTAATGACTGTGCAAAAACAGATAAATTTCTTATTGGCTACACTGCCGTACATAATATTGGTCCAGCTTTCATTGACAATTCTGCTGGCTCAAGCCGAAGATAGCATTTACGGTCCTACTAAATCAGGTGATTTAATTTGGAACATTGCGGGTAAAGTGACCCCTAACTCTTCTGTGACAAAACCTCAAATGATATTGTCTTTGCTAAAAGCCAATCCCCAAGCCTTCAAAGTGCCTTGTAATTTCAATTCATTGAAAATTAAAGAAATATTGAAAATACCTGCCATGGCCGAGATTCAGGAAATCAGTGCAACGGACGCTAATGCCGAATTTAAACGACAAAATGACGAATGGACCAAACGTCGGCGAAACCCTATCAAGTGTCCAACTATCGAATCTCCTGTGGTAGCGACAAAAACTCCAACTGAAACACCGGCGGTGGAAGTACCCACTCCAGTGACTACGGTACCCCAAAAGACGATTCCGGCCACGGCCGAAAAAACTACGCCCACGCCAGCAGTGGTACCGCCTAGTCCACCGGCAACCACGGCTCCTACTAAACCAGTGTCTCTTACCACACCACCACCCGTGGCAGCAGCTCCGCCGGTATTGCCACCCGTGGCATCGCCACCACCTCAGTTAGTGCCTGAAGAGAGCACTACCGCGATGGTGGCGGCAGCTACACCAAGTGCAAATTCAACCACCGCGCCGACTACACCTGTTACCGGTCCTCCGGCGCAAACCGAAGCACCCTCGGCGTCTTCTTCTTCGTTAATGTGGATAATTCTCAGTGTCGGCGGTTTATTAGCCGCTCTCATTATTGGCGGGTTACTGCATAAACATACTAAACAGCATAACTCGACTCCAGTCGACACTAACGTCCCTACCGATGAATCTAACCGTTCGGCGCCAACGATAGCCAGTCAGGCGGTAGAAGTAGATGATATGCCTTTACATACCGAGATCAAGGCCGAAAATATTACCAAGGATGAGGAGAAATTTAAACTCTAGTTGGTGGTTCTGCTTCGCTTAGGAACCACCAATAAATCAGCCATTCCCGCTCATTATTTTCATAACTTACTGATTAATATAATTTTTACCATAAAAACTTCGCGAAAAGCCATGCTTACTCTTTGATTTTAAAACAA
>BS_KBA_SWE02_21mDRAFT_10000299_pt1 | contig 17987 bp, 20 predicted proteins | sample BalSeasSWE02_21m_FD_9196 | JGI IMG/M metagenome (IMG submission 9196)
CATATTACTTTAATGTTATTAAGAGGTGGGGCAACTGTTGTTGCAACAACACGTTTTCCTGTAGATTCTGCATTGCGTTTTTCAAAAGAACCTGATTTTATGGAATGGGGACATCGTTTAAAAATTCACGGACTTGATTTACGCCATATTCCAAGTGTTGAAATTTTCTGCAATTTTATTGAGCAAAAATATGAACGATTGGATATTTTAATCAATAATGCTGCGCAAACAGTGCGTCGTCCATCAGGATTTTACCAGCATTTAATGGAGAATGAAGAAAAACAGTTTGATTCGCTTCCAACATTTGCAAAAGAATTATTATCAGATCATCACGATTGTTTGCAAGAGCTAAAGATTTTAACATCAGGCGCTTCATCCAATCAAAATATGCCTGTAACCTGGCACGGTCCTGAGCCTGGTATCGGATTGAGTTCTTCGGCTAAACTATCTCAAATTCCTTATAGTTTTGACAAAGCATTGGTTTCTAAAGAAATTTTTCCAGAAGGAGAATTAGATGCTGATTTACAACAAGTTGATTTGAGAAAAGTAAACAGCTGGCGTTTAAAACTGGGTGAAATTGAAACTACTGAAATGATTGAAGTTCAGTTGGTTAATTCTGTGGCGCCATTTGTTTTATGCAATCGTCTTTCAGAAGTTATGAAAAAAGACAATACAGGTCAAAAACACATTATCAATGTTTCGGCCATGGAAGGTAAGTTTTACAAAAATTTTAAAGAAGATCGTCATCCACATACCAATATGGCAAAGGCTGCTTTAAACATGTTAACACATACATCTTCAGGTACTTTGGCTAAAGATGGTATTTTTATGAATGCCGTTGATACGGGTTGGGTAACTGATGAAGATCCTGCAGAATTGTCCAAAAAGAAACAAGAATTGTTTGATTTTCAACCTCCTTTAGATATTGTGGATGGAGCCGCCAGAGTTATGGATCCGTTGTTTGATGGTATCAATACTGGTAAACATTGGTGTGGTAAATTTTTAAAAGACTATAAGCCAATTGCTTGGTAGTATAGAATTTAAATTTTCATCTATCAGTTATCCTACGGATGTCACACTGAGCTTGTCGAAGTGTTATTTGGATCTGCTCCGTACAATTGATATTTAGACCTTTAAACCATTCAACCTTTGAACCAAATAAAATAAATTCATTATTTTTGCTTTAAAATATACGTATATGCCAAATAAAACCTACAAAATAGCCGTACTTCAATTAAATTTAAATGATGTAGCTGAAAACAACTTAAAAAAATGTATCAGTTGGGTAAAAGATGCTGCAAAACAAGGAGCTGAAGTTATTTCGTTGCCTGAATTGTATAGCAGTCATTATTTTTGTCAGAGTGAAGACACTGCAAATTTTTCAATTGCTGAAGAATTGTACAGCACTTCATTTATTGCATTTAGTGCTTTGGCAAAAGAATTGGGAGTGGTGATTATTGTTCCTTTCTTTGAAAAAAGAATGGCAGGTATTTATCATAACAGCGCCTATATTATTGATACTGATGGAAGTGAAGCAGGTTTGTACCGAAAAATGCACATTCCAGACGATCCACATTTTTACGAAAAATTTTATTTTACACCGGGTGATATTGGTTTTAAAACATTTCCTACTAAAAAAGGAAAAATAGGAACGCTTATTTGTTGGGATCAATGGTATCCAGAAGCTGCACGTTTAACTGCTTTACAAGGTGCTGAAGTATTGTTTTATCCAACAGCAATAGGATGGCATCCACTGGAAAAAGAGCAATATGGTGAAAATCAACACGGAGCTTGGATGAACGTAATGAAAGGTCACGCTGTTGCCAATGGCGTATATGTTGCTGCTGCCAATAGAGTAGGTTTAGAAAAATACATTCCGGGAACGGAAGGAATTCAGTTTTGGGGATCTTCATTTATAGCAGGACCACAAGGTGAAATTTTAGCACAAGCTTCACATGATAAAGAAGAAATCTTAATTGCTGAAGTAGATTTAACTTTACAAGAAGATGTTCGTCAGAATTGGCCATTTTTTAGAGACAGACGCATTGATGCTTATGGTGATATTACAAAAAGAGCAATAGATTAATTATGGTGAATTCAACAAGAAGGTTTCCTGCGGAATGGGAAAAACAACAAGGAATTTTATTATGTTTTCCTCACAATGGAAATGATTGGCCAGGTAAATATGAAGCTATTCAATGGGCATTTGTAGAGTTTATAAAAAAGGTTGCTATTATTGAAGAAGTTGTTTTGGTTGTGGCTACTAAAAAACTGCAAGACAAGGTTCTAGACATGTTGAATATGGCACATGTAAATGTGAGAAATATTTCTTTTATCATTTACAAAACCAACAGAAGCTGGATGCGGGATTCAGGTCCAATTATTGTGAAAAATGAAAATGGGAGAGAGGCTTTAAACTTCAATTTTAACGGTTGGGCAAAGTATAAAAATTATTTGTTAGACAAGCGTGTACCTTCAAAAGTAGCTGATTTTTTAAATGTTACACTTACACAAGTAATGTACAAAGGAAAACCTGTGATTGTTGAAGGAGGTGCGATTGATAGCAACGGAAAAGGCACTTTGTTAACGTCGGAAGAATGTTTAATTCATCCATCAATTCAGGTTCGAAATAAAAATTTCAGCAAAGAAGATTACGAAGCTGTTTTTAAAGAATATTTAGGAATTACCAACGTAATTTGGTTAGGTAACGGTATTGAAGGTGATGATACGCACGGGCATATTGATGATTTGTGCAGATTTGTAAACCCAACAACCATAATTACAGTGGTTGAAGAAAATAAAAATGATGCCAATTACAAACCTTTACAAGACAATTTAAAACGTTTGAAACAGGCCCAATTAGAAAATGGTGAATCACCCAAGATTGTAACATTGCCAATGCCTAAGCGATTGGATTTTGATGGTATTCGCATACCGGCAAGTTATGCCAACTTTCTAATTTTAAATAAATGTGTCCTTGTTCCAACTTTTAACGATTCAAATGACCGAATTGCCTTAAATATTATTGCAGCTTGTTTTCCTGACAGAGAAATTATAGGCATAAGTGCCATAGATTTAATTTGGGGATTTGGAACTTTACACTGTTTGAGTCAGCAAATTCCTGTTTAAAATGTTATGAAATATGTAAATGCACAGATTTATGGGTACTAAAAAATCCATAAAATATATGTTGATCAGCACATTTGCATTTGCTTGTATGAATGTTACTGTTAAATACTTAGAAAATGTTAGTGCTTATCAAATTGTATTTTTTAGATCGGCTAGTTCCTTGTTTTTTACTTTTACATTTCTTTTAAAAAATAACATCCCAATACTTGGAAATAATAAAAATATTCTGATTTTAAGAGGAGTAGTAGGAGTAACCTCTATGACCTTATTTTTCATGTCTATAAAATATCTTTCTGTTGGTACGGCAGTATCTCTTAGGTATTTAGCGCCTATTTTCGCAGGTATATTTGCAGTGATTTTTATGAAGGAAAAAATTTGGCCTTTGCAATGGCTATTTTTCATCATGGCATTTTTAGGCGTATTGGTCTTAAAAGGATTTGATTCACAAATCAATACTACGGGGCTAATATTGGTTATTATTGCATCAATTACAAGCGGATTGGTTTATAATATTATCAGTAAAATTGGCAAAAGTGAGCATCCTGTTGTAGTGGTGAACTATTTTATGGTCATTGCAACATTAACAGGGCTTGTTTTATCATTGAATAGTTGGGTAAATCCGGTCGGTATAGAGTGGGTTTTATTATTTAGTTTGGGTGTTTTTGGTTATTACGGACAAGTTTTTATGACCAAAGCTTTTCAAACAGGAAAAACCAATCAAATAGCGCCAATTAAATATGTAGAAGTAATTTTTTCTGTGAGCCTTGGATTGTTGGTTTTTAATGAAATTTATACCATTTGGAGTTTTATAGGAATTTCATTAATAATTGGATCGTTGATTTTAAATGTACTTTATAAGACCCATAAAGACAGTTGATTAAGCTTTTAAAATCTAAAATATCTTCATAAAAAAAGGCATTGCTCATAGAACAATGCCAATTATAAATACTAGTTTTAGTCAACTATGATTTTTTCAACCAAGAATTTCCAACTTTTAAAATGGTTCTTCCAGCTACATCATTTATAACAATGGCAGCCATCATATACCAAGCAGCTAAAGCACACACTATTAATACATATGCTGCAGCAGTAGTTAGTTGAGGAAATCCGAAATGTGCCAAATCTAGGAGTACAAAACCAATTAATAAAGTAGTAAATGTAAATGCCATAGCTCCGTGAACAAACAAAGAAGCAACCCACAAAATTAAGGTAAATAGTGTCCATGCAATTAAATAAAAGCCAACATCAGATCCTGAAGAAGTATAGATGCCAAAATGGTTTAATATCCAGATAACTCCTAATCCAATCCAAAAAGATCCATAGGCTGAAAATGCGGCATACCCAAAGTTATTTCCTATTTTTTGCTCCATAAAACCGGCAATCATTTGTGCCAATCCTCCAAAGATAAAACCCATTGAAACTACTGGGCCTAAACCACATAATCCTAAATTATGAAATTGTAATAATAATGTTGTTAATCCGAAACCTGCCAATCCAACAACCCCTGGATTTCCTAATTTTACTGTACTCATATGTTTTTTTTAGTTTTTTTAAAAAGACGAGCAAAATACCAATAATCTGTTTGTTTTCTAACTGACTTTTATCAGCAAAATAATTTATTTACGATAGCGTTTTCGGATTGTAAATAATGCTATTTTAAAAGGAAGAAATATTAGTATATTAAAAAAGAAAAATATCTCATTGAGTTAAGTAAGCAGAAGGCCAAGATGAATTTCCAAATTTTATGGAAGAAATATTTTTGGAGTTCCATTTAGATATATGAATCATTAAAAAAATTAACTAGATTTCACAATAACCTTATAAAAATTTGATTAAAACAAAAGGGGAATGGTCGTACTTGTTTTAAAAGCTAGTCCTTAATTTATACTCATAGTATAATACTAAATTAAAATAGTATATTTTTACTAAGCAATTAAAATCTTTACGCAAAAGGCAACATCTAAATTATTTTAAATCACGGTTATATGTTACAAAATGTTTTATTAGAACGCGAAATATACGCATCAGAAGAACATAAAATGATGCAAGAAATGATTCAGGATTTCATTAAAAATGAAATTATTGATCAATTGGCAGCATGGGAAAAAAACGGGATGGTTAGCCGAGAAATTTGGGAACGTGCTGGAGAATTGGGCTTACTTTGTATTGATATGCCAGAACAATATGGTGGAATGGGTTTAGATTTTAGCTTTAGCGCCTTGTTCATTGAAGAATTGGCAAAAGAAGGAATTAGTGGTCCTGGTTTTTCATTACATTCAGATATTGTTGCTCCATATCTTTTAAAGTATGGAACCGAAGCTCAAAAGCAACAATATTTACCTGTAATGGCAACTGGAAAAATGATTACATCCATTGGTATGACAGAACCAAACTGTGGAAGTGATCTTAAAGCCATTAAAACAACTGCATTAGATAAAGGAGATTATTATTTAGTAAACGGACAAAAAACCTTTATTACAAATGGTTATATGAGTGATATGAGCATAGTAGCTGTAAAAACCAACAATGGAACAGAAAAAGAAGGTGTTTCTTTATTGATTATGGAAAGTGCTTTTGAAGGTTTTGAAAAAGGAATTCCTTTCAAGAAAATTGGTATGAAAGCTCAGGATACCTGTGAATTGTTTTTTGATAATGTAAAAGTTCCAAAAGAAAATCTATTAGGAGAAGAAGGATTAGGTTTTAAAATTATGATGACAGAATTGGCTAGAGAGCGCTTAACAGTTGCGCTTAATGCTATTGGTGGAGCAGAAGGTGCCATAGAAAAAACCATAGCCTATACGTCTACAAGAACCGCTTTTAAACGACCAATTGCCGGATTTCAAAACACACAATTTAAACTTGCCGAATGCGCAACATTATTACAAGTTCATCATGCTTTTTTAGATCGCTGCACAAAATTGGTGTCAGCACATAAACTAACTGCAGAAAGTGCCTCAATGGCAAAGTACTCAGCAACAGATATGCACAGTAAAGTAGTTGATGAATGCCTTCAGTTATTTGGTGGTTATGGTTACATTTGGGATTATCCTATTGCTCGCATGTATGCAGATAATAGAGTCGCTAGAATTTATGCAGGAACCAATGAAATTATGAAATTATTGATTGCTCGTGGTTTGTTTAAAGAATTGTTTCAGCAAATGAAACGAGCAAGTAAAGAGCGTTGTCAAGAAAAAGAATGATTAATAGTGAAAAGCATGTGACCGTTAAAAAACAATAATAATAATAATAATAATAATAATAAACTCAGGAAAGCACTACGAAAAAAATAACCTTAAAAAGCAATACAAAGTTTATAGAATTACAAAAATGTTCTTATAAATTAATAATAGGCTCTAAAACGTCCCAAACATTTTTGGCCAGTATTTTTTGACCTTCAACCGTTGGGTGAATTCCATCAGCTTGGTTTAATTCTGGAATACCACCAACATCTTTCAATAAAAATGGAATTAAATAGATTTCATTTTTTATAGCTAATTCAGGAAAAATGGTTTTAAACTCAGTAATATAATCTTGTCCCATGTTTGGGGGAAGTTGCATTCCAGCTAATATAATTTTAGTAGCCGAATTTTTTTCCAACACAGCATCTATGATTGCTTGTAAATTTTTTCTTGTTTCTTTCAAAGGAACACCACGTAAACCATCATTAGCAGCTAATTCCAAAATAAAAACATCAATTTTTTGATTCAGTACCCAATTTATTCTACTTTTTCCTCCAGCTGTTGTTTCACCGCTCACACCGGAATTAATAACTGTATAGCCCAAAGAAAGCGAGTCTATTTTAGTTTGAATAATACCAGGAAAAGCATTATTTACATCATCTAGACCATAACCTGCGGTTAGACTATCACCAAAAATTAAAATAGTTTTTGTAACACTATTTTCTTTACTATTACTTTCAGTTTCAACTGGAGCTTTTTCCGTAGTTTTTTCCTTTTTATTCGTATCAGATCCACAAGAGAGTATGATTGCTAAAAGCAAAAAATAACAAAACTTTAAGAAAATCTTCATTACATTATTATTCATATTTAAAATCAATTGTTTATTTTTCAGTTTGAGCATTTCTTGGCAGCATATATATTAAATAAATACTATGACAAAGATATTAAAGATTCACGAACTAGAGAAAACATATACTAGTGGTTCTAAAAAATTAACGGTTTTATCCAATATTTCTTTTGAAGTTGAAAAAGGAAGTATTTTTTCTATTGTTGGTCCTTCTGGCAGTGGAAAAACTACTTTACTCGGTTTGTGTGCTGGTTTAGATTACCCAAGCGCCGGAAATATAGAATTATGTGGCAGTAATTTAGAAAACTTAAATGAAGATGAACGCGCTCAATTACGTAATAAAGAAGTCGGCTTTATATTTCAAAATTTTCAATTATTACCTACACTTACGGCATTAGAAAATGTAATTGTACCCTTAGAATTACAAGGCGAAAAAAATGCTACGAATGTTGGTATGGAATTGTTACAAAAAGTAGGATTGGCAGATCGTTCTCATCACTATCCATCGCAATTATCAGGTGGTGAGCAGCAAAGAGTTGCATTAGCCAGAGCTTTTTCTAATAAACCTTCTATTTTATTTGCCGATGAACCTACTGGAAATTTAGATGAAGAAACGGGCGAAAAAGTGATACAATTACTTTTTCAATTGAATAAAGAAGCTGGAACTACTTTAGTTATAATTACCCACGATTTAGATTTAGCGAATAGAACACAACAAATATTGAGGTTAAAAGGAGGGAAAATTATGTCTAACGAAAAAATAATTGTAGGTTAATGAGCAATTTATCCTCAAAAACTTCAGTGCAATGGCTGTTTAAAATGGCATGGAGAGATGGAAAAGCAAGCATTTCTAGATTAATGCTTTTTATAGCATCTATTATTCTTGGTATTGCTGCAGTTGTTTCCATTCAAATGTTTAGTGAAAATTTAAAACAAAATATTAAAAATCAGTCAAAAGCCTTAATGGGAGCTGATTTTATTATCGATAGCAGACAGCTTCCTTCTAAAAAAGTACAAGCGATTATAGATTCCTTAAATGTGGCCGCTTCAGAAGTTAATTTCGTTTCCATGGCAGCATTTCCAAAAAATGATGGAACAAAATTGGTGAAAGTTCGTGCCATAGAAGGTAATTTTCCTTTTTATGGAACCTTAGATACCGAACCCGAGAACGCTGCTTTAAAGTATCAAGATTTAGGCGGGGCGTTGGTAGATGCTACTTTAATGTTACAATACAATTTAAAACCTGGAGATTCTATTAAATTGGGAAAACTAACTTTTTCAATTACTGGAGTTTTAAAATCTATTCCAGGTAGCACAGCTTTTTCCACTTCAGTCGCACCTACTGTATTGATTCCTTTTCGTTTTATAGACGAAACAGAATTGTTACAATTAGGAAGTAGAAAAGAATACCAATACTTTTTTATTGCGCCACCAACAATGAATTTGGAGTTGTTAGATGAAAAATTAGATCCTATTTTAGATGATGAAAATGCAGATTTAGATACACATACTAGTACTAGTGAGCGCTTAGGTAGAAGATATGAAAACGTGAGTAAATTTTTAAATTTAGCAGCATTTATAGCACTTTTATTGGGTTGCGTGGGTATTGCAAGTTCTGTTCATATTTATATTAAAGAAAAATTACAACAAGTAGCGGTTCTAAAATGTTTAGGAGCCACAAGAAAACAAACATTTTTAATTTATCTAATACAAGTTGTTGGAATTGGGCTAATTGGAGGTGTTTTAGGCGCTGCAATTGGAATTGGATTGCAATATGCCTTTCCTTATATTTTACAAGGATTTTTACCTTTTGATGTTCAAATATCCATCACTGCACAGCCATTGATAATGGGAATAACGTTGGGTATTTTAATGTCAGTATTATTTGCTTTACTGCCATTGTTAGGTACTTGGTATGTTTCTCCGTTGGAGGTTTTAAGAGGTACAGATGAAAACTTGGTAAAACCAAGAAAAGCAAGACTTTTCACTTTAGCGGCAATTTTACTTTTTGTGTTTTTATTTTCATTCTGGTTGTTAAAAGATGCTTTATTCGGACTGGTTTTTACTGTTGGTATTTTAATTACTTTTTCCATTATGGCTGGAATTGCAAGGCTATTTATGAAAGCTATTAAAAAATATTTCCCAACCAATTGGGGGTTTACAACGCGTCAAAGTTTGTTAAATTTATTTCGCCCAAACAATCAAACAATGGTACTAATTTTAGCTATAGGTTTAGGTACTTTTTTAATAAGTACGTTATACTTTACTAAAGATATTCTGTTAGCCAAAACATCCATTGAAAATAATAAAGACAATGCTAATATCATCTTAATGGATGTGCAAGCCGCACAAAAACAAGCAGTTATAAACACAGTACTTCCAAAAGGTTTGGAAGTGATAGATAACATTCCTATAGTAACTATGCGATTGCATCAAATTAAAGATCAATTGGTGAATACTATTAGAAAAGACACGACTTCAACTATGAATCAATGGTTATTAAACCATGAGTTTAGGGTAACATATCGCGATTCTTTATTAGATTCAGAAGAACTTTTAGAAGGAACTTGGACTCCAGTAATAGGGCAAGGAGAACCTATTTTAATTTCCATATCAGATAATATAGCAAGAGATGCTGCATTAGAAATTGGAGATCAGTTAATTTTTAATGTTCAAGGAGTTTTAATGGAAACGAGTATTGGAAGCATAAGAAAAGTAGATTGGGGACGTATGCAATTGAATTTTTCTGTGGTATTTCCAACAGGTGTTTTAGAAAATGCCCCTCAGTTTAGTGTTTTAACAACCTATGTTCAAAATGAAGCCAGTTCTGCAGACTTACAACGAGATTTGGTGAAAAAATTCCCTAATATTTCAGTATTAGATTTACGACAGGTATACACCATAATTGAAGATATTTTAGATAAAATTTCTTGGATTATTAATTTTATGGCTTTCTTTAGTATTCTAACAGGAATTATTGTTTTAATAGGATCGGTTAGAAATAGTAAATATCAGCGAATTAAAGAAAGTGTGTTGTTAAGAACCTTAGGCGCAAAGAGTAAACAAATTTTACAAATTACGGCGCTTGAATATATTTACTTAGGAATGTTAGGCAGTTTGGTTGGGATTTTATTATCTCTTATAAGTAGTCAATTATTAGCAGTATTTTTATTTAAAGAGCCTTTTATTCCTTCTGTTGTTCCATTTTTAGTGTTTCTTCCAGGAATTACTATATTGGTATTATTAATTGGTTTGAGTAATATTAGGAGTGTTTTAAAAAGTCCGCCGTTAGAAGTATTAAGAAGAGAAGTTTAACTATGCTAAATAATTATTGAATTGGTTATTTAATATAAAAATAGCATAAATTAATAAATGTATTCGGTTTCACATTGTAAAACCAAACGACTAGATTTATAATAAATTGAAAATAAGTCAATTAATGTGATGTATGTCAAAAAAATGGCACCATCTTTGCATATCAATAATTATTATAAATTAAAATACAATAAAATGAGTAAAGGAACAGTAAAATTTTTCAATGAGACAAAAGGATTTGGATTTATCACTGAAGAAGGAGTTGAAAAAGATCACTTTGTACACATTTCTGGATTGATTGACGAAGTTCGTGAAGGCGACCAAGTTCAATTTGATTTACAAGAAGGTAACAAAGGATTAAACGCAGTAAACGTAAAAGTTATCTAATATATATACTTCAAGTTTAAAAAAAGCCCATCAATATTGATGGGCTTTTTTTTGCTTCAAATTAAATTTGAAGATTATAAGAAAATTATATTTTCTTACTTTTTCCAAAACAGCCAGCCACGTTTTTTTTTAGGACTGGTATCGGTACCCAATAATAATGACACTATTTTTAAACTTTCTGTGCGATCGGCTATTAATTTTAAAATACTTACAAACGGAATGAATAGAATCATACCAGCAGCCCCCCATAAAATACCGCCAGCAATAATTACAATAATAATAATAAGTGGGTTAATTTTTAAACGGTTACCTACCGCAAAAGGGAATATAATATATCCTTCTAGTAATTGAACAATTGTAAAAACAATGATTATTCCCACCGGATACCATATAGAATCATAAGTAATCCATGAAACTGAAATTGGCAAAAGTGAGGAAATCATAATTCCTACATAAGGAATAAAAGTTAGAATTGAAGCAATAAAGCCAAAAGCTATTGGGTGTGGAATGCCTATAATTGCTAGCCCTATACTATTCAAAATACCTACAATTAAATACACCAATAACATTCCTTTAACAAAATTATAATACGTTTGAATTGTTTCAATTAAAATTTCGTGAATGGATTCTTTTTTATCTGAAGGGAAAAGTTTGTACAGCACGTTTGTTAGTCTTTTGCGGTAATAAAGTATAAGCGTCGAAAAAACAGGTGTTAAAATCACGAAAAAAATCGATATAGAGATTGAATAGGCAGTGTTTGAAAGAAAACCAAAAATCTGTGAACCAGAGCCACTAACCAAATTTATTGGTAGTCCTGAGAAGTCATCCGTATTTATACCATAACGAACTTCTAAAAATGCATAAAGTTCAACTAAGGATTCTGAAATTTTCATACTGAATGTTTGCCATTCTTTTAAAAAACCTTCAATTTGTAAAAATAGCAAGAAGACAATAGCTCCAAATAAAATGAATATTATAGAAATGGCTATGAAAATACTACTTATTCTATTTGCTCCTTTTTTTTCTAACCATTTGCATAATGGATAAAGAATAAAGCTAATTAGTAAAGAAAAACTCAGTGGAATAAAAAGAGTTTTCCCAAAGTAGAGTATAAGGGAAATAAGAACTATATATTGAAGAATTTCAAGAATAGAGAATTTTTTATTTGGTGGAAGAGGAACCAATGTCTTAATAATTTCTATCATGACTAAATGAATTTTCAATGGTTAAGAATAATGTCCCAAGTATTGAGTATTCTTGGTGATATAGATAGAATTTAAGATATATTGTGTTTAATTTTAATACCTTAATAGTGTTTCTTACTTAAATTTTAGCAACTCTAATTTACTGATTTTTTAGATAATAAATGGGGAATACTAATTATATTTCAAATTTAAGGATGTTAACTTGAAAAAATAAATGTAGAATATAATATTATTAGAGTATAATATCATTGGAGATGTAAATCAATTTCTTGGGAAAGTGTGGTAATAAGGCTTGAAGAATTAATGTCAAGAATTCTAGAGTTATATTTACAACCAAATTTTTTAAATATAATTAAGAAGGAATTAGAGAATAAAACTGCAATAACTTCAGAATAAATTGCCAAATGTATTTTAGCTTTAGAGCAAACACTTTTAACTTTATTGTAAAATTCTAAAATTGTTCATGTTTTATTCAAATGTATAGCGTTGCTCTGCTGTTGAAGATGCGTTAAGTAATTGGTTAAATGTACTTATAGTATTAAAATTTCGGGTAATTTCTCCAGATACAGCAATTCCAGAAATACCCGTTTCTAATATGGCTTTAACATCATCTGTGGTTATGCCTCCAAAACCAATAATTGGTGTTTCTGTATTTAAGGCTTCTATAATTAAAGTATAACCGTTTAAACCTAAAACTGGACTTAAATTATCTTTGGGTGTTAAAAATCTAAAAGGGCTTAAACTAATATAATCGACATCTTTAGTTATTAATGTTTCACAATCTTGCAAGGTGTTTGCTGTTCCGCCAATAATTTGCCAAGTGTATAAATGCTTTCTGACTATGGTAGGGCAGTTGTCTGTTTTTCCTAAATGTACACCGTCTGCTTTAACTTCTTTTGCTATTTTATAATAATCGTTAATAATTAATCTGGTTTGAAAATGAGCTGTGATTTCTCTAGCTTCATTGGCTAATTTTAAAAATTTCTTTTCTGAAACATTTTTTAAACGTAATTGCACTAATTCTGCACCAGAAGTGCATGCTTTTTGGATGTTTTCTAGATGCTCTTTTGGAGAGTTTCCCTGGGAGATATAATGTAGCTTAGGTATTATCATGTCTTCGTGTTTTGTTAGGGCATTATATATAAGAAAGTATAGATCCTATTTATTGCACCCTAATTTTAAAGATATTATTTGTTATAGAGCATAAATTATGGCATACTAAATCTAAATAATGACTTTTTTAGAGTATTCCATAAAATAGGATTCAAAGCGTTTTAGTATTGGCTGCATTTTTTCTGAGTATAGCACAAACTGGCACTTGTCAATACTTTGAGTAATAGACATTATCGCATTATATGCATTGTTTTGAAATAAAAACTCAGCGTCATCTACACTAAATATCGTTAATTGAGAGGTGCTTACTCCATTTGATAAGAACAACTTATTCATTGTAGTGGGCGTGGAAATAAGAATATCTATACCCTCAAAGATTTCTGATTTTTGCACATCAAGATGAAGCTGTTCATATCCTACATAAACTCGTAACGAACTATTTCGCGTATATGTTAAAAAAGTATCATATAATTCTAAGGCTTTTTCCTTATTTTCTACAAGAACTATAGCCCTTGGAAGATTTCCAACTGCCTCATATTTTAATTTTTGCAAGGTAGTAAGTATAAGTGTGGTTGTTTTTCCACTATCCTTTGCAGCGGTGCAATAAACATTGGATCCACTTTTTATTACAGGGATACTCTTGCTCTGAAAAGGAGTAGGTGTTACTATTTTTAGATATTCTAGCTTCTCTTGTATATCAGAATGTAATTTTTTAAAAGGCATTTGGTGTAGTATTTATAATAATTAATACAAATATACTACCTGCAAATGAAATAAATAGGAGAAGTTCCTTTTTCTATTTTATAAAAAGTAATCGAGCGATTTGGTAGCGGACAAATACAAATCTGTGATTTAATATTAATGTACACCAATTAATCAACTATTAAAGTCATGAGTACTATGAAAAAATTTGATTACCAAGCCTCTATAATTAAAGCGGGACTATCAATAGAAAACGATTCCATATTAAAATTTCCATAGTAATTACAATTGTTGAAATCAGCTTTATTCAATAAAAGCGCTAATTCCTCTTTTAACAGCGGCAACAATTCAATCTTGTTTTCAATTATTTGTTGAGACGATTTAACTGTTAATCGCGTATTAAAATCAATTTTATTTTCTGATTTACGATAACAATAATTCCGTTCAAATATAATTTCATCATTTTCAATGAGAGGTAATTGCCTAATGTTCTTTTTAATAATTTTATCGTAATTGACTATTTGCATCAATAATTTCCCATTTGATTTAAGTACAGATTTTGATTGTTGTAAAAAATCAGCTATTTCGTCTAAAGAATTCAAATGGACTAAGGTATTTCCAAAACAAATGACACCTTCTACAGAATTTTTATCAATAAAAGTATCTAATTTGAGCATACTTATTTGTTGAAATTGAATGGCTCTTGATTCATCTTTGTTTTTTTTTGAAGCTGCTCGTATCATTTCAGCATCCATATCAATTCCTAGTACGTTCTTGTAATAATTAGTCAACTCGAAAGAAAGCGTTCCAATTCCACATCCAATATCTAAAACGTTACAATCACTTTCTGGTATTTTTAACTTAATAAAATCAACTTGATTCACATTGATTTTAAAAATATGTTGATAATAGCGTGCGATTTGGTGATAAAAACTCATTAAATATTTTTTATCATCAAAGATAGTTGATACAAACCATTTTAAATAGTCTTTGAAATTGTTATAAATCACAAAATCCTATAAAAACGCGAGGAATTGAAAATAACAGCACTGTAGTATTTTAGTAGATAAACCTCAATTATAAGGAAAACAATATATTTGTTCTATAATGTTAGCGTGAAGTCTTATACTAAAAAGTTACTTCTATTAAAAGTAATATCTTTGATTATAAGGATTTTACCCTTTTTTGTAATGCTAATTAAAAAAGTAATTCACAAATGAATTGGTCTTGAAAATCCTATATTTGTGACTGTGTTATAAATTAGTATTTGTAAACTATTCGCAATAAAACTAATGAAAGTATTCTTCTAGCGTCTCTAGAACTTTAGCCGTAATTGCTTTTAACACCAATACGACAATCACAAGTGGTATAATCCATAAATTCATCATAGTTTCTTGGTTTTAATATTAGTATTTATTTTATCTTTAATTATGCATGGCTCCCATATTCATTCCTTTACCGTTCATCATCTTCATACTGGAGTTCATACAATCTTCACTCATCATGCCTTCCTTATGCATGATTTGCATCATATGATTCATCATTTTTCCATCTTTCACCATTGATTGCATCATATTCATTGACATCATACTATCATTCAGCATCATCTGCATACCCTGACCCTTCATCATATTACCCATCATCTTTTGGTTACCCTTCATCATCTGCATTGCATGGTCGTTACCTTGCATATTGCCCATGAATTCTGTCATGTAATTGTGGTTACTGGCAATCATATCAAAAAGTTCCGTTCTTGTTTCTGAATTTTCGAGCATGACGTTAGTATCTGTTTTCTGTTCGCAACTAGATAGACTTATTAAGCCTATTGCCATTAAAATAATTGTTGTTGTTTTCATAATATTTGATTTTAAATTAATAATTGTTAGATCATTTCAACCTATTCCTGATCGTCCTTAAAATTCATTCCCAACTGGAAATAGTCATTACTATTTTCAAATTTGTTGTACTGGAAGACCTAAAGTGATCCAGTCATGCATTCCTCCCCTGTAGTATAGAATTCTATCAGCTGGACAACCTGCATCCAAGAGGTTTTTTATAGCTGTTGATGATTGTGGGCATTGTGGGCCATTACAAAAAAATATACTGGGATTGTTTATGTCCAATTCATCCATTCTTTCCACCAACTCGTTATAAGGGATATTTATTGAGCCAGGTATGGTTACTGAACCAGAGGTATTGGGTTTTCTCGCATCGATAATGGGCAAACCTTTATTGTGGTGATTATATACTTCTAGCTCTCCCACCGTATGCACCTGTTGTGCGGCCTTTATCGATTGAATACTGCCCCATGTTACGTCAACTTCGACTAAACCAGGTTCTGTTCCTATATTTTTGGGAATCATATGGTTATCATCTCTTGTAGGGGTTCTACGCTCGGATATATCCTTAATTCTTGCCTTTAGTTCATTTATTTTATCTATTTCGGGCATACCAACAGATTCAATTTTTTCATCTACAAGCAATAATGGTGAGTGTTTCAAATGATGCTTTTCAAAGAATTCTGGATGCTCCTCAACATAAATTACCTTATATGGTAACCAAGCGGCTTGAAGCACTTTCTCAAGTGTAGGCCTATGTTGACAGGTTTTGGTTGCTGCTATTAATATCTCCATAATTATTTTCTTTTTTTGATATTGATAAATACCATTATCAATATTATTACAATTAGAAGTGCGAAAAACCACCATCCCATATGCATTCCCCAGTAATAGGAATCTCCATTATTGTGCATCATTTCTGAATTTTCAGTATTATGGTTGCAACTAGTTAAGGTTACTAATCCGATAATTACAATTGCTAATGTTCTCATAATAGTTAATTTATTTGTTGCTGATATTTTCATCTGTTTATATTTAAAGTTTTTTGATAATTTTCTTTAACTTGTCTGTAATTTCTTCAGCCACCTTATTTAACTTTTCATTTTCCACAGCTTGCATTGAGGCGATTGGGTTTATAGCGGCTACCTCAAAAACTCCTTCTTCAATTTCCTGTACAATGACATTGCAGGGCAACATCGTACCAATTTTGTCTTCTGCTTGCAAGGCTTTATGTGCATAGGGTGGGTTACAAGCTCCAAGGATCCTATACTTTTTAAAGTCTATATCTAGTTTTTCCTTTAAGGTTGCTGTTACATCAATTTGTGTTAGTATGCCAAAACCTTCATCTTTTAATCCTTGAGTAACCTTATCTATAACCTCTTCAAAAGTGCCTTTGATTGTTTTATTAAAATAATACTTCATTGTTTTTAATTTTTAATATTCAACGTTCGTTTTTGTTCTTCATATTCTTCTATAGATACTTCGCCAGTTGCGAATCGGCTGTCCAGAATATCCATGGGGTTTTCCTCCTTCACGGTATTTTGTCTATTTCTTCCGTTGTACAGAAATAAGCCCAATACAACCACAAACGGTATAAGTATCCACCACCACATCATCATAATTTTATAGTTTTAATAGTTAACTAATTATTTTTATTTGTAATTACCCCAATCTTTAGTGCAGGAATTTATTACCCTTCATTCTTCATTTTCCCTTTCATCTTCTTCATCATTTCAGGATTTTTCTCCATCATTTTCTGCATCATTTCTTCCATCATTTCAGGGCTTTCATCCATCATTTGCATCATCCTTGCTTTCATTTCTTTTTTCATCATTTTGTTTTTATGGATTTCATCCATCAGCATTTTACGTCCCTCTTCACTCTCCATCATTTTATCGAGCATTTTGGATTGCATCTTTTGCATCATTTCCGGATTTTTCTCCATCATCATCTGCATATGGGATTGCATTTTTGCTTTCATTTCGGGATTTTTATCCATCATCATTTTCATATCTCCAGATTCCATTTTTTCCATATGAGCTTTCATCAATATCTTTTTGGCCTCTTCACTTTTTTGTGCCTCACTGATGAAATTTGAAAACTGAATAGGGTTTGAAATGATTTCTTGATAAATGGCATTTCTATTTTCATCAACCTGCAATGTCTCGGTGGCATTGAAAGTAGATTTGCAACTGACCATAGTTCCCACTAATCCAATTGCCAATAAAAGCTTTACTGTTGTTGTTCTTAGATTTTTCATTTTATTTTATTT
>BS_KBA_SWE02_21mDRAFT_10000300_pt1 | contig 17983 bp, 18 predicted proteins | sample BalSeasSWE02_21m_FD_9196 | JGI IMG/M metagenome (IMG submission 9196)
CGTCACCACCGGTGCGCAGATGAAATGCGTAACTGCCAAAACCGGATTGGGCCGCACCGCCCGCTGGATAACTGTCCCCCCGGGTTACTTCGGCACCGAGTTCCAGGTAAAAATCCATGGGTGCCAGCCAGCGTAACTGCAGACCATCATCCCGGTATTGGTTACCTAAAAAGGCCTGGTACACCAGGGGCTGGTCGGCGAAATCCCAACTATGCGAGTGTTTGTCATTCAGATAACCGATATTGCCGTAAAACCTACCCATCCGCAGCGAAAGTCCGGCCGGCAGGGTCATGGTTTCAATCCAGGCTTCCTCGACTTCAATGGCCGTTTCACCGTCTTCGTAAACGAGAGGCGCCGTCAGCCAGGCAGTAAACTTGTCATCGACATTGGCCGAGATATTAATTTCTATTTCTCCAAGCGACAAACCTTCAGGCAGGGGACCAGCTTCGCCACTCAGTGGAAACCCTGGAATCTCATAGTTGTCAGGGTCTGGTTGTAATTCCACGCCTGGCCCTGAAAAATCACACCAATCGCGGGATTCGAGGCGTTACGATTACTATCCGTCATCGGCTCGATGGACGGGGCAGGCCGCCACGAATCCGGCAGGCTCATTTGCCCGCTTCCGGTTTGCACGGTCGCCGGCCGTTGTGCATCGGCCTTATTCTCCGCCGCATCCAGGCGTTCTTCCAATTGCGCGATGCGCGACTCATAATCAGCGCGCATTTGTGCCAACTCCGCCCGCAGGGCGTCTAATTCAGATTCGGTTTGTGCCAGCGCTGGGGCAGCGCTACAGACCAGGCATAGCCATAAAATTCCAAGAACAGGGGTGCGCATTGCATATCTCCTTCAAAGCTTTTTTAACCCGCCCGCGTTTATTAATTGGCGGGCATATTGAAAAGAAAGTTCAGGTGAGACCGGGAGGTGCTCGGCTTTGACGGATACAAAAGAAGACCGGTAAAACGTGGATAGAGCTATAAGCTCGGGTTAAGGTCAGCCCGACCGGCTTGACGGGCAACACACTGGCATCATCGGTTATGGCGGTATTGGGGCTGCCGGCATGGGTACACAGGGAACACAAACCGGTTTCGGACGAGGAATGGCTTGAAACATGTGCACTGAAAGCCACGCTACTACCGGCCAGCATCAGCGCCAGTAAGAGAATCATTAGCTTATTAGTAGTAGACATTTTTGCGCAAGCTTCCAAATAAAAAACCGTCGATTAAGATTAACTTGAGACCGGTATTTTCACGTCGCTCACATGGTATACGACAATAGGGTTCATGTCATTGAGATTGAACTGGCCGGGTCCATTCCGGAGTGGGGTAATAAGTTGCCAGCATCAATGCAGCATGTCTGTAATGGCCGAATTTTCGTCGTGAAGTACCAGACTGCGTGTTAATATTTGTCGCTGTTTTCACCGCCGGTAGGATCGGGTTTTAAACAATGAAAATTAAAGTCAACAACCTCAGCCTCAAGCCTTCAGTATTCAGCCAGTTCATGGCTGAAATCCGGGATGAGGCGGTGCAAACAGACAGCATGCGCTTCCGTCGCAACCTGGAACGAGTGGGTGAAATCATGGCCTATGAGATCAGCAAGACACTGGATTTTGAAGCACAAACCGTCACTACGCCGCTCGGCAATGCCGAATGCAATGTATTTGTTTCACAACCGGTGCTGGCGACTATCCTGCGTGCTGGTTTACCCTTGCATCAGGGCTTTTTGAACTATTTCGATCGGGCTGAAAACACCTTTGTTTCTGCCTACCGGATACATCATAACGATGAAGACGCGTTTGATGTTGAGGTTGAGTACCTTGCCAGTCCTGATCTTGGAGATAAAACCGTCATCCTGTGTGACCCGATGCTGGCCACCGGTTCGTCGATGCTACTTGCGTACAAGGCTTTGCTCGAAAGGGGCAGGCCCCGGCATGTGCACGTGGCGACAGTGATCGCCTCTGAACAGGGTATCCGTTTTTTGCAGCAGAATATGCCAATTGAAACCACCATTTGGACCGGTGCTGTAGACAGGGAACTTACTTCAAGGGCGTACATAGTTCCCGGGCTTGGTGATGCTGGTGATCTTGCCTATGGTAGCAAGTGTTAAGGCATGCTACGAACTACCGGTGGTGGTACTCACGGTGGATTTATTGATCGAAGCGCCGGGTCCAGGTGCCGGGAACACTGCCGGTCTATTATTTACTTAATCGGAATTGACAGAAACATATGCAGCTAACCATTCGACACTTGCTGGTAGGCGTTTTTCTGATTTGTAGCAGCCCTGGGCTAGCGGCAGCAGAAGTCCCTGATATCGATAACTACCGTCAATACAGTCCGTATTTTTCCAGTTCGGGCCAACCCAGCGCCGAACAGTTGAAAGCGCTGTCTGAAGATGGTTTCAAACGTGTGATCTACCTCGCGTTTACTGATAACAAAACTGCCATAGCTTCCGAAGACCGCGTCGTGAAGTCACTGGGTATGGATTATCTGCAAATTCCGGTGGATTTCGAACGGCCGATGCTCGCAGATTTTGAGGATTTTGCTGCTGTAATGAACCGGGACAAGGAAACCCGCACATTGCTCCATTGCCAGATTAACCTGCGCGCATCCACCTTCAGTTTTCTCTACCGGGTTATCTATGACGGGATAGCGATAGAGGATGCGAAAGCTGGCCTGGACGAGATCTGGCAACCTGACAAAGTCTGGTATCAGTTCATTGTTGACGTACTGCAAAAACACGGCCTATCACAGGAATGTGACAGCTGTGACTGGGGAATCAATGAATTCAAGGACTGAATTCAAATCCACACCCCATATCTTTTGCATTGACTGTAGTTGACCTTGTCAAAACGATCAGGCTGAGGGCCGCTAAACCAGTCCGTCTGTGCTTTATACTTGTAGGCAATGAATCCACCTCACTCTCAAGCATCCTATCCGCTGGGCCTGGCGCTTTTCGCGTTGTTTCTGGCTTTTTACAAAGCCATTCTTTTGATCACCGAAATGGGTGCAGACTGGACCGCGTTTTTTACATTGGTTGGACTTGACGCCTTTTTTCTGACCCTGCTTTTCATGGCGGCCCTGCTGCAAAGCATTTCCAGGCAGAAGTGGTTGCGTCGCATGATTGCTTTAATGCTGGGTTTGATGACACTTTATTATCTTGTCGACAGCTTGGTTCTGCTGGCCCTTGACGAGCATGCAAGTTTGTTTGAAATCGGTCGTTATGCCCCGGAATGGGGTGTCGTCCTAAGCTTTTTTAAGGCGACCACTTTTCTTGCGATCCTGTTGTTTGTGGTCTCGATGTTGGTTTTTATCAGGTCCACAGCAGCGGTGAAAAAAATCGGCCTGGCTCTTGTTTTAGCCACGCTTTCAACGGCAGTTCTGAGTGCCGTTTTAGCGCCCCAGCCATTGCAGGTTTATGCGGTGATCAGCCCTTACGAACTGTTTGCAGGAATGGGCCCGCAACAAGCGCTGGCATCCTATTCTGGTCGGGAGATGGATTTTTATGCGGGACTGCAGCGGCAGGCAGTGATCATCCCCGTTGCAAAACCTGACATTGTTTTGTTGATTGTTGAGTCTCTTTCCTCCATCAACTCAGAAAAAGTATCGGGTCAACCCGGCTTCCTTGATGGTTTCGATGAACTGGCGGAGGAGGGTGTTCTATTCAGTAATTTCTTTGCCAATCACCAGGCCTCAGAGGGTGGTCTGATTGCCTTGCTTGGTGGTTTCCCGCCGATGCATTTTCCAACTGCATCCCCCTATATGTTTGATGAGTTTGCGATTCAGGAGTCGGTCATCGCCGAATACCGTGAGCAGGGTTACTTTACTGAATTTCTGACCAATGCTGATCTGACTTTTATCGGCATGGATCATTTCTTGAACGGCATAGGGATTGATTCTAAACGCGGACGGGACGATGTCGACGAATTCAGAGTTGCGCCACGGGTGGTGCTGGATGCACCTTCAGACGATTATCTTTACCGCGAAGCACTGTTGTCGGTCGGGCGCCTGATGACTTCAAAGCAACCGTTTTTATTGGCCATCGCAACAACCAGCACACATCTCCCTTACACCCACCCTGTGGACGGCCCTGACACTCAGGAGGCGGTTTGGGAATGGAGTATGCAGCAATTGGTTGCTTTCTATTTTCAACTCTCCCGTCACCGTTTTTTTGAACACGGAATTTTGCTGGTCACGGGTGACCACCGGCAAATGCGCGCTGTGAGCGACGCTGAAATAAAGCGCTACGGCGACAGCGCGCGGGCGCGAGTGCCTTTGCTCGTCATCGGTAATGCGTATCCTCGCGGGTCTGTCGATGAACGTTTTTTCCAGCAGTCGGACCTGTTACGAATGCTGGGAAAAATTGAGCGGCCGGAAACCAGCCTTTCACCTAATCCGATCTGGGTCGAACGGTATAACCGTAAGTATGGCCATATTGAGCTTATCAACAGTCTGAGTATTTTTGATCAGGCCGATCAGGGTCTTCACGAATATCGGATCAAGGTCCCGGGAAACCGTATTGAATGGCTGGACGAAAAACCCGAATTTGCGCGTCGGGTAGAGACGCAAATTCATACCCAACGAAGTCTTCATCAGCAAAAACGCGACGCTCTGAATGTTGAGCCCAATAAAAACCAGTAATTGGATTTACCAGGTGTTTCGTTTCCTGCGGTCTGAAAGCCAGGGTGTCAGACGGGTTTATGTTTCGGCGTAAATGGAATTCGGATACAGATGGTCAGACCGTGAGGCTCAGTCTGGCTCAGTTTGATTGAGTGCTCGGAGCCATAAATCGCGGCCAGACGTTCACGGGTATTTCTCAGACCCACACCCTTCGCATCGGGGACATCATTATTGACCAGTTCGCAACCCGGGCCATCATCACTGACTTCAATCAATAAATCGCCGGCAAATACTTTGGCCGAAATTTTCAGATGCCCGCCGCCTTCCGCGCGGGCAATACCATATTTGATGGCGTTCTCGATCAAGGGTTGCAACAGCAGGCTGGGGATCAGTGCTTCTTTTGCGGTTTCTTCAATACTAACATTCAGCGAAAGGCGCTCCTCGAAGCGCACTTTTTCAATATCCAGATAAAGCTGCAGGGCCTGCAATTCCTGTTCCAGTGTGATTCTCTGCATGGGGTCGTTATCCAGCGAATAACGCAGGAAACTTGAAAGCTTGGTGACCATGCGGTTGGCCAGTTCCGTGTTCTGTTCCAGCACCAGCGTGGAAATAGCATTGAGTGTATTAAAAAGAAAATGCGGATTCAGTTGGTAGCGAAGCATCTTCAGTTGTGCCTCATGCGCCATAGCGGCTGATTTGAGGGCACTTTCGCGAACTTCCTGGAATATACGGTACGACTTGATTCCAAAATACAAAGCGCTCCAGGAAAGGATGATCATGATGCTGTCAAGGTAGTAATTTGCGAAATCTATCTTGAGGATAATATCCGCCACCTCACCCTGTTTTTCGGCCCAGGTCTGCATGTCCTCAGCAGTTTGTATCCAACCCATGAAAATGTAGCTACGGGTCTTGAGCCATAAATAACCGACAAGTGCGCTACCTCCAAGCAGTCCGGCGGCCTGTATCCAGATCGCGCGGTTCCACAAAAACCGGTACAGGTAACGCAATGGCAATGACAGGAGCATTCCGAAAACTGTGATGACAGCGACATAGACCGCATATTTCGGCGCAATGTATTCCTCTGACATCGATATGATATAGAGATACTTGCCAACAAGTCCCCAAGCTGCCCAACCACCCACATGGAGCATCCAGAACAGGTTCGGCCGGTTTTCTATTATAGTTTTCAATTTCACACGGCGATTTTACACTTTTGCTTATGCGTCGTACCGCAACTTAACCTCCCGCCAATCCAGTTTGTCTCAAAACAGTGAGCCGGGTGTTGGTCTGAATCGCCAAATGACGGGTTCTGCTACAGTCCAGGTAGACAGGAACGGCAGCCACGGCTAAATTATGAGACCTTGACACTACCGGTTTTGCCATGTCACAAAAATTGAATTTTGCTGGTCTTGTCTTGATCCAATCGCTGCTGGGCATTGCGATGTTGCTGGTTACTAACCCGCTGAGCGCCGGGTCAGTCAGGGTTGTTCCGGTCAATATCTTTGGTGATGGTAACCCACTCAATGGTGTTGAAGATGACCGCGAGCAGGTCAAAAGGGGAAACCGCGAAAGCGGTGGGCCAGTCGACCGGCGTATGAGTGCGGGCACCATCACCTGCGATGGGAAGTTTCGTGGCACCGCGATGGTTGTCGATACACGCGAATTTGCACCCGGGCTTGATGGAGTTGTGCTGGTGAGTGCGGCACATGTGCTCTATGACCTTGGCAGGAAGCGGCTTTTCAGACGTTGCCAGTTCCATTTCATGGGTTTGAATGAAGATACCGGATACAGTGTAAAGATTAACTTCAAAAATGTGCGACTGGGCGACTTTGATCCAGGTCAGGCGACCGGTGGACTTGCGTTTGGCGAAGGCGATTGGGCTTTTTTATATCTTTCCAAACCCTGGAGAAACTTTTATCCGGATCAAAGTCTGGAACTGCGTGAATTCTCTTTTACCAGGACAGAGTCTTATCAGCAATCCGGTGGTGAGTTCAGATTGCTGGCCTATGATTCATCGGCAGGTNTCATCAGTGAGAGCAGAAATTGCACGGTATTCGAGAGCAACTACGGTGATATTGGCGGCGGTGCATGGAAAGGGCAGTTGCTGGATGATTGTGACTCTTCAGATGGTGCTTCGGGTGGTGGCATCGTAGCTTTCCTGGGCCAACAACGTTTTATGATCGGTATACGCAACGGGTCCCACTGGAGTGAGCAGGTCTATCCAGTCGGGGAAAATCCAGCAGGTCCCCCTGACGGTTCTGTCTGGAATCAGCGCTCAAATACAAATTTTGGCCGGGCAATTGATGCTTATTTATTAAATGAATTAAAGCAATTTATTCAAACACTTAGATAGTTTTTTACACTGTTAAATCTAACTTGTTAAAAAAAAGTTGTAACGCACGAATAAAAATGCGTATGTTTGTGCTATAGTTAAACAGAGTTTAGCTGTCTGGATAGTGAAAACGTTAAGGGTATTACGTTTTCGACAGCGAAAAATAATTCAGGCTTGGCTCGGGGTTGGTTGATCCGTTGCAAAGCAGTAAAGCCAGGTAAGGCACTTCCTGACCACTTTTTGTCGGGAAAAGACAAGGATAGTAAACGTCAGACTGTAACCGGTAAGAATACTGGTAGCGTAGATTTTTGAAACACTCCGTACCGAGTTCTGCGAGCAATAGCTTGTTATGTTTAGGTGTTTAAATACATTCTAAACAAGCTCAAAGCAGGGAGGTTTAGTATGTTATTTTACATATCTATATTTATAGCAAGTCTTATCGCAGCACTTCTTATCGTCTACCTTTTCCACACCCTTTCGGGAATATTCCACGGCGCTTCCAGCATCTACCTTTCAGGTGCCAGGGACAATCAAAAGACCTATCGCCGTCGCACCCCGCAAACATCAGTCAAACGCACCCGTGACAAATCTACACCATGGGGCTGGGGCAATAGTTCGAGTTCGGCGAAAGCTGCAGGCATGTATTCCGCATCATCGCACGCCGCATCGGCTGGTGCTTGGTCAACGGCAACCAGGGATGCTCCTGAGCAGAGGACCAGCAGTGGCAGCCAAAAGGCATCAGGATTTGATTCATTCCTCAAAAACAGCACTGTTGCCAATTCTTCTGCTGCGAATAGCGCACCAGCTGCCAGGGCAAATCGCAGGACCCGGAGTGCTCCCTGGGGTTGGTAGTTCTTGTCATTGGTAGTACTGAGGGTTGGTTGTTCTTCGGCACCTGACACTATTCCTATTCTTAGGAGCGATTCAGGCGTTTAGGTAAGGTGATGTTCTCATTTCCGGGAATTTTGACGCCCATTGGTACTTCCTCAACACCCATACATTCATCCGGAAACGGCCGCAGTAATTCCAGTGCTTCTGCCTTTGGTGCCCTTAGCCATCGTGCAGCTTCTTCCGGACATCTCAATATCGCGGGCGAACGGTGGTGCCCGACAGATTTCAAAACAGCGTTCGGTTCTACGGTAATGATGCTGACGCTCAGTTTTTTTGTTCCATCTTCAGCGTTGAACCAGCTGGCCAGTCCGCACAACAGCCAGAATGGCGCATGTAAGGGAAAGACCGCGTAAGGAATCTGTGGCCGGACCCGGCTATCAAACTCATAGAACCAGGACACCGGTATGATCACCCTGGAGTCTTTTGACCAGGGCCCCATGTAGGTTGGTGCGAAAGGCGGTCCATCGTGCCTGAGCCTGGCATTCGCAGTTGAGATGAGGTTGCCTTCCTTGTTTCGCGGCAATCGGCCTCGGGACCAGTTCGGCAGTAGCGGCCAGACAGACTCGATGGGACGATCGGATTCGCCATCGGTGTATATCGTCGGCAAAGTCTCCCAAGTGATTGCATCCGGCTCAGATTTTCGGCGCTGGCGGGAAGGGGATATGTTCAGCCGGTTGACTGGATCCGGAGGCAAGACTGCGACCGGTGTAAGACTGGTCGCCCAGGCGTAAATATCCTTCCATTTCAGATGTGAAACTGCAGCTTTTCCGCACATGGTTTTATTGTCCAGCGCCGGTCACGAGCTCACCGGCGCTATATTGGCTCACCAGGAGATGACTGAGGGTCTCAGCGTTTCATTTTTGCAATAATGGCATTCGGTGTTCTGCCATTCAGTTTTTGATACATTTTTTCCTTATCATGGCCAACGCTCAGATCATAGGCCAATATGTATCCCAGCGCGTTGGTAAGTTGACTAGCCTCGGCTGCACCCGCTTGTTGCCTGACATTTTCGATGCTTTTTTCAACATCTTCGGGTGTAGAAAAATTGACCGGAAGATCCATCACAGAAACCTGTGCACCGTCACTTGTCATTTCTGGTTTTGTTGTTTCCGCTGCCGGTGTAGATACCGGTGTTTCTGTAGATTGGGTTTCGCCTGCAACGGCTACCGCATCTTTATCCTGTTCGGCGCATGCCGGTACAAGAACCAGGGTCATGCTGACAATAATGATTGCTGTGAAGAGTTTTTTGAACATTTTGTATTCCTTTGCTGATTAAGTTCGGACAGGCGTCTTTGGTATCGACAATTCTAATTCAAGATGATTGCGCGATAACTAATTTTTCGCCAACAAAACCTTGTAATTTTCATTTGCGGCCAGTTGATTAAACAGTTTGAATTGCTTTGACAGCCAATTCTCATAGGGCAGGTGTATGTTGGCAACGATGATCAGTTTTCCACCGGGTCTGATATGCTTCTGTACTGAATCCAGTATTTTCATACCCAAGTGGTTATCGGTCCTGATGCCCGCGTGAATTGGCGGATTGCTGACCACCAGGTCAAAACTTCCGCTAATCTCTGACAGACCGTCGGATGCCAGCAGAGCGCCGTTCAAGTTATTGGCATCCAGGGTTTCTTTGCAAGCCTTCAGGGCCAATGCACTGTTATCGAGCAGGGTAACTGAGGTGTCGGGATGACGGGCGGCGATACAGGCACCTATAAGACCCGCACCACAGGCAAAATCCAGCACATCTCCTTTCAGTTCCATTGCTGCCAGCGTGTCCAGTAACAAAGCGGTGCCTTCATCGAGTCGCCCATGTGCAAAAACACCCGGGTAGGAGATGACATTGATGCTGAAACCTGCGCAGTTCATTGACCATTGCTGGCGGTAGGTCAGGGGTTTGAAATGATTCTGATTTGCACGACTACCGGCCTCGAACAAACCGCAGTGGCGGGCATTATCCAGTTTTCGAAGCCGCCTGAAATGCATTTTCAGCAGTTTGTCGGCAGACTTTATTCCGGCCTTGTTTTCACCCGCCAGCCAAAGTACACCATCTTTTGCCAGCAATGCGGCCGCACAGTCCAGCAGCATAACCAACAGGGCTTTTTGACGGGGCAGGTTGACTATGATCCAATCGTATTGCACTTCTCCTGCTTCTGGAAACGCTGCAAATTCAATATCTGCACCGGCCTGTTGCAAGAATGAGTAACAACCGTAATCCTGGCTGAACATTTTAAGCGACGTGCAGTTTGTTTTCACGGTTCGCCAGCTGTCATCCGGTTCAGGGTTAATCCACAAGGCGGAACCACCGGTCTTGCGCCGATGGAGATTTCTCTCGATAATTTGGCTAACCGCAGGCACCTGGATTTTACTGTTCTTTAATCACTGTGCCGCTAAGGTCGTATTCATCTGCATCCGTAATTTTCACTTTGACCAGTTCACCGATCTCAAGCTGCTGGCCATCCAGCACATAAACCTGTCCGTCAATCTCAGGCGCATCTGCAAAGCTACGGGCAATCGCACCGTTGGCATCAACACCATCCACAAGCACCTGCTGCACGCTACCAATTTTCGCCTGTAAGCGGTTATAGCTGATCTCAGCCTGTAATTGCATAAAAGCCTGTTCACGTTCAGCCATGACATCCGCCGGTACCGGGTCCGGCAGGTCATTGGCACGCGCGCCGTTGACCGGTGAATATTGGAAACAACCAACCCGGTCAAGTTGAGCTTCATTGATGAAATCAAGCAACTGTTCGAAATCGTCATCGGTTTCGCCAGGGAAACCAACGATAAATGTGCTACGCAAGGTGATATCCGGGCAGATTTCGCGCCATTTCCTGATGCGGGTCAGTGCGTTTTCAGCCGCCGCAGGACGCTTCATCAATTTCAAAATACGCGGGCTGCCATGTTGCAGCGGTATATCCAGGTAAGGCAAAACCAGGCCTTCGGCCATGAGTGGTATCAATTCATCAACGTGTGGATAAGGATAAACGTAATGCAACCTGACCCAGGCGCCCAAACTGCCCAGTTCTCGGCTTAGTTCGGTGATGCGACTTTTTACCGGTTTGCCACCCCAAAAATCAAGGCGGTATTTAAGATCAGCACCATAGGCCGAGGTGTCCTGTGAGATCACCAGTAATTCCTTAACCCCTGAATCAACCAGTCTTTCAGCTTCTCTTAGCACTTCACCGGCAGGTCTGCTATCCAGTTTTCCGCGCATTGATGGGATAATGCAAAATGTACACTTATGGTTGCAACCTTCTGATATTTTTAGATATGCATAATGTCTTGGGGTTAGTTTTATACCCTGGGGCGGGACCAGGTCGACGAATGGATCATGTTGCTTTTCAAAAGGCGCAAATTGGTGGACTGCGCCAACAACCTGCTCGTATTGTTGCGGACCACTTACTGAAAGCACAGACGGGTGGAGCTCGCGGATTTCCTTCTCGTTTACACCCATACAGCCAGTCACGATGACCCGGCCGTTTTCATTCAAAGCCTCTCCAATCGCGTGCAAAGACTCCGCCCGCGCACTATCGATAAATCCACAGGTATTAACCACCACCACATCCGCACCATCATAGCTGGGTGATATTTCATAACCATCGATTCGGAGTTGGGTCAAAATGCGTTCGGAATCAACCAGCGCCTTGGGGCAGCCCAGGCTTACAAAGCCCACTTTGGGATTACTCACAATATTAATTATCTCTGTTGTCAGGCTCAAAGAAGAGCCACTTTGCCATCGGGAAGGCCTGTCGGAAATCATGTTCAACACGGTTGATGGCGTTGATTAATTCGTCCTCAGAACCGGTTGGACACATCTTTGCCTTAACCGCAACCATTGCGTCAGGACCCATTTGCAAGGTTAAAAGGTTATATATCTTATCCACCTCGGGTCGTTCCAGCAGGAATTTTCGCATCCTGTCACTGATGTGTATTTCCACACCCTGACCGATCAGCAGGTCTTTAACCTCCACAGCCAGCATAAATGCGATGACAACCAGCAAGCCGCCGATGGTTATGGTTCCGATGGCATCGTAAATCGGGTTGCCCGTGATGGCTGAAGTCAGCACGGCCAGCAAAGCGAGACCCAGGCCGAGCAGGGCGGCAACATCCTCGCCAAATACCACGAGTAATTCGCTGCTTCTGCTTTCACGGAACCACCGGGATAACCGTCTTCCATAGCGCTCCTTGTCAACCGCCTGCATGCATCCCCACAGGGATACGGATTCGGCAATGATGGCGAAAATCAGTACACCGATAGCAATCATGGGACTTTTCAATGCTTCTGGATGTGAGAATTTGTGAACACCTTCATAAATGGAAAACATACCGCCAAGACTGAACAGTATCACCGCCACGAGGAACGACCAGAAATAGATACTCTTACCGTAACCAAGAGGGTAATCCAGATCAGGGGGGCGCTTAGACTGCTTCATTCCAAACAACAATAAAAGTTGATTGCAACTGTCGGCCAGTGAATGAATTGCCTCGGCCATCATTGCCCCTGAACCCGTCCAGAAGGCTGCTCCGGCTTTGGCTACAGCGATAGCCAGGTTGGCAAATAAGGCGTACAGAATAGACTTGATGGAATCAGGTTTTGCAGACATGGATTTTTGCTCAGGACATTGAGTGCAGGTAAATACGATTACCTTCAGTATCAAGAATAATTGCAAAATAACCCACTTTTGCAGCTGTTTGCATTTTCCCCAGCAAAATTGTGCCACCGGCCGCTTCGACCCGGTCCAGTACTGTGAGTAAATCCGGTCCGGCATTCAGATATAGTTTCGAACCACTTTGGGAAGGGATGCAGTCGTCACCGGATACCACTGCGCCACCCGTGCCAACACCGGGTTCGTGCTGGAAAAACCCCATCCTGATGTTGCCCATGTCACGGGTTGGCATATCAAATGCATATATTTCGCTATAAAAGCGCACAGCACGATCAAAATCGCTGGCAGGAATTTCAAACCAGTTGATTGCGCTTTTGAGTTTTTCCATGGTCCTGTTGAATCGGTGAATGTCAGAACCGGAAGTATAGCCCAGGACCTGAGGGCATGCTCACAGGTCCTGCTTTTTAGTTTAGTTGGTTGTGGTGCTGATAGTATAGGTATGAGTTTCGCCATCTGCCGGCGCAAAAAAGCCCGTCTGGTTCTCCGGCATGACTGCTTTAAGCGTGTGGTCTTTACGTTTACGCTTGATGTCAATTTCAAGTTCAGCACCGGACTCGAATCCCCGTAGCGCACGCATGAATTCGGCAGGTGAATTAACTTCTGTTTCTCCAACCTGCAATATTACATCACCAGATTCCAACTGCAGACCATTATCCTGCCTGGCCTTTAACACCAATACGCCACGATCTGTTTTGAAATACTCGCCCAGACCAGGGTCGATTTCGGCCAGTTTCAAACCCTCTGTCATTGGCAGACCAAACCACAAATTTGCATCATGAAGCGCAAAATTTCCCATCTCAGACATGTCATAAAATTCAAATTCATATTCACCCTCGATGGGAGCAACACTGCCAAGGTCCATCACAGCGCGGCGTTTATCAATCTCTACTCGCATCTGTTCTATTTGTGCGGTCATTTCCACCGTGTCAATTTCGGGGACTTCAATGCGTTCGATGGTGATGACATGGCCAGGGTGTTCGGGAGACGCTGGAGCAATCGGTGCTCCCGGAGCACTGGGCGCTGTTGGGAATCGAGCGACCGATTGCCAGGTCAGTGGTTCGCGGACTTCCGGAACCACGGTCAGATCCAGTGTTTCTTGACCACGCTCTACGGTAATGTTCAACGGTTCATCGGTCTTGATTTCACGCATTGCAATTCGCAGCCCTTCTTTTGGGTTACCTGAATTTTCGACAGCGGCGAGCACTTGACCACCAACGGCGACAATAACATCACCCGGTTTTAAACCCGCGCGTTCTGAAGGGCCATCCGGTGAGACACCGAGTACCTTGACACCCACATCATTCGCATCACCAAGGATGACGCCAATCACAGGTCGATCAGATATACGGTAAGTAAAGCTCGTGGCATCTTGTTCTGATCTTGCGCGGGAAACTTCGCGGTTTACCCGTGCAATTTCCCGTGAAGCTTCCTGGAGCTGCCTGCGAGCGCGATTGAGTTCCTCATGCATTTTTTCCATCTCTGCCTGATCGACCGCCTGGGCCAGTGCGCGCTTTTCAACCGTTTGACTTTCACGTTCAGAAGCCTGGCGAAGTTGCTCACGGGCCTTTTCGATAGATGCTTCAGCCGCGAACCGCTCCTTATCGGCTACCGACATGGCTTTTTCATACTCCGCTTCAAGCCGGGCCTGTAATTTTGACTCTTCGGCCTTGCTTGCAGAACCGTCATCAGCCCAGGCGCTTGTCACGATTGCCGAACCAAGCAGCAGTGCCGATGTAAATACCATAAACGAGTTTCGATATTTCATTGCTTTAAATACCTCATTAGTTGTCAAAGTGACGCCATCCGACCGTAATCGATTTCCCATTGCTGCTGGTATATCTGGGCCAGATCCAGCATCAGGTTGACGCGTTGTCCCCACAGGTCGATTGAGTCGGGTGCTAAACTTAGCTCGTTATCCACCTGTGCGATCAGGTCTTCAAGCTCGGCCACGTAAATCGCAGATTCGGCAGGCATTGAACCGGTTTCCTGTCTCAATTTTGCAACCTGTTCTTCCATGCTCTGTGACAGACCAATCAGCGCACCAACATTATCTTCCAAAGATACTGACGCAGAATTTGCAGTAGAGGTCGCAAGTCCGTTCGAAGGTACACTTACTGGCATGCTGTTCTCAGAGTTGATCAAGGCCAGGCTGACCGCCAGCACAAGACTCGCGGCGATTGCCAGCCAGCCAATGGTTTTTTGCCGGTTGCGCTTGCTGGTTTGATGGGCCCGGAGGGCAGTCTCGATCTGGGCCCAGCCGTCATATCCGGGCTCAATAGCTTCAAGATTGCTTAAGCCAAACGGGTCAGACGTACTGTGTTTGCTGTGATCTTGTGCTGTCATAATGCTCTCTTTACGCGGTTGCGTTTAATGGCGGTTTTTGGCTAATGCTTGTCTCATTGTCTGAAATAAGCATCCTGAGCCGGGCACGTGCGCGGCTCAGGCGGGTCTTGGAGTAGCTTTCTGTTTTACCGACAAACTCGGCAATTTCACTGTGTTTATAACCTTCAACATCGTGCAACCAGACCACCATGCGGTCCTCATCGGTCAGTTGCTGCAGGGCCTGTTCAAGGTCCATACAGTGACCTATGCCGTCCTGGTCACCAATGCCGGATGCCATATAGTCTTCAAGTTCAGCAATATCGTGGCGTGGCAATTTGCGCAGCGCACTTATCGCATGGTTGATGATCACGCGGCGCAACCAACCCCAAAAGGGTGAATCGCCACGGTATTGTTGCAAACGCTTGAAAGCGCTTATGAATGCTTCCTGGGTCACGTCCTGGGCCAGCTCCCGGTTATTGCAGACTCTCAAGGCCACGTGAAAAGCCTGTTTGTGGAACTTGCGATAGATTCTTTCACAGGCAGGCATATCCCCGCGCCTGGCGCCAGCGAGCGTTAGCTCGTCGAGGTCTATATCAAAGCCTGATCCCTTCATCGTTCAGTAAGACGTTGGTATCGGCAAAAGGGTCGCAGGAATTTGCATGATATTTAAAATATAGCCGAGAGAAATAAAAAACGGCCGCGAAAGCGACCGTTTCCAAATATCAGGGCTGTCAAACCCCTACCAGATTTTGACGCGTTGTTCAGGTGGCAGGTACATGCCATCACCTTCTTTAACATCAAACGCGGTATAAAACCCCTCAACATTAACCGCAGCACCATTGGCCCGAAATTTGGGCGGTGAATGCGGGTCGACGGTCAGGCGACGCTTGGCTTCCTCATCACGGGATTTGGAACGCCAGACCTGTGCCCAGCCGATGAAAAAGCGCTGGTCACCGGTCAAACCGTCAATGACGGGGGCTTCCATCTCATCCAGTGACATTTTATATGCCAGGTAAGCAATGCTCAGTCCACCGAGGTCACCGATGTTTTCACCGGAAGTAAACTGGCCATTGATGGTCAGACCATCAATGACCTCATAGCTATCATATTGTGCGGCCAGTGCATTTTTACGCTCATCGAATTTTTCGGCGTCTTCGGCAGTCCACCAGTCACGTAACACGCCATCACCATCGAAACGTTTTCCTGCGTCGTCAAAACCATGACCGATTTCATGGCCAATTACAGCGCCGATGCCACCATAGTTCACGGCATCATCTGCAAGTACATTGAAAAATGGCGGTTGCAGGATGGATGCTGGAAATACGACTTCATTCCAAACCGGGTTGTAATAGGCATTGACGGTCTGGGGGGTCAATTCCCACTCGCTCTTGTCAACCGGTTTGTCCAGTTTGTCGATTTGACGGTTATAGGCAAAACTTTTAGCGTTTTTGATATTGGCAATCAGGTTGCCGTCAACCACTTCGAGTTTAGAGTAATCAATCCATTTGTCGGGATAGCCGATTTTGGGTGTGAATTTGTGCAGTTTGTCGAGGGCCTGCTGTTTCGTCTCTTCACTCATCCAGTCCAGGGCAAGGATCGAAACCTCGTATGCCTTGAGCAGGTTCTTTATCATCAAGTCCATACGTGCCTTGGATTCAGCCTGGAAGTATTTTTCAACATACAACTGACCAAGCAACTCACCCATGTTGTCATTGACGGAATTAACCGCCTGTTTCCAGCGGGGTTCCTGCTCATCTATGCCGGATAATCCTTTGCGAAAGAAATTAAAAGACAGCGTGGCATATTGATCACCTAATACGGGTGCAAATGCACTGATGGTTTGCAAGTTCAGATAGTCCTTCCAGGTTTCGAGTGGCGTATCTGCCAGGATTTTACCTAAAGCTTTAAAGTAGCTGGGTTGGGAGACCAGGAATTGCCCGTCAACCGGTATTTGTGCAGTCTCAAAACCCAGGGTCCAGTTGATTTGCGGGGCCATTTCATTCAACTCATTAACATTCATTGGGTTATATCGTTTACTCCAGTCCCGGTTCTCTTCCTTGGTCCACATGACCTCAGCGAGGCTGGTTTCCAGCGCGAGGAGACGTTCGGCACGGTCAGCAGCGTTGTCAAAACCGGCAAGCTCAAATACGTCTGTGACATATTTCAGATACAACTGGCGCCCGGTGACAAACTGTTCGTCATCATTCAGGTAGTAATCACGGTCGGGTAGTGTCAGACCTGCCTGCGCCACGTAAATTGCATTGACATCAGGGTTTTTCATGTCAGAAAAGATGGCGATGCCGATGGGGCTGTCGACACCATAAATACCTAATGAACTGAATGCGCGATAAACACCATCCATGCTGTCAATCGTCGCAATAGCGGTAAGTTCTTCGCGGATGGCTTCAATACCGATTGCTGTGGCTGCCTCGGCGTTCATGTAGGCGTTGTAATAATCCCTTATTTTCTGTTTGGGAGTTCCAGCCTCAATGCCTTCAGCAGCGCTGACTTCTTCCACCAGTGTACGAACGTCTTTTTGGGATTGTTCACCGAGGACATCGAAAGTACCCCAACGTGCCTTGTCGCCTGGGATTTCGGTGTTTTGGACCCAAAGGCCATTGACATAGGCAAAGAAATCATCCTGAGGACGAATGGCTTCGTCAAAGCCGGACTGGTCAATACCACTGACGAGATCAGTTGCAACGGCCACAGTTACAGCCTCAGCGGCAGCGGGTGGCGTAAGGCTTTCTGCCCGCTGCCCCACATCTGCTTGATCAGCGTCCTGTTGGCAACCATAGAGCCCCATCAGGGCAGCAAGGGTGATGGCTAACTTGTAATTCATATTGAAAATTCCTTTAAGGAAGGAGGGAAAAGGACGCTACTATATACCTTCAAGACATCAGTTGCAGGTGTCAAAAGTTGGGTTGGAAAAGAGGATTCTAAATGGGCAGATGGCGGCCGGCCGAAAGACCTGGAAGTCCATATATTACGCCGGAGGGCGCCAGTCGCCTGCGTGAGGAAGTTCAGTATCTGTGGCGGCAACTGCGGCCCGAAGTCGTGAAAGCGCTGGCGGCTGCTGCTGCTGAAGGTGACCGCTCGGAAAATGCCGAGTATATCTACCGAAAGAAACAATTGGGGGAGATTGACCGGCGGGG
>BS_KBA_SWE02_21mDRAFT_10000301_pt1 | contig 17980 bp, 13 predicted proteins | sample BalSeasSWE02_21m_FD_9196 | JGI IMG/M metagenome (IMG submission 9196)
ACCACCAGTTGGAGGTTGGTATACGACCCGCTGAGATGGCCCAGTTCGGTTGCCCCGACTTCTCTTCGAATCATCGTCTTGATAAACACCCGGATGCTCTCCTGGGGAAGCCCCATGAGCTTGCTGAAAAATGGACCCGTAACGTGCTGAAGCCATTCCAGCCCACCCGCCCTCTCAAAAAGAAACACAAAAAATGAAGCGATAATAAATACAGGAAGGGCCTCTTTCATGAAGAAATAGGTCTTCATGGCGGACATCTTAATGATCTGGAGGGGCTTTGGGAAACGCATGGCGGGAATCTCCATGAAGAGCGGAAACCTGGAGCCCGGCAAAATCCTGTTTGCAAGAATGCCCCCGATCACGACCTGGGAAAATATCAGGCCGAACAGGACAATGGACGCGGATGTGGGCATCTTTTCCAGAATGGTCAGCATTACAGCCACAAGAGGTGCGCAGGGCAATGCCAGAAAAAGGAGAAAGGAGACAATGTTCTTTTCTTTATCAGTGTTTAAAAGGCGTGTGGTAAGGATAGCCATTGTTACGCATGAAAACCCCATTACAAGGGGGATTACCCCCTTTCCGTTCAAGCCCATTTTTTGAAACAGCCTATCGAGCAGAATGGATACCCTGGGGAGATATCCCGAGTCTTCAAGGATGCCAAAGGCGATATAAAAACAGAAGAGAACGGGGGTTACCAGGCCCAGGGCCAGAAAGATACCCGTAGGAAGTATCCCGAAGTCCGGGTCTACAATCATCTCCCTTATGAACGGGCTCGGGATGGGTTGAACGAGTTTTGTGGTCCAGGGAATCAAAAAACCTTCAAAAATGGTCCCGTTTATGGTGTCAACCGCGAAGGTCGCCGCAAAAGATCCCACAAACAGGTACATGACATACAGGATGAACATGGCAATGGGAATGCCCGTGGAAAGTTGCGTACACCAGTCTCCAAATTTCATGAGAAAAGGGCTCTTGGGGGGAGGGTGAACCTCCTGAACCTCCTGTGCAATCTTTCCGGCTGTCTTGTAGTACAGGTTCGCGAAAAGGATATCGTAGGAGAGAGGCGCCTTTGCTCGGTATTCATTCGCCAGATCTTTGAGTTGCTCAAGCATGCCGCTTCCGAATCGGCTTTCCACATATTCTTCAATTGCCCTGTCGCCCACAAGCAAAAGGAGGCCTGTGGCCCTTGTGGATACGGCGCCCGATTTAAGCAGCTTATCCACGATATCGAGGAACTGTTCGATCCTTTCAGGGTATTCGAGGAGCCTGCTCGGGACTTTCATTTCCGTAAGGCCCGACATCACTTTTGAGACGCCTATGCCTTCATTGGCGATGGTAGTAAAGACATCGATGCCGAGTATTTCGGAAAGCTTCCTGACATCGATCTCGATCCCCCGGGGGGGCGCCTCGTCGATCATATTAATGTCAAGGAGCATGGGAAGTCCATATTCAGCATATTGAAGGGCAATGGCGATCGAACGCTTCAAATTCTTGGCGTCCGCGACCAGAATAAGTCCCCGGATATCGCTGTCGGAGGTATGCGGCAAAAGGATATCCCGTGAGGCGCGTTCGTCCTCATTGGCTGAAAATAGTGAGAATATCCCGGGGGTATCAAATATCTCTCTATCCGTACCCTTGATATGCCCGGCGGTGATCGAAGTCGTATTGCCGGGGATGTTAACGCTTGCTGTTCTGGTCCCCGACATCCGTGAGAACAGAGTGGACTTTCCCACATTCATGTTACCGACAATGGCAATGCCGGCCTTCTCATTTAGCATTTAGCATGTACCCTTTCCCGAAAAAAGTGCGCGGGACCTCAAGAGCAGAGTCACGATTCAAAGGCAATTATAGGTGTGGGATTCACTGGCGGGAATGGTTTCGTTAAACCCACAGTCCAGCCCCACGGAATTTGAATAGGATACGCCCGGATAAACCGGGACAGAAAAGGTCGCAAATAGAGGCTCTGAAATAATATAGAGAAGCGCCACCCTGCATCAGGACCTCCATGATCACAGGCATGCGATCCACGTCCCGGAGTTTATTAGGTGCCAAGTTAGGCCAGGGACTTAAGGCGGGACACCAGGTCTTGGAACATTTGTCGGTTTTGATTTTTATCGAGATCGAATAGGGCTCATGCCAAGGCGTTCGATTTTCCCCAAAGCAATAGCCTCCATAGTCCAATCGATAGCGCATTGCGTGTTCTTTGTCAAGGTCTGTAAAAAGATAGCGATAGAGTACAGAAAAATAACCATTGACAACAGGCATGCATTCCCTGTCCTGTGGGCAGTATGCCCATGCGCCGCTTTTCTGTCAATTTGGCCCTATGGCCTTTTTGTTTGACGAATCCCTTGATTCAGTTTAGTCTGATATTTTTGAAATTTTGAGCCTTAAATCGAACAAGGCAGGCACTGAGGATTGCAAAATGGCCCGAAATGTCAGGGAGCTGGAACGGATCTATCAGAAAGAAGAAAATTATGTGGAAATACTCAACAGAATTCCCGACGGTCTTTTTATTACGGATAAGGAAGGCAAAATCAGTTATTTTAACGCCGCGGCCGAGCGAATCACGGGAATCTCATCTACCGACGCAGTGGGAATGCACTGCAAAAGAATATTCAAAACCACGACCTGTCTGACCGAATGCACCAGCAAAAATGACGTAACAATAGAAGAAAACACCTATAATAGGGATTTTTCCGTAACCACCCTGGACGACAGGCAGCTTTCTGTGTCATCCAGCATTTCAGTGCTCAATGACCATGAAGGAAACGTTATTGGAGGTGTCCATGTCTTCAAAGACACCTCTGACCGCAAACGGATGGAAAACAATCTGAGGCTGTCGGAGAGCAAATACCGCCGCATTTTTGAAGGCTCGAAAGACATCATTTTTATTACATCCAAGGACGGAACCATCAAAGATGTAAACCAGGCCTCGGTGGATTTACTGAATTATGAAAGCAAGGAAGAACTGTTGTCCCTGCAATCCATAGAAAAAATTTACGACAACACCATGCACTGGCGCGTGTTCAAAAAACAGATCGACCGTCACGGTTTTGTTCGGGACTTCGAAGCCGGATTCAAGAGAAAAGATGGAACCCGCATGCACTGCTTGCTCAGCGGCAATGCCATGCGAAACGAAGAAGACGGACAGATTGTTGGTTATGAAGGCATCGCCAAAGACATAACCCCCAGAATGGATGCCATCCGGAACCTGCAGCGAAGTCACCGCGAACTTTCTCTCTTGAACGCCGTGGCCCTGGCCATGAACGCCACCCAGGACTTGGACGATATCCTTATGACGGCACTTGTAAATGTGCTGGAGCTGTTAAACATCGCCTCGGGAGGCATTTTCCTGATTGATCATAACAGGTCCACTTTTTCCCTTCGTGTTCAACTGGGCTTGTTTGAAACGAGGATCAACAGCCCCTATGAATTTCGGCTCCTGGATCAAACCCTCATGGACTCGTTGCTCAAGAAAGATCTCATTCTTGAACCTAAACCCAATTTTCCCTCCTTCGCAGCCAGTCTAAGAAAGCAAGGCGTTACCCCTTCCACTCAACTAACCTGTTTTTTGATTACGGCCAAGGAAAAAGCTTCCGGATTCCTTGCCCTCGACCTGCCTTCCAAGAAGAACCTCACTGCCCAGGACTGTCACCTTCTGGGGTCGCTTGGGAACTTCCTGGGAGGCGCGGTTGAAAACAGCCGACTGCTGAAAACCATCCATGAACACCGAGAAGAGCTCAAGGGACTGACAGCCAAGTTGTTTCAGAGTCAAGAGTTCGAACGGCGGCGAATCGCTCGAGAGCTTCACGATGAGGCCGGACAAGCCCTTACCGGGATCAATTTCTCCCTGGAAACCATTCAGAAGTCTCTGTCCTCCGAATCAAGCCCTGTGAAAGCGCTTTTCGCCGAGGTTAAGCAACAGATTAACCGCACCTATCAGGAGATGCGCCGCTTATCTTACAGCCTTCACCCTCCCCTTTTGAGTGATCTGGGGCTGGAGCCGGCCCTGGATTCTTATTTAACACGCATTTCCAAACACTCTGAACTGAAGATTGATTTCAAAATGGTGGGTTTTGAAGGACGTTTGGATCTTGAGATCGAAACGGTGCTCTACCGGCTCTCCCAGGAGGCACTCACCAATACATTGAAACACGCTAACGCAAAGCATTTTCGACTGTCCATCGTCAAAAGCTATCCCCAGATCATTTTCGCGGCCGAAGACGACGGGGAGGGATTTGACTCCATGGAATTCATCAAGAATAAAGATACATTAGGCCTTTTGTCCATGAGAGAACGAGCATCCATGGTTGGTGGGGATTTCTCTCTGCGTTCTTCCAAAGGAAAAGGTACACGTATCAGAATTGGAATCCCCATCAACGAGCGGTCCAATGTCTCAGGAAACCATTAAGATCTTCCTTGCGGATGATCACACCATCGTTCGCGAGGGCCTGGCCAAATTATTGGAAGGAGAAACCAACCTGAAGGTGGTTGGAGAAGCCGAGAACGGACGGGAAGCCGTTAGTAAAGTCGAGGCGCTGAAACCGGATATCGTCCTGATGGATATCGCAATGCCTGGGTTAAACGGCATTGAGGCCACTCGGCAAATCAGGAAAATCTGCCCCGAAACCAAAATCATCATCCTGTCCATGCACTCTCACGAGCGCTACATCAGTGAGCTTTTCCGTCTCGGCGCATCAGGCTACTTGCTCAAGAACTCCACGGGCACTGACATTATCAACGCCATCCATGCCGCACTCAAGGGAGAGACCTACCTGAGTCCATCCATATCACACAAGGTTATTGAAGATTACCTTTCCCTCAAAAAGAAGTCACATCAAGAGGATCGCTACAACAGACTTTCCAATCGGGAGAGAGAAGTCTTTCAAATGATCGCCGAGGGCAGATCCACCAAACAAATAGCCGAAATCCTTTTTGTCAGCCCGAGTACCGTCAAAACCCACCGCGCCAATATCATGGGGAAACTTGAGATGCACAATATTTCCCAACTCATCCAATTTGCCATTCATCTGGGGATAGTGGAAATCCAAGCATAACTCCTTTTCATCCGGATCTCGCCAAAAATAGTCTCCCATCTCTCCAAAAATCATCCAGCGGACTATAGCTTTTCTCCTGCGCCTCATTTATTCTACCCTTCAAACACTCGGAAGGAGAGACATTTCAGGCTCATGCTCATATCGTAAGAAACGCAGGCAAAGAACGGAGGAGAACGAATGTTTCAATTTGAGACGGAACAAAAGGTATGCCAAGTGGGGGGCGTAAAATTTGGTGGGCAACCCGGGGAATATCCGACGGTAGTCTGTCCCTCTATCTTTCAAAAGGGCGACAAAGTGTTCGGAGGCAAACGAAAGGAGGGATTTGACGAAAAAAAGGCGAAAGGACTTCTTGAAACCATGGACAGGCTCTGGTCTGAAACCGGCGTGCCGGGCATGGCCGACATTGTAGGCAATACGGGCAAGGAGCTTGAATCCTATGTGGATTTTGTGACCTCCGTGAGCGACATGCCCTTTTGCATAGACGCCTGGAAAATGAAACCGAAGCTGGAAGGGGCGGCCTATTGCGCCGAAAAAGGTCTTCTGGACCGCATGTTCTACAACAGCATCACCGTATGGGAGGAGGATCTGGAAACAGAGATCCGCGAGATCTCGCAAATCGGGGTCAAACATGTATTGCTGGTGTCCTTTGACATGGCGGATCAGATGCCCAGTGGAAGGATCTCCGGTACCCAGAAGCTCCTTGACGCCATCGACAAGGTGGGCGCCAAATTCGAAAGTATTTTTGTGGACACATCGGTGATGAACGGCCCGGCCACCGCCTTCTGCGGCATTGCCAATCGCATGATCAAAGAAAAATGGGGATTCCCCGGCGCCAGCGCCCCCAGCAACGGCTCGTATATGTGGAAGCAGGCCCGCGAGAACTGGGGATTCAAGGGGTGGTCCGCGGCTGATGCCGGGTTGGAATCACTGGCGGCTTTCCTGTACCACGACATGATTTTTGCGGGACCCATGGCAGGGGCATCCAGAATATTTCCGGCCATCGCCATGGCGGATGCCTTTCTGGCCTCAGCTGTTTTTGCTGAAACGCGACGACTGCCGAAGGATCCCAACCATCCCCTTCTCAAATTGTTCCCGGACTTTGTCGAGCAACTCAAAACCCTGTAACGCCACACAAAAGGCGTTGCAAAAAAGCCAAGACAGAAAGGAGTTAAACATGCAAGAATTGACGCCAAAGGAGAGAATCAACCGACTTTTTCGAAGGGAAGCCATCGATAAAATGCCTGTGTTCAGTGGAATGGGAATGGTGTGTATTCAAGCCATTCGGGAAATGGGCATCCGCTTTGCGCAAATCCACAAAACCGCCGAATATCTGGCCGGATCGGCCCTGAAGACGGCGCATATCTTCGGTTTCGACGCCGTTATTGTTCCCTACGACATGTGCACCATTCCGGAGGCCCTGGGTCGGGGCATCAGCCTCTATGAGAACTCCGAAGACATTCTTTACCCGACGGTACCCACCAAATGGCCCGGCCTGGGTGACGTGGATATCCAGGACGATTTCCTCGAAAAAGGGAGAATGCCCATCGTAGACGATGCATTCGATATTCTCAAAAACCAGACCAACGGCAACCTGGCCAGAGGCGCCTGGGTACTGGGTCCTTTTACCATGGCAGGCCAGGTGATTGAACTGGACGTTCTGCTCAAAGGCGTTAAAAAAGACAAAGAGCGGGTAGAGGCTTTTCTCGAAAAAATGACCGATCTGGTAATCAAAACCGCGGTGCATTATGAGTCTCTGGGCGTTGACTACATCACCATCAGGGAAATGGGGTCCGGCACGGACCTGCTCTCGCCCCGCATGTGGAAAACCCTGATTCAACCCAACTTGACCAAAGTCTTTGATGCCATAAAAATTCCTTCCGTCAATCATATCTGCGGGTCTACGGATCTAATCATCGCAATGATGAACGAATGCGGCGCCGACGCCCTTAGCGTGGATCAAAAGAACAACGTTGTGGAGACCCGAAAAAAGGTCGGAGACGATGTACTCGTCTTCGGGAACTTCGATCCCTACGGAACCCTGGTCACCATGGATGCCTCTGAAGTAGAACAAGTGATCAAAAAATGTATTGACGACGGCGTGGACGCGGTCTGGCCGGGCTGTGATTTGTGGCCCGACGTCAAAAAGGAAAATGTGGAAGTATATGTCAAGACCGTTCGAGAATACGGAAACAAAGCGACGCCGGCCGTGGGTCGTTTATAGGCCAAGTGATAGAAACAGCGCCATCATAGCTGATGCTGAAATCAACGATTGATTGAAATTGGGTACGAATTAAGGAGAGAAAAAAATGGCAGATGAAGCAAGAGAAAAAGAGATATTTGAAAAGCTGGCGGAAGCCGTGATTGAATTTGACGAAGACATGGCCAAAGAATGGGCTGACATCGCCATTAGCGAAGGCGTCAATGCATTTAAAGCCATTATGGATGGTCTGGCGGCCGGGATGGAGCACGTAGGCCAACTGTATGACCAACAGGAATATTTCGTGCCTGAGCTACTCATGTGCGCCGATGCGCTTTATGTGGGCCTGGACATCCTCAAACCCCATATCAACAAGGCTGATGTTAAAGAAATGGGCCAGGTGGTTATCGGCACGATTCAGGGAGACGTTCACGATATTGGGAAAAACATTATCAAACTGATGTTCGATGTGGGCGGATTCGAAGTTCATGATCTGGGCAGGGATGTTCCCCTGGAAAAATTTGTTGAAGAGCAGATGAGAACCGATGCGGAGATTGTTGCCATGTCGGCCATGATGACCACCACCATGATGGGAATGAAAAAAGTAATTCAAATGATTAAGGAGAAAAACCCCAATGTGGCCATCATGCTGGGGGGCGCACCTGTAACACAGGATGTGGCCACCCTCTTCGGAGCGGACGGATATGCGGCCTCCGCGGGCAACGCGGTTCAGGAAGCCATCAAAATGATCGGCCAATTGCGGAAACTTCAAAAATAAAGCGAATAGATCTCTTTCATGGGCACCATTGCGCAACCAGAGATGTAAAGGAGGAACCACGTAAATGGAAGAAAACACGGCCATGGTAATTTTCCAGCCTTCCGGACGGCGGGGTGAAGTTCCCAAGGGCATCAGCATAATCGAAGCTTCAAGAAAGCTCGGCGTGGACATCGAAGCGCTTTGCGGGGAAAAGAAAGTTTGCGGGAAATGCATCGTCCGCATCGAAGAAGGGCGTTTTGAAAAATACGGCATCGAGTCGGCCATGTCTCACGTAAGCGGCTGGCAGGAGGAAGAAGAAAAATTCATTCCTCCCGATAACAGGGAAAAGGGCTTTCGTCTGGGCTGCGTGGCTAAAATAGAAGGCGACATCCTGGTTTTCATCCCGGAGGAATCCCGCGCAGGAAAACAGGTAGTCAGCAAGAAAGCGCGGGACATTCCTATTATCCATAATCCGGCGGTTAAAATTTATCCCATTCAGGTGAGGCAACCCACCTTTGAAGAACCCACGGCGGATTTTGAGCGCATTTGCAGCGCATTGGAAAAGATGTACGGCCTGAAAGATCTGCGGGTCGATATTCAAACCCTGCGGCAGATTCCCGGGGTTCTGCGAAAGGGCAAATGGGAGGTCACCGTCAGCGTGTGGATGGATCGGGAAATCATTCGCGTACGTCCCGGCAGGTGCGAAAACGCCTATGGCCTTGCCATTGATATCGGCACCACAACGGTAGCCGGCTATTTCTGCAATCTGTCTACCATGGAGGTGTTGGACACGGTTTCCCTGATGAACCCCCAGTGCAAGTACGGGGAGGACGTCATGAGCCGCATCACCTACCATATGATGAACGAAGACGGGCTCGAACGGATGAGCAACGATATCATCGAGGGGCTTAACTGGTTGATCGATCAGGCCCTGAAAGGAACCCATCCCCCCACCAAAAAGAAAAAGAAGGGAAAGGAAGATGTAGGGCCGGCCGAAATGGTGGAAGCACCGGAAGAAGGAAAAACTTACCTTCGTCTGTCAAAGGAAGACATCGAAGACATTACCATCGGCTGCAACACCGCCATGCACCACATCCTCCTTAAACTTGATCCCGAGCATGTGGGGGTTGCGCCTTTCCCGCCGGTGATCCATCACAGTCTGGACATCAAGGCCCGTGATTTGGGAATTCAGATCAATCCCGGATCATACGTGTTTGTTCTGCCCAATGAAGCCGGCTTCGTGGGCGCCGACAATGTGGGAGTACTCATTTGCGAGGAACCCTACAAACACGACGAAATTCAGCTGATCATCGATATCGGCACCAACGGCGAACTTGTTCTGGGCAATAAAGACAAGCTCATCTCTTCATCCTGCGCCACGGGGCCCGCCCTGGAGGGTGCACAACTGGCATTCGGCATGCGGGCGGCCCCCGGCGCCATTGAACGGATTGAGATCGACCCGGAAACCAAGGAAGTGGACTACAAAGTTATTGGAAGGGATACCTGGAGCAAATATTCCGAACCCAAGGATATGAAAGTCAAGGGCATCTGCGGTTCGGGCATTCTGGACGTACTGGCAGAGCTGTACACGGCAGGTATTGTTTTGAAAAGCGGCGCCTTCAACAAAAAGGCCATGAAAGATCATCCCCGGTTCCGTAAAAATCCGGATACCAACCAACCTGAGTTTGTCCTGGCGTGGGCCGAGGAATCGAGCATTGAAAAGGACATTGTCATTACCCAGAAAGATGTTCGGCAAATACAACTCGCCAAAGGGGCGCTTTACGCCGGTTGCAAGCTTATGGTCAGACGCATGGGGGTGGAAAAACTTGACAAGATAAAAATCGCCGGGGCTTTCGGCACCCATGTGGACAGAAAAAAGGCGTTGATTGTGGGACTGTTCCCGGATTGTGAAATCGAAATGATCCAGGGTATTGGCAATGCAGCCGGCGACGGGTGCAGGGCTGCCCTTCTGAACGTGAAGAAACGGGTGGAAGCGGACTGGTGTTCTCGAAACGTGGAGTACATCGAGCTGACCGTAGAACCCAATTTCCAACAGGAATTCATGGAGGCCATGCAATTGCCGCATATGACCGATGCATTCCCGCATCTTAAAGGCATCGTGCCGGACGACATTCTAAACCAGTAATATGAACAGTCAAAAAGAAAATAATGAGGGTGACACATGTGTTGTCGTTGATCCGGGTGCTTGTGGTTTCACATGCGTCATCCGTACCCGTTCCGTTGACAAGCGATCCGTTTCCATCGAAATACGTGGTTCGAAATGCAAACAGATACAAACGCTCAATGAAAGGCTGGGCCAATTGTCTTTACGGGAACTTTTCATGCCGCTGACAAAGAACCCGGTCTACCAGGCAGCGCAGGCTTCAGGATGTCACGCTTCATGCGCCATTCCATGTGCTGTCATAAAAGCGGTGGAAGTTGCCATGGGAATGGCGGTTGCCCGACCGGTCCGGTTCAGCTTTGAGTGCAAAAAGGAGATCCCCTAAGTGGAAACCCGAAAAAATTCCCGTTGATGATGTTTTTCTTTCCATATGTCGTTTCCACCGGAATTCGGGTATCAATCCCTGTCCTTTTTTACGGCTTCAATCACATCGATAATATGGTCCCCGATCCCCGGAACCTTTTCCTCGATTCTTTCCCAGGAAGGAAGATCCCGTAAGTAGCGATACTCCTGTTTCATCCTCTTTTCCGTATCCATAATGGCCTTTTGAAGGCCCAATCGATTAAATTCTTCAAATTCAGGGTTCGTGGCCGTATATCTCATAAACATCCTTGAAATATTCTGTGGCGCATCGAGCATCTCGCCCGCATCCATGATGGCGTCGGTGATCACTTCGGTCACGAACGTTTCTTCGCGGTCGCGGTCGTATTCCAGGTGATTGATTCTGGCATTCTCCGCGTACTTTTTGATCAACTCATCCGTTACCGATTGATAGGTCAGGGCCAGGTCCCGGAAGAAATGGTTTGAAATCTCCAGCCCTTCCTCCATGACCAGGGCATTCAGGAGGGTGGCGATGATGTCCGTGGACATCCTGTGGAGCCCCTTGTCCGCATTGGATACAGAGACTTTCTGGTGCTTATGGTCAAAATACCCCTTGGAGAATTCCACCTGCGCGATCTGGTTGGCCTTGCGGTACACCTCGATAAGGGTCAGAATCTCCACCCCCCAGTTGAGGGTGTATTTGATCCGCTTCAACAGTTCCGTATGGATGACGAATTCCCCTGAAAGCTGGTAATGGAAGAGCAATAGGAAATCGATGATCCGGAGCATCTTTTCTTCACCGCTGTCGGTGAATTTTCGCTTGAGCGCAATAAGTAGCGGGTCCACCAGGAGCCTTTTTACCCGTCCAAAAAAACGCTGACCGTCGCTCCGGGCATAGTAGGCCTTGGAAAACTGATAATTGAAGACCTCCACCGGGAAAAAGAGTCGATCCAATTGGGTGCGCCTGAATGTCCTGATGTCCGCATCCAGGAGGCCGACGGAAGTGGCGCTCAAGACAATGGCTACTCCGAACGACATGAAGACATTCCTGCCTTTCCCCCGTTCACTCAGATCTATCCCGGCCGATTCCAGCCTTTCGTAGATACCCTTGAAATGGGGGCCGTCGTTCCACTGGATCAGGACCTTCGGCAACCCGATTTCGGAAACAATCTTCTTGAGAAGGTTTACATCCGCCTGTGTGGCCGCATCAAGACCGATGATAATGTCATTGAGATAGGTGGCTCCCTTGAGTTCCTTCAATATATTTTCAAAGACCGGCCGGTTTTGAGGATCGGTGAATTCCGAGGCCAGAGCCGGAATGACAAGGACCGGCTTTTTCCAGCGTGAATGACTGATCAATTCATCCAGGATATCGGTGTCCTCGGAAAGCCTATGAAACGTGGTGATCTTGGTACTTTTTTGTGAGTATTCTGACATGCAAAGTTCCTCTGGGTATTAGAATGGATTGTCTGGCAACCGCGGCATGGGGCGGCCAAAGAAATTCAAAAATCAATCGGGCATTTTGGAGCAGGGTGAACGATCTCCTGAGGGCCAACACCCAAAAGATGCTGGTTCTTTTCCTGATCGGTTGTACCCCGATCCGGAAAAAACCCGAAAACCCTTCGTGCCTTCGTGGTTCAATTTGACTGAAGTTTCATATGAGCCATTACGGATGGAAAGCAAATATAATATCATAAGTTGATCCGGATCAACCGATAAATATGGCGCTCACACGAATCGTTCCATCGGAAAGGGATATTTCCTCATTCATTTAGGGGATGAAAGCCCCGCCAGGCCTGCCTTTCCTGGATTTTATCAGGCGCAATCTGGTAGAGGGTGTTAAAAAAAACCTTAATATACCATACGATCTGTGATTCACCGATAATATCCAACTCAACCATAAGGCAGCTTGCTTTATGAGTGGTCATTCCGATATTTAATAATCGGTAATTTTTTGCTTTTAAACTGGACTTTATCTCAATAATCAGGGATAAATTACCATTTATATGATTGCGATTGACTTCTTATTTAATAGGTAATAGTTTGCCTGTTAATACTTCAAATGGAGGTTTATAAGCAATAAATGTCTTATAGAATAGGATTTTCAGTAGCGACGAGTGATCAGATCGAAGCCGCCCTCTGCAAGCGCCTGGAAAGCATAAGGCTTTCCCGTAACATAACCCAAGCACAACTCGCTGAAGAAGCCGGCGTCTCGCCAAGAACCATCGGTCGGCTTGAGAAGGGCCAAGGTGTTTCCATGGATACATTTATTCGGGTTATGATGGCGCTTGGTATACAACAAAACCTTGAAGCCCTGCTGCCGGATCCAACCGTGAGACCAATCGAACGGGTCGGCATGGGCGCCGGAGAGCGAAAGCGGGCACGTCCTGCTAAATCTATTGATGAACTCCCGACTTGGTCGTGGGGTGACGGCGAGGCCGATGATGAATAATGATGCACGCGTCGTTCTCTGGGGCAGTGTAATCGGCGCCGTCACCTGGCTTGAGGACAGGGAGATGGGGGTCTTCCAATACGCGCCTGACTTTTTGCGTGGCGGCATTCAGTTGGCGCCGCTCATGATGCCGCTTGGTGAGTTTCCCTATGAGTTTCCGGCGCTTTCGCGGAACACCTTCAAAGGGTTGCCTGGATTGGTTGCAGACTCGCTTCCGGACAGATACGGTAATACGATCATTGACGCCTGGCTTGCGTCGCAGGGACGAACCGCAGAGAGTTTTCATCCAGTGGAGCGTCTTTGTTATGTCGGCAGTCGCGGCATGGGGGCTCTCGAGTATCAGCCGGCCACACTCGGACCGCCAACCAGCAAGCGAGCAGTTGAGGTGGCAAGTCTCACCGACCTGGCAAACCGGATACTTGCCGAACGTGCCGGATTCGGCGGCGTTTTCTCCGGTAACGACGACCGAGAAGCAATCAATGATATCCTACGAGTCGGGACTTCAGCCGGCGGAGCCAGGGCTAAGGCGATTCTCGCCTGGCATAAAGAAACCAACGAATTCAGGTCAGGCCAAGTCGACGCTGGAGAAGGCTTTGAGTATTGGATAATGAAATTTGATGGAATCACCAGCAGTACCGATACGGAAGTCATCACCCCGAAGGGCTACGGTAAGATCGAGTATGCCTATCACCTGATGGCCGTCGAGGCCGGTATCGAGATGACGACGTGCCGCCTTCATCATGAAGGCAGCCGCAGCCACTTTATGACGAAAAGGTTTGATAGGTCTGTGAACGGTAGAAAATTACACATGCAGTCCTTGGGGGCTATTGCGCACTATGACTACAGGCAACCTGCGAGCTATTCATACGAGCAGGCGATCCAAGTCATTCGGAGGTTGGGGCTCCCTCGAAAGGACATGGAGCAACAGGTGCTGCGAGCCATTTTCAATATAGTCGGTCGAAATTGTGATGATCACGTCAAGAACATAGCCTTCCTCATGAATCGACGGGGTGAATGGCGCCTGTCGCCTGCGTTCGACATCTCCTACGCGTGGAACCCCGGTGGGGAGTGGACGAGTCAACACCAAATGAGCGTGAATGGTAAGCGAGATGGGTTTGAACGTGAGGACTTGTTCGCCCTCGCCAAGGCGGCCGACATCAAGAAGGCGCGCGCAGAGCAGATGATTCAACGCGTCATTGAAGTCGTGCGCCGTTGGCCCGATTTCGCCGGAGAAGCCGGAGTTAACGATGAACAGATTAGGAAAATAAAGGCAGTTCACCGCACAAGCCTATGATCCGCTTTGTGAGACCACCATTCATCCTGGGCGCTGATACCCAAGAGATGGCGGCTCTTTTCCTGATCGGTTTTACCCCGATCCGGAAAAAATCCGAAAACCCTTCGCGTCCTTCGCCTGCCCTGTGCAATTCGAAGACCATTTCACCGGGGCGCCTTCGTGGTTCAATTTAACTGAATTTCATATCAGCTAAATATAGTATCATAAGTTGATCCGGATCAACTGGTAAATATGGCGCTCACACGAATCGTTCCGTCATAAAGGATATTTCCTCATTCATTCAGGGGATGGAATGGGTGCCCCGTTGATCTTCCCGATATGATGTTGCTGAACGCCTTCGCACTCCTTCTCCATGTAAAATTTTTCACCTTCCGTGATTGACATCGACAAAATAGTAAATTACTATTCTTGCACTATCCTATTTTCTGTCAGGCTTTACGGGGACATTCATCATGCTCAGGCGAATTACACGGAACAAGCAAGTGACCATCCCGAAGGAATTCATGGAACAGCTCCGTCTGAGGGAAGGCGACTATGTAGATCTCGACTGCGAAGGCAATGCGATTCGCCTTCGGGCCGTTGTCATCCAGGACTTCAACCATGCTGACTATGAAAAACTGGCTGCCAAACTTGATACTTTGAAAAAAGAGCAGGGCATGCATTTCAAAGATTCGAATTCTGCACGAAAACACTTGAAAAGCTTGATGGACTGACGTGCTATACGAATTCAAAATTAGTTTTGACAGACGTTTCAAAAAGCTATCCTCCCACCGCCAGCAGAAAATTTATTCCGCAATTGATGTCCTGATGAAATACATAGATGGCGAGTCAGAACTCCCGGCAGGCTTAGGGTTAAAAATAAGGGGTCAAGTCTGCTCTTGACTCTTTTAGAAATGATTAAGGGGCAAAAGCAGACTTGACTCCATGATATAAATTGAGTGATCGGGGATGACCGAACCAAGCACAAGATCAAGGAGCGATATTTTGAGCGAACCCAAAACAAAAATAACAACCCGAAGATGGCATCCGGAAGACATTCCGGAGATCATCGCGTGCAGCAGAGCCACTTACCATGATTATCCCGAGGAATACATATATACACAACGTTTGTATGAAATGCAGTTTGCAGCGTTTCCCCAGGGACAGTTTGTGGCCGTCTGCGGCGAAAAAATCATCGGTTACGCTACCTGCATGATTGTCAGCATTGATGATGATTTCTGGTACGACGTGGACGAACTGACAGGCGCCGGTACATTCAGCACGCACAACCAGGACGGGGACACCCTTTACGGCGCGGATATTGCCGTCCATCCGGACTATCAGCGTCGTGGCGTCGCCATGTTGCTGTATAAGCGGCGGCGAAGTATTCTTAAAAGGTACAATCTGAGACAAATGATTGCCTACGGGAGAATCCCCGGATACAAAAATTACGCGGGAAAGATGACCGCTGAACAATATGTGGAAAAAGTGAAGAACGGCGAATTGCACGACCCTGCCTTGAACACTCACCTGAAAGCCGGTTTCCAGGTCAAAAAGGTTCAACTCGATATCACTATCGACCGTTCCAGTTTGAATTACTCGACCTTTCTGACCATGTCCAACCCTGATTTTAACGTGGCCAAAAAAAAGATATCTTCGGCCGTATTTCCCAAAATTCAGGCCCGAAGGGTCAGGGTGTGTGCTGCCCAATACCACATGCGGGCCATCCAGTCTTTTGAAGACCTTGAACGTTCGGTTGAATTTTTTGTAGATTCAGCGGATTCTTATCACTGTCACTTTCTGCTGTTCCCGGAATATTTTACTTACCAGCTTTTAAGTTTCAAGAAACGGATGTCCATGAAAGAAGCCGCCGTGGAACTGGCAGGTTATGCAGACCGATATGTCGAAATGTTTAAGCGATTCGCGCAAAAATATAACATTTATATTATCGGTGGCTCCCATCCGATACTGAGGGACGGAAAACATTACAACACCGCCCACCTGTTCACACCCACCGGTAATGTTTACACCCAGGATAAACTCCACATTACACCGGCGGAGCGCAATGAAGGGGGAATCGAACCAGGGGCCGCCTTACGAATTTTTCACACCCCACTGGCCAGAATTGCGATCCAGGTTTGCTACGATATCGAGTTTCCAGAGGCGTCTCGCCTGCTGACGCTTGCCGGAGCGGAAATCATTTTCGTGCCTTTTTATGCCGAAGAAAAAAAAGCCTACTACCGTATCAGACATTGTGCCCAGGCCAGAGCAGTTGAAAACTTTATCTATGTGGTGATGACAGGAAGCGTCGGCAACATGCACACCCAATCCGGGTCCTTTTTGCACTACAGCCAGGCGGCCATCCTGACCCCCAGCGATTTTTCCTTCCCCGAAAAGGGTATAGAAGGAGAAGCCGATCCCAATGTGGAAGCGGTCGTGGTATCTGAACTTGCCCTTTCTTCACTATCGCAGCAACGGCATGTGGCAACGGTGAGACCGCTGCATGACATGCGTCCGGATCTTTATGAACTCTTTCCAAAAAACAAAATTGAAATTGTCCGGGTCGAGTGAGCCAAATCAAAAAAGACAAGTGGGGAAGATCGGGACGTTGGCGACTTGTTGACTTATTTGATAATTTATGGGAATGGGATCAAGTCTGCTCTTGACTCATGTTTATGTGGGGTGGATTTCTGGTCAGCGGACATGCGGTCCGACTGCCGGCAGGGATCTTTCCGGCCGGGAAAACGGATGATGCTATTGCTTTACTGAGAGAAATCTATCCGGCTATTCATGCCGTTGAAGACATCCTTTCCGTGGCCCTGCTCAATGTGGGCCCGATCATCCACTCAGTCCTGATGCTTCTTAACACGGGACCCATCGAACACTTCGAGTCCTTGTCTCTTATGCAAGAGGCGTCAATATTTTGAAAGGGCAACCGGTTCTCTGCCCGGCGCAACGATGCCGCGGCGCTCAAGTAATGATCCGTCTTGCTGATACAGATTGATCAGCGCCTTGATGTAGTTGGCAAGGGCCTGTACCTCCCCGATTTTGCTGATCAAAAGCTCCTTCTGGGCCTGGGCCACCAGAAGGCTGGTGGATTTTCCCACCCGCAGTTTCTCCGTTTCCACCCGCAGGGTTTCCTCGCTGAACATGCGCGTGGTAGAGGAAGCCTTGATCTGCTGCCTGGCACGGTTCACTTCAACATAGGCGGTTCGAACATCCAACTCCACCAGTTGCGAAAGGTTCTGAAGGGACTTTTCCACCTGTTCCCGGCTCAGCGTGGCCCGCTGGTAACGGGATTTCGGGGCTCGATTGTAGATGGGATATTCAAACCGGATCCCCACAAAAGCGTCGTAAGAATCTTCCGTGATATTGCCGATGGATCGACCGAAAGAGTTTGCATACCCGCTCTTCCCGAGGCTCACGAAAAGATCCAGCAGCGGCAGCAGGCCGTTTTTGGTTTTGACCACCTCCAGATCGTTTTGCATCAGTTTCAACCGGGCCTCGTTTAAAAGGGGGCGCATCCGCATGCTCATGTCCACATAGGACCGAACGTCATCCAGTTTGATTTCGGGAAGGGTCGGCTGGTAGATCAAATCCACATTCCGCAGCCACATATCCGGTCCCGGCGGATTGAGTAGGCGCAAAAGCTGCAACCGCATGGTTTCCCGGTCGCTCCGTGCGTTGATGAGTCCCTGCTCCTGGGCCGCCAGCGCCATCTGAACGGCGGGGAGTTCCGATTTG
>BS_KBA_SWE02_21mDRAFT_10000302_pt1 | contig 17962 bp, 12 predicted proteins | sample BalSeasSWE02_21m_FD_9196 | JGI IMG/M metagenome (IMG submission 9196)
TTTTACGAGCATAAAATATTTATTCAAGGAATTATTTGGAATATTTTTAGTTTTGACCAATTTGGTGTTGAGTTAGGGAAAGAATTGGCTCAAAAGAATCTTTCTAAATAACTATTTATTTCATTTTATAAAAGCAACCTATTGAATTTATTAACATCTGTTAATAAACTGTTTGCATTTTAAATAAATATGGAACAGTTAGCTGGTAATTTTTACTATTTTTGATAGTCTTAATTTTTTGTTAAAAATTAACAATTTGAGCCATCATTATGTTAAAAATTAACAATTAGTTAAAGACTGCATTGGTAGAAGTTACCATTTTTGTAAAACATTTAATTCAAACTCAAATTAACAAATGAAAAAATTAAAAAATTGGCTAACGGTAATTATGTTAATCACATCTGTTACTGTTTTTTCACAAACTACACTTTCAGGTAAAGTTGTAGATGAAACGAATCAACCATTGCCAGGAGCATCGGTTACTATTAAAAGTTCAAAAATTGGAGCTACCACAGATTTTGATGGAAACTTCACTTTCGATTCTTCTGTTAACAGTGGAACACTTGAAGTTTCGTTTATTGGATACGAATCAAAATTAGTTGCTTTTAACGGCAAAACTAACTTTGGAACTGTATCTTTAAAACCATCAGCTGAAACACTTGATGAAATTGTTATTACGCAAACTTCATTTGCAATTGATAGAAAAACGCCTGTGGCCGTTTCTACAATTACAGCAGCTGTTATTGAAGAAAAATTAGGAAATCAAGAATTTCCTGAAATTTTAAAATCTACACCAGGTGTATATGCTACAAAAACTGGTGGTGGTTATGGTGATGGTAGAATTAATTTAAGAGGTTTTAGTTCACAAAACGTTGCGGTTATGATTAACGGAGCACCTGTTAATGATATGGAAAATGGAGCCGTATATTGGAGTAACTGGGCTGGTTTAGGCGACGTAACAAGTGCAATGCAAGTACAAAGAGGTTTAGGGGCTTCTAAAGTAGCAGTACCTTCAATTGGAGGAACTATTAACGTTGTTACTAAAACTACAGATGCACAAATGGGTGGAAACATCGTTTTGGCTACTGCTAATGATGGATATCAAAAATATGGCGCAACACTTTCAACAGGCTTAATGGATAATGGTTTTGCTGTTACTATTTCAGCTGCAAGTATAACAGGTGATGGTTATGTTGATGGAACTGAATTTGAAGGTGTTAATTATTTTGCAAACATTTCTAAAATAATAAATGATAACCATAAACTATCATTTTCAGCATTTGGGGCCAAACAAAATCACGGACAAAGATATAATAAAAGAACAATTGCTGGTTATAGAGAAACTGAAAGCGGAGCTCAAAAATATAACCCTGACTGGGGATATTCTAATGGACAAGTAGAATATATTTCTTACAATTATTATAACAAACCACAAATGTCATTAAACCACTATTGGGATCTTAATGAAAAAACTAATATTTCTACTGCAGTATATGCTTCTTTTGGCTCTGGAGGTGGTAGAAGATCACAAGGAGGTAAATTTGCTGATGATAATTATCGATTGGGTGCAGCTGATCAACCAATTGATTTTGACAAAATTTCAATGGAGAATAGAGATGCTGGAATAATTGGAGCTTCAGACATTCTTTATAATTCAGTAAACAGCCATTCTTGGTACGGGATTTTATCAACCTTAAAAACAGACTTATCTGAAAACTTAGTTTTGTCTGGTGGTATTGATGGTAGATATTATGTAGGTTCTCACTATTATGCAGTAGACAATTTATTAGGTGGTGAATTTTTCTTAAATACAGATAAATCAGATAATACATATAACCAAGCTTTAAAAGTAGGGGATAAATTTGGGAAAGATTACGATGGTAAAGTTTTATGGGGAGGCTTATTTGGTCAATTAGAATATACCAAAGATGAATTAGCTGTATTTTTCTCTACTTCGGTTTCAAATACTACTTATAGTAAAGAAGATTTTATGAAATATGCTTCAACTGATCCAGACAGAGAATCAGATAAAGCTAATTTTGTAGGTTACAGCTTTAAAGGAGGCGCAAACTACAATATTGATGATACAAATAATGTGTTTGCCAATATTGGATATTTTTCTAAAGCACCTTTCTTAACAGGAAATGTATTCCAAAGCGACAGATCAACAGAATTAAATCCTGACGCACTTAATGAAAAAGTTTTTAGTGTTGAATTAGGTTATGGGTTTAGAGGTGCTAATTTTTCAGCAAATGTAAACCTTTACAATACTTCATGGTTAGATAAATCTTTAACTGGTTCTATCCCAAACCCTGCGCAAGATCAACCTAGATTGGTTTATAACATTCCTGGCTTAGACGCTTTGCACCAAGGTATTGAACTTGATTTTAGATACAATGTAACGTACGATTTAACATTTACAGGGATGGCTTCTTTAGGAAACTGGAGATGGACAAATGATGCAAAAGGACGAGTTTTGGATGAAGCAGGAACTGTTATTGAAAACATAGATGTGTATGCCAAGGATTTAAAAGTTTCTGATGCGGCTCAAACAACGTTTGCATTAGGTTTAGACTATAAAGTTTTACCTAAAACTTCTGTATACTTAGATTTTAATTACGCAGATAATATATATGCTCAATATAATATTACAAGTAGAGGTAATGAAGCAGATAGAGAAGATTCTTGGAAAATGCCTGCTTATGGTTTATTTGATTTGGGACTAAATCATGGATTTAATATTGGAAGTTTAGATGCAACTTTAAATGCTAGAATGAACAACATTTTTGATGTTGAATATATTTCAGATGCTTATGATGAGTCTGGAGATACTCATAGTGCGGAAGGTGCTTTGGTATATTACGGTTTTGGCAGAACGTTTAGCGTTGGAATGAAAATTAAATTTTAAAAATATATAATGATGAAAAAATTAATTTATTTAATAATGGGATTGGGCTTGTTTTTAACAGCCTGTAACCCAATGGATGATATTTATAATGAACTAGACGCTCAAGAAACTCTTGATCCTAGAAGTGTTGTTGGAGATGATGCGTACACATTAACTGATGACGATTATGCTGCACTAGGCTTAACATATGGAAGTTTTAATTCTGAAGAAGAAGCTAAAGCAATGTTACCAGATTTTCTTTCGGGTATTAGCGCATACGATTATTGGCTAAAAAATTCTTCAGTTTTAGTTGGATACCAATTATATGTTGGTTCTGCAGAAGGCGTTAGTGATTATACGGGTGCTGCTATTTATACTTTAACAGAGGCAGATTATGCTACTTCAGGTAGTGATGTTTTAGGGTTTTATCCTGATTTAAATCCAGCAAGTTATTTGGATGATATTCTTGCGGCTAACATTTCTGCGCCTGAAGATGGACAAATAGAATTGGCGAAATATATTCAATATACAGAAGTGCCTGTTGTTACTACTACTACTAATTTTTCTTTAGCAGATGATTTTGATTATGGCTCAACAGCTGGAGATTTAACAGCTCTTAGCGATTGGAAAAATCATTCAGGTGGTTCTCCTTTTGTAGAATATGCGACTACAAGTTTATCAATGTCAAATTACCCATCATCAAACGTAGGGGGTTCTGCATTAATAGATGGTTATGGATCTGAAGATGTTAGTCGTTCATTTACACCTTTAACCTCAGGAACTGTGTATTTAAGTGCTTTGGTAAATTTAAGCGCTGTTGGTGCTGATTCAGGAACTTACTTTTTTCACGTAATGGATGACGGAACTAATTTTAGAGGACGAGTTGGCGTTAAGAGTGATGGTAATGGAAAAATGTTATTCGGAATTGGGGCTAGCTCAAGTACTTTAACTTTTGGGGCTACATCTTTTGATTTTGGCACAACCTATCTTGTTGTTGCGTCTTACAATATTGACAATGGTACATCTAATTTATATGTGTTAACAACAGCTCCTGCAACTGAACCTGGAACTCCAGAGGCAACAAACACTGGAAGTTCAGGAACAACTATAGAAAGAGTTGCTATACGTCAAGGCTTTAATGGTCCAACAGGTAGCATTGATGGTGTACGTGTTACAACTACTTGGAACGATATTATGGTTAATGACATAGTAAGAGATGTTGTAGGAGATAAAGTATATTCAGAAGTATACTATACCTTTAGTGGTAGCTATTGGAATCCATCAACTGGTGCATATCCTCTAAGTTCTGATGATTATGATTCTATGGGAACTGCTTCAGGGCAACCAGGGAAATACAATAATTTCGATAGTTCTATGGATATAGATAAATACATTTCTACATTTTTAGCAATTAAATACCCGTATGCTAATGATAAAGATAATCTAATTATTATTTATAAATATTATTCTAGTTCAGCTGGAGCAACGCAAACAAGAGGTAATTCGTTTACCGTTGTTGATGGTGTTTGGACAAGTTATCAATCAACCATAAGTACTACATTACAATTTGGGTATGACGGAAAAACTTGGGTGCCAGATAATACTATTAAGTATAAGTTAGTGAATCCTGATTATGAATACATTTCAGCTGAATTATCAACTGACCCAGAATATGCTGACCTTTATGTAAATCTAGCTAAATATCATGACTATGATTATAATTGGACTCAAGCACAAATTGCTCATTCATTGGGAATTCTTGCTGATCATTTAAATCCTACTGCTGAGGAAGGACAAAAGTATATCTTTAATTACCTTTTATATGATAATGGATTGAATAATATAGACATGAACCTTATCTTAACTAATGGTGTGTGGGTTATAAATAATTAAATTCAAAGATCATCGTAACCATAAAAAGCCATGCTAATTAGCATGGCTTTTTTGTTTTAACAATATAGAATTTGAATTTTTTTTAATTGTTTTAACCAATAGTTAATTAAAAATAACATCGACATTAAAAGCTATTTTAGCTCTAATAACTATTTGAAATTTCACATATTCAACAGGATATATAACTGAAGAAATTAATGATGATAAATAAAGTGCAATTAAATAATTGTCTTTTTAAGCAATTGGAAAGGTCATTTTAAATAAGGTTTAACACTATTGATGAACCCATCTTACTCTACCAACTTCACCTGTTTCGAGTTGTACTTTTATCCCGTGAGGATGGTTGGGCGATTTTGTTAAAACCCGTTTAACAATACCTTCTGTTAATTCACCTGAACGCTGATGCTGTTTTTGAACAACCTCAACAAATTTTCCAGTTTGAACGTTTTTTAGCTGTTTACCATCTAACTTTTCAATTTCCATCAATAACAGTTTTTAATTCAAAATTAATCTGTTTTAAAATTCCAAACCTGACCAATCGTTTGTCCGCCTTTGCCATCTTTCACAACAATTTTCCAGTAATAGGTTGAAGTTGCATCAAGCGTTGCTGTTGCAAAGCTGTCTGCTGATTGATTTGATGAAATAATAGCTGGAGCATTTGTTTTACCAAAATACACATCATACGTTAATGTGTCACCATCCACATCACTAGCGGTCCATTGTAAGGTTGCTGCAGTTGGGCTTGCCAATGTTGCATTTAAGCCAGGAGCTACCAGTACTGGTGAAAAAGGCACATAATTTGAAACACCTATGCCTTCTGTATAAAATCCATTGGCAGCAGAAACAGGACTGCTTAAACCTTTGCTATCTTTTGCTGTTATTCTCCAATAAAAAGCAACCCCTTTTTCTAATGAAATACTTGCAGAAGTTGTGGTTACTGTTTTAGTCGCTATAATTGCAGCAAACGAACTGGTTTTAGCAACATCTACAATATAAGAAATAGCATCGCCATTAGCGTCTGTAGAAGCATTCCATTGAAAATTAACAGCATTGTCAATACACAAGTCATTATTCGCTGGGTAAATCTGTGTAGGCGTAGTTGGTGCTTTATTTTCAGGCGTAGGATCTGGATCATCTCCACCACCACCACAAGACAAGATTAAGCCGCTGATTATAGTTATGTATAAAATATTTTTTATTGATTTCATTTGTTTGTGTATTATTATTTTTAAACTCAAAGTTTACTGTTTTACTATTTTAAAAGTTACAGGTTTATTTAATAGAACTTTTACAAGATACAATCCAGTTGGTAATTCTTCAATATTTAATTGTGCCTTTCCATAATTAACGGCATATGTTTTTGAAGAAATTAATTGAGATTGCATATTGTACAATTCTATAATTACTTCCTTTTTCGCAAAAGGTAAACCAATTTCAAAAATTCCTTTTGTTGGATTTGGATAGGCTGTAATGCTTTCAAATAAATCAATTTCTTTAGCAAAAACACCTTCACAATCGACATTGGTTTTTACCTGAATTAAATCTCCATGAACAACATCTAATGAAAAAGAGGAATTCATAGTTTGGAAAATTGCTGTACCATTTACCAAAACATTAAAAGGTGCTGTTCCCTCAGTAATATCAATAGCTACTTTGTTTGAAGTAATACTTGCTTTCCCTCCAACAGTTTTACCTGCTTCAATAGTAGCAACATAACATTGTTGGTAGGTTTGTCCTTCTACCAAAATACAGAAATCATAGGATTTTGGCGCTAAGTTTTCAACAGTTAAAATATTGGTGAAGGTATATAAAGTTCCATTAATTGTTGCTTTATAACTATTTGTTTCTAAAGCAGTAATCACCAATTTCCCATTTGCTTTTTCAGGACAGGTTTCGCCAACAGTTTCTATTTTGAAATTATTTGAAGCTAGTGTATAACAACCTGCAGCGTCAACATTTGTTCCAATAGGCGTGTTTGGACATTGGTCTTTGTCATTCATAACACCATCAATGTCATCATCTAACTGACTTGCCGAACAACCTTTATCATCAACAATTTCACCAGAAGGTGTATTTGAACAAGTGTCAACATTATTCATAACGCCATCACTGTCATCATCTATCTGACTTTCTGAACAACCTGTTGCATTTACTTGTTCGCNACTTGGTGTACTAGCACATAAATCATCGCTATTTTGTACCCCATCNTTATCATCATCCAATTGTCCGTTTGAACATCCATTTAGNTCAACTATTTCACCNGAAGGTGTATTTGAACAAGTGTCAACATTATTCATAACGCCATCACCGTCATCATCTATCTGACTTTCTGAACAACCTGTTGCATTTACTTGTTCGCCACTTGGTGTACTAGCACATAAATCATCNCTATTTTGTACCCCATCATTATCATCATCCAATTGTCCGTTTGAACAACCATTTAGATCAACTGTTTCACCCGAAGGTGTATTTGAGCATAAATCATCTTCATTTAAAACACCATCTCCATCTCGATCAGGATTGTCATTGTCTGCAGTAATTTCAAAACTATCAACAGTCCAGCGTGTTGGTGAGCTATTAGAATAGTATTTAAACGCAAAATAAACTGTTCCTGTAATAGCACTAATATCTGCATCTGCAATACTGTATACTTTTTCTGTTGAAGTATTATCGTGTATTAAAGAAGGTACATTAGGCACAGCCTCCCAATTGAATTCACTTGGATTACTTGAACCATCATAATCGGAAGAATATAACAATTCTAATGGGTCGATTCCATATGTTGCATCTGCATAAAACCTTAATTTTGCACCTGTTTCAGCAACAAAATTTATTGGGGTTTTTGTAATTAACCAATCTTTACTTGGAACAGCACCATTTTCATAGCCGTTCATTGCTATTGAGCCTGAATTATTTTCACCATTCAGTGCCGAACAAGTCCAATCTAAACTTGAAATCTCACTATAAGTTGTAAACTTTAAACTTGCACAAACTTCAAAGTACTCTTCAAATAAAATTTTTGGGCCTACAAGAGTCGTAACAGGAAGCATTGTGCTAAATTCTGAATAATTTGAGGCCGCATCTCTAGCTTTCACAGTAATATTATAACTTGTGTCTGGACTTAAATTTGCTATTGTGGTAGTGGTTGAAGTTGTTGATTGCTTATAAATTCCATCTAAATATACCAAGTAATCATATACTCCTGTATCGTCGTCCGTTGAAGCATCCCAACTAACATCAAATGATTTAATATCAACATTTGAAGCTATTAAATTTTGTGGTATACTTGGTGCTATTATATCAGAAGAACCTGTAGACCACCATAAATCTTCTGCATCCAATCCACCCCAAATTAATGTTGCCAAATATGGATTGTCAATAAATGGGTTTCTATTCCCTTGAATACCAGCCAGAACTTCGTTTCTGTTTGATTCAAAAGCAGAAACAGGATCTTCAACACTCCAGTTTAAAAATAACTCAATCATATTTGGGTCTACCGTTAAAGTGGGCCCAACACCAACATTTATAGGTAAACATTTTGTTTGAGAAATTTGTGTTCCACTTCCGTGATAACGCGTGTACATATACATTACAATACGAGCCACATCACCTCTCCATTCATCTCCAGGATACCAGCCACCATCAGTAGAAATAACTTTAGAATCACCTGAACCATCTGTAAATTTTCGATTACCTCTCTCTGAATTACGTTGGGTATCTGCAGGTCTTATATTATGAACATCCGTTCCTGGACCAGGTTCGCCATCACTCAAAGAAGGTATCGCTAGTGATTTAGCAAAAACATGCTCCCTATTCCAAGTGCCTGTTGTTCCCCCTGTATCTTGTAAATCTTTGTCTCTAGTTTTATCCGTGTTAGCTATTCCATCGTTATCATCAAACCCATAAATTAATAACACATTTGCAGCAATATCCGGGTCCTCATCAGCCAATCTACAGGCGTCCCATACATCTGTTGAAGAAGATGTATAAGGAATTGCAGAATGGGTACTCACCAATCTACCTGTTAATTCTAAAAATAAATCGTTTCCTGTTTTAGTAAGATCTAAACCATTATAATAGGATGGTATTGTTTGTGCATAAAAGGGAGCAATTACTAAAAATAATAATAGGTATTGTATCGTTTTTTTCACTTGATAAAATTTTAGGACTACAAACTTATTACTAATTTGTTCAAAAAAATAATAATGTGGATAATAATCTACCTAAATAAACGGCTGCTCCTAAAAGGTTCTTTTAATAGCAGATTTTTCTGAGAAAATAACATAAAAAGATTTAATTTTTCACAATTTTTAGTGCCACAGGTTTTTCTAAATATACTTTTGCAATATAAATACCTACTGATTTGTCTTCAATGTTTAGTTGAACTTTTCCATTAATAATAGGATAGGTTTTAGATGAAATTAATTGAGATAGCATTCCATACAATTCTATTTTAACTTCTTTTTGTGCAGTAGGAACCGTAATTTCAAATAATCCTGTGGTAGGGTTTGGATACGCTATTATTAATTTCAGTAAATCAATTTCTTTTGAGAAAACGCCTTCACATTCAATAGCAGTTTTAACCTGTACAAAATCACCGTGATTTACATCCAAAGAAAAAGATGAAGACAGCGTTTGTAAAACCATTTTTCCGTTAATTAAAACATCAAACGGAGCGGTTCCCTGAGTAATATCAATGGCAACTTTATTGTCTAAAATAGTTGCTTTTCCACTAACAATTGTTCCAGCCTCAACAAAAACCGAAAAACATTGTTCGTAGGTTTTATTTTCATCTGCAACATAAACACCAATACAAAAATCATAGGTTCCTGTTGCTAAATTGCCAATAGTTGTTGCAGCTGTAAAATTGTAAACTGTGCTATTTATTGTGGTTGTATAATTGTAGTTTTTTTGAGGCGTAATTGTAATTTGACCATTTGCTTTATTTGGACAAGTTTCTCCAACAGTAATTATTTGAAAATTATTTGTCGGTAGCACAAAACAACCTAAAGCATCAACGCTATTACCAATTGCTGTATTTGGGCATTGATCAATTGCATTGCTAACGCCGTCATTATCATTATCTGTACTCACCAATGGTGTTCCGCAAATTTGCAAACTCCAAGAAGTAATGGTTCCTGTATCAGCTTCCCCTGAATCAACCACTTTTAACGTCCAGCTTCCATAAGATGCTGTATTATTTAAATATGATAAAGGAATTTGAGGTTTAAAAGTACCCGTAAAAGGTGCAGAACCATTTGAGATACTCAGCGTAGCACTATCATCAAAAATAGTGTTGGAATAATTATTTCCAGAACCGCCATTTCCAACCGATAACAAAATTGTAATGCCACCAGGACTTATGAGTGCTAAAGATAAATCTTGAACATAAGTGTGTGAAATATTCACAGTAACATTTACATCGGTAATTAATTTATTGTTGGTGACATTGATAATTGAACTTACACCAGTTGGATTGTTATCAGGAATGCTTTTTGGAATGTCTGTTGAATTGTTCACTTCGCAAATTTCGTTAGCCGTTGTGAAATTAAATATTGTTGAATAACTACTGGTTCCACAATTATTTTTTGATTGAACTCTCCAATAATACATTGTCTTTATAGTTAATAACTGTGGTAAAAATGTATTCGTTGTTAAATTTGAAGCTTGTTCAATAATCGTCGTAAAACCCGAATTTGTAGCTATTTGAATCTCATAAGAATCTGCATTTACATCTGACATCCAATTTAAAATATAAGCTTTTTTAAAATCTACCGTATTGTTGATTGGGCTTGTTAAAGTTGGACTGGCAACAACGCCATCAAATATGGCTAATGTTATTGTTTTGTTTTTTACCAACGAAGATGTACCTGAAGTTCCTGTAATGGAAATATCATAATTTCCAACATTTACGCTGTTAATACCACTTACAGTTACTTGAACATTTGTGTTATTGGCTGTTGCTGTTGCTGGATTAAAACTAACTGTTGTTCCCGCTGGATTTCCGGCAAACGTAAAAGTTGTAACTTCATTAAAACCTAAAAAAGTATTGTACGTAAAATTATAAATAGCATTGTTTGGTTTACAGACTTGTGCTTTATCTGTACTAAAATTCATTTTAAACTCTTTAGCCTGAAGCGTTATATTCGCAGCATTTATAGCATAAAAAATATTATTAACACTTTGCACTTTTATACGCCCTAAATTGGTTGTAACATTAGGCACAATAATGTTTGCAGTTCCATTATTTGCTGTGTTTTCAACCAAAGTGATTGGAAATGTATAACCCCCATCAACTGAAAATAAAATATTCACATTTGAACAATTTACAGGTGCTACATTGGTATTTGCAACAGCCCAAGTTACAGTTTTGCTCTCCCCAGAATTCCAAGAGATAGAAGCCGCTTGTGAAGTTACCTTAAAAGGTCCAGCTCCTGCTGCAAAAGTAAGTGTTGTTTCCTGACTTGCTGTTTGCCCTCCATTCACATTATTATCTCTCACATTCACTCCAAATTTCATCGTTCTGGAAACAGAAGGCAACATTTCCCAGGTATTAAATAATTGACCATTCATTACAGTCTCCTGATTTGGGAAATAACGCATTGATGATGTACTTGGTGAAATTGATCTAAAAGCCGGACCCTGCAACAGCAGTTGAAACAGGCGGTGCCAATGCTATTTCATTATCTAACTGTTCCCAAGTATATGTTAACACATCACCATTAGGATCTGATGCCACAGCACCCAATACAAATGGGGTGGATATTGGTAAAGTATAAGTTGTTAAAGTATTAACTGTTGGAGCAACATTCCCAGTATTTGAAGCAACAGCACAAGTACTATTACCGCCGGTTATATTTGCCCACATTTCTCTTATACTTACCAAGTGAAAATAATCGTCACTTTGTGATTGAACATTTTCAGGAGTGCATAAGCCTGCATAAGCCATAATTGTTGATCCGCTTCCTGGCTCAATTGCTGTCGCATTATTTCTGTTCCCTTCTGCACAACTTCCTTTATCGCTATTAAAAGTGTGGTTTGCACCAAATTGATGTCCCATTTCATGGGCCACAAAATCTATATCATAAGCATCCCCAATTGGGTAACTTGAACCTGTTATTCCTTTCGCCTTACTTGTTGTGCAAGGCGAATTTAATGTTGCTAAACCACCACCTCCAGTGCTAAATGTATGCCCAATATCATAATTTGAAAAACCAATATTTGCATTAATTATAGTCTGACTTTGATTGATCAAAATACTTCCATCATCGTTTGTAAATCCATCTGTATCTGGGTCTAAAAAAATAATACTGGTACTATTTGCTACCAACTCCATTTTAAGCGAAACATCACGTTCAAAAATTGCGTTCACTCTTGTCATTGTCGCGTTAATAGCAGAGAGCACAGCTTCTTTTTTTTCTGCAACAGTAGCATTTGTACTAATTCCATTGTAAATTAATTGGAATTGTGAATACTCCCCTGTTGTTGCAATGGCCAGCCTAAAAGTTCTTAATTTTCCATCATTGGCATTTTCTGATTTTGCGCTTAAACTTGTAATTGCTTGTTTTGAAGCTGTGTTAACTTCATCAACCAAACATTCAAAAGGTTCAATAGAAGACAGGTCCTTTTTTGAATAAACAATATAGGACTCTTTATTTGATGTGTATGGGTCTATATAAATAGTACCCTTATCATTTTGCATAATCATTGCATGCAAACCAATTTGTGACAAGCTAAACCGAATCGTTATTTCAGGATTTTTTACACTTTTTCCTATATAAGATTTAATGTTCGGATATTTATTTTGAAGACTTTCTTCTAATATTGAAGCTTCAAAAACTTCATAACTCTCAACGGTTCCATCTGCCGATGGGAAATTTAAAATAGCCCTCGATTTTAAAGACTTGCTCTTTCTTTTCGGCGTATTTTGAAGCTCTTGCTTCATGCTGTTCATATCTAAATTATAAACTTTATAGGCCTTTGGAATAGTTCTTCTTTCAATTTTATCAAATGCTTTTATTTCTGAATCAGCCATTTTTTGCCATAATTCATTCTTTCTTTGAGCTGATACTGAAAAAATTAGAGAAAATAAAAAAAAAGCTAAAAAAAAGTATTTATTTTGGTTCTGTTTCATAAATAAATTTCAAATTGAAAGTAAGTCTTGATTAACAAATATAATTGATATTATTTTGTCTGCAATTACAATACCAATTATAATTAATTTCTTTGGATGTGATTTTAATTAAATAAAGTATTTTTACACTTAATTTAACACAATACTGTTTTCTAATTTTGAAAATTTATAAAGATTTATCTGAATACAATTCAACCCAAAAATCGTTTGTTACTATTGGTACTTTTGATGGTGTACATATTGGGCACCAAAAAGTAATAAAAAAATTGATTAAAAGTGCTAAAAAGAACAATGCAACCTCTGTTTTGTTAACTTTTTTCCCACACCCCAGAATGGTATTACAAAAAGATGCTGATATTAAATTGATAAATTCCATTGATGAACGAATACAATTATTAAAAAAATTAGGCCTTGAAGCACTCATCATTCAGCCCTTTACTGAGGCATTTTCGGAACTTTCAGCTGCTGATTTTGTAGAAACTATTTTAATACATAAACTACATATTTCTAAACTTTTTATTGGCTATGATCACCATTTTGGGAAAAATCGAGAAGGCAATTTTGTAGCATTAGAAAAATACGGTATTTTGAATCATTTCAAAGTTGAAGAAATTTCACAACAAGATATTAATGACATTGCCGTGAGTTCAACTAAAATTAGAAAAGCGATTGAAAAGGGCGAAATTGAAAAAGCCAATACTTATTTAGGCTACCCTTTTATGTTGACTGGGGAAGTTGTGAAAGGGAAGAATTTAGGTGAAAAAATAGGTTTCCCAACTGCCAATTTAAATGTTAAAGAAACCTATAAACTGGTTCCAAAAACTGGTGCTTATGTGGTAAAATCAATTATTGAAAATACACCTGTTTATGGTATGATGAATATTGGGTTTAGACCAACTGTTAGTGGGAAAAATCAAACTATTGAAATTCATTTTTTTGATTTTAACCAGAATTTGTACGGAAAAATTATTCAGGTCGAAGTTCTTTGTTTTTTGCGAAATGAGCAAAAATTTGAATCGGTTGAAGCGCTTCAGCAACAATTAACTAAAGATCAAGAAAAATCGTTGGAAGTTATTCATGGCACTTTTTTTGAGTGAAATTTTATATAATTTAACACAATGAAAAAATTAATAATTATTGGTTTGCTGTTTTTAATAGCATGCAAAACTGCAGAAAAAGCAACTTCACAAGTAAATATGAGTGAACCTGTGAGCATACAAACCGAGAATTGTCCAGAAAATGGCACTTGTACAATTGAATTGATTCCAAATAAAACAATAGCTTTTAAAACCGATGAATTTGGAAATTTGTATCCTGTAATTTCTGAAGGCGATAAAACAGTTTTAAAATATACTTTTACAAAAAAGCCTATTGAAAATGTTGCCGATAGCAACTATACAGAACTCATTTATGCCGAATTACCAACCCCAATTTTGGAACTAAACCTGGAAAATACAGCGCTACAAACAATTAAATTACACTATGGCCGCTTGTGTTTTTGTAAAGGAGAAAGTGGCTATTTCCCTATAAATAATGGCGTTTTTAAGCTTTCAAAAGCAGATGAGAATTCAATAAAAATAGATTTGACTTTTTCAGTTAAAAATATTCCTCAAATAATTTCTGAAATACATGAAACTGTTTCATTAAAATCAAATGCAACTAATTAGCTTCTTTTAATAGCAATTTCTTAAATTTGCCCACTAATTATATTATAAAACAATGTTACAGGTAGCGTTTATTAGAGAAAACAGAGAAACTGTTTTAAAAGGTTTGGCAAAAAGAAATTTGAAAAATGCTGAAGAGTTAATTGCTAAAACTATTTTGGCTGACGAAGAACGAAGAGCAATTCAAACAGAATTAGATGCTGTTTTAGCCGAATCTAATAAATTATCAAAAGATATTGGGCAGTTATTTAAAACTGGCGAAGCTCAAAAAGCAGCTATTCTAAAACAAAAAACAGTACAATTAAAAGAAAAATCGAAAGATTTAGCTGAAAATCTTCAAGCTAAAGCCACCGAATTACAAGAATTATTATACCTAATTCCCAATATTCCTCATGAAATTGTTCCTGTCGGAACTTCCGCAGAAGACAATTTAAACATTTTTCAAGAAGGTGAAATACCTACTTTACACAAAGATGCTTTGCCTCACTGGGATTTGGCAAAAAAATATGACATCATTGATTTTGAGCTTGGTAATAAAATTGCAGGTGCTGGTTTTCCTGTTTATAAAGGAAAAGGTGCAAAATTACAACGTGCTTTGATCAATTATTTTTTAGATAAAAATACTGCTGCAGGTTATGATGAAGTTCAGGTGCCTCTTTTGGTAAATGAAGAATCTGGGTTTGGAACAGGGCAATTACCTGATAAAGAAGGACAAATGTACCACGATGCACAGGATAATTTATATTTAATTCCTACCGCCGAAGTGCCCGTTACAAATATTTTTAGAGATGTAATTTTAAAAGAAGATGAATTTCCAATTTGTAAAACGGCTTACACACCTTGCTTTAGAAGAGAAGCAGGTTCTTATGGAGCGCACGTTCGAGGATTGAACAGGTTGCACCAATTTGACAAAGTGGAAATTGTAAGAATTGAGCATCCAAGCAATTCATATGCTGCTTTAGATAGTATGGTAAGCCATGTAAAAGAAATTTTACAAGAATTGAAATTGCCTTATCGCGTTTTGCGTTTGTGTGGTGGAGATATGGGATTTACATCAGCATTGACATACGATTTTGAGGTCTTTTCAACAGCGCAAGATCGTTGGTTAGAAGTAAGTTCAGTCTCTAACTTTGAAACTTTTCAGGCAAATCGACTAAAACTTCGTTTTAAAAACAGTGAAGGGAAAAGCGAATTGGCACATACATTAAACGGAAGCTCATTAGCTTTACCGCGTATTTTAGCTGGCTTACTAGAAAATTACCAAACACCCGAAGGAATTAAAATCCCGACAGTATTGGTGCCGTATTGTGGTTTTGAGCTTATCAATTAGCACTAACAGTAAGCATTAATTTTTGGTAGTCATTCATTGCTACTAACTCCTCAAAATAAGCGTTTAACTGACCTTTTCCCATAAACATCAATGCATTGTTTTTTGATTTTTGGTATTTTTTAACTAATTCTTTCATTTGGTTGGTTTTTAATTGTTTTATACCGATAAGACAATTTTTGTGCCAAAATGTTACAGTCGTAATTTCAAAATAAGCACTAATTATAAAAACTTTAACACTTGTTTGGTTATCTTTGAATGAATAAAAAATAAAAAATGCGCCAGTTATTAATCTTGTTTTTTTGCTTTATTTCTTTGCATTTATATGCACAGGAACAGCAATTGGCATATCAATATTACAGAAACGGCGATTATGAAAAAGCAATTAATTTGTTCCAATCTTTACATGAAACCAATCCTTACAATACTTCATATACCAACTATTTAATTGATTGTTATCAGCAGTTAGAAAAGTTTGAAGAAGCAAATATTCTTATCAATAATCAGTTAAAAAAATTCCCTAATCAAGATTATTTGTATGTAGAATTAGGTTATAATTTTCAATTACAACATTTAGAACAGGAGGCAATTATATATTACGAAAAGGCATTAAAAGCAATTGAAAAAACACCCAATTTGGGTTATTTAATAGGTAAATCTTTTCAAGACAATCATCTGTTAGATTATGCTTTATTAGCATACAAAAAAGCAATGGAAATCAATCCTTCTGCCAATTACAATTTTCAAATAGCTGAGATTTATGGCGAAAAAGCTGAAATCTCAAACATGTTCAACACCTATTTAGATCTTATTGAAATTGATGAAAATTACTTGTTAAATACAAAAAATTACTTAGGAAAATATATTACTTCAGACCCTGAAAATGAACACAATATTTCATTGAGAAAATTACTGTTAAAAAGATCACAGAACAATCCAAAAAACAGTTGGAATCAATTGCTAAGCTGGTTGTATTTGCAACAAAATGAATATGAAAAAGCACTGATTCAAGAAAAAGCATTGTACAAACGAAATGGTGAAAGTTTAACCCAAATTATTGATGTTGGAAAAATGGCTTTTGAAAACAAATCGTACGAATCGGCTAAAAATTGTTTCAATTTTGTTTTAGAAAATACCAACAATATTGAAACCACACTTACCGCAAAACTTTATATGCTTCAAATTGATATGGAAACCAATGCTGATATTAATAGCATTGAATCTCAATTTCAACAACTTTTTAATCAATATGGTAAAAATGTAAATGTGTTGAATATTCGAATTGCATATGCTGAATTTTTAGCTTTCCGAAAAAACGAACCAGAAAAAGGAATTTCTGAATTAAAAGAGGTACTTAAATTGCCTTTAAATGAATTTCAAAATGGTTATGTTAAAACAAAGTTCGCCGATATTTTAGTGTTTACCAATCAATTTAGCACCGCTTTAATTTATTACACACAGGTTCAAAACGATTTAAAAAATCATGAAATGGGACAAACAGCAAGGTTCAAAATTGCACAAACATCCTATTTTAAAGGTGATTTCGAATGGGCTCAATCGCAATTAAAAGTATTAAAAAATTCCACTTCGCAATTGATAGCAAATGATGCTTTGGCTTTAAATTTATTAATTGCCGATAATGTGGTAAAAGACAGCTTAAAAGTTGCTTTAAAAAAATATGCCACTGCCGATTTGTTGTCTTTTCAAAATAAAAATCAACAGGCAATTGATACTCTACAAATTATTTTAAATGAATTTAAAGGACATCCAATTGAAGATGAAGCCTTATTTAAACAAGCGAAATTATTTGAAAAAATAAATGAATTTGAAAAAGCAGAAAGCAATTATATTCAAATTATCGCCATAAAAAGTGACGATATTTTAGTCGATGATGCTCATTATTATTTAGCAGAATTATATTTAAATAAATTCAACAATACTGAAAAAGCAAAAACCTATTATCAAAAAATTATTTTTGAATATCCATCAAGTATTTATTTGGTAGATTCCCGAAAAAAATTCAGAACCTTAAGAGGTGATGAAATGTATTAGATATT
>BS_KBA_SWE02_21mDRAFT_10000303_pt1 | contig 17924 bp, 10 predicted proteins | sample BalSeasSWE02_21m_FD_9196 | JGI IMG/M metagenome (IMG submission 9196)
CTGATGTTTTCAATTTAGACCCCAATGATACCTCTATAGGATTTAATAGCTTTTCTGATATTGTATATACCAGATTCGTTGTAGATCCGTCTGCTTCAAAATCAGTATTATCTGGCGTGGTATACAATAATGCAACCACAGCGCCTTTAGCCAATGCTTCATTATCATTGGAAAACTCAAATATAACGGTTCAGTCTGATAGTAACGGTGCATATGCATTTCCAGAGTTACCTTACGGGAATTATAATATTAAGGTAAGTGCTAATGGTTTTCTGGATGAAACCGTAGCAGTTGAATTAAACGCATCAGCACAGACTCAAGATGTGTATTTAACGCCTCGTGTGGAACTGCAGGTGATTGGAGCTGTTTATGGAAATAATAATGTTGCTTTGGGATTAGAGTCTGTAGATGTATCTATTTTAAAAGACGGCAATGTGGTTGAAACGGTAAAAACAGACGCGAATGGAGATTTTATCTTCCCATTAGTATTTGGCGGTTTTGATTATCAGGTAAAAATATTTATGTACGGGTACTATGAAGAAGTTATAGACTTTTCGACTGTTAATAATAATATTGATTTGGGTAATATTGTTTTGGAACAAGAATTTATAAGCCCATTTGATGTAACGGTTAATAGTGATGCAGCGACAACGGTAAATTGGAAATCACCTAAACTAAGCAAGAAAGTAAAATTGCAGAAGGATTTAAATGCGAATTCATTTAGCTTAACTAATGAACCTAATGAGAATGTATGGCTTGGGAATTTCTTTCCAATTTCACAAATAACCACCCTAACAAGTGTGGAAATTAGAACGGATTTTTATCCGAATACGACAGATTATGTAACAATAGATATTTTTGATTTGGCTTCTAATAAAGTGCTTGCCACAAGTGAACCATTTTTAATGTACCCGGATTCTTTAATGACAGTCGACATCCCTAATATAGTGGTAACAAAAACCATAACAGCTATGGTGCACTGGCAAAATAATGCGGCAAGTACAAATGCTTTAGTGCTAGACTATTCTGACCCGAATATATCTAACAGCGCTATGATAAAGTATCCTGATACCAATCCACAGTTATTAAGTGTGTTTTTTGGAACTGGGACTCCTAAAATGTCATTTATTGTTAGGGTTAATACGCTTGATGATGGTAATCCAGTAACGAATACTGAAAGCCTTACATATAATGTATACCGAGGATTAGATTCTGAATTTCCGGATATTTCAAACTGGGAGAAAATTAATTTAACCCCGGTAGCAGATGTGTCTTTAATTGATTTAAAAACTTCAAGTATTGATCCCAGCAAATTTTACAGATATGCTGTAGAAACATTATATTCGAATGGAATTTCCGAGGTTACTTTTTCAAATAGTGTCGCTGGAAATGTGCTAGGTATTTCAGACGTGCAACTATTGAGCTCTGAAATAAGCGTGTATCCGGTTCCTGCAAACGATAAAATTAATATTAAATTTGGACCGAATATTCAGGTAAGTAAACCTATTAAGGTTTTTGATATTCTTGGTAAGGAAGTATTGATGTTGAAACCTTCAAATATTAAAAATGGGTCCATTTCCCAAAGTGTTAATTCATTGCAAAAAGGAATTTATTTAATAAGAATAGATGTTGATGGTGTTATCATAAACAAGAAATTTATAGTAAATTAATGATGTTAAAAAAGGGGCTCAATTTGAGCCCCTTTTTAATTCATAGTGACCTTTATAGCTAATTATGAATCAAGTACAAAATTATTAAATTCAGTTTTCATTTTAGAGATCGTTTCTTTAATAATTTTATTGTTAACAGAACAGTACCCCATAACAATACCATTTTCATTGGTACCTTTAATGAAATACTTGCTATAAGGATGCACAATAATATTTTTTTTCTTTAAATAAGCTGAAAGTTTTACATCATCATAGTCCTGGTGTAATCTTCCAATAATATGTAAACCTGTGTTTTCATCATCTAATGTGATCGTTTTTTCAAAGTTTTCTAAAAAAGCACCCACAAAAACTTTTTTACGCTCACAGGACACATCAATTACTTTTCTTAAATGTTTATTTAAATAATCTTTTTCAATAAATGAGCTCAAAGTTCTTTGCAGTGAGGGTGATACAAATCTACTAGTATGCTGATATATAGATAAGATAGTATCTAATAAATAGTATGGCACAATCATATAACCAATTCTGATGGAAGGATGCAATAATTTATTAAAAGTCCCCAAATAAATGGTCTGATCCTGACCATCTAAACTGAATATTGAAGACACAGGATTTCCCCAATTACTAAATTCATGATCGTAATCATCTTCTATTATAAAAGTGTTATTATTTGAAGCCCACTGTAATAGCTCTACCCTCCTGTTATAACTCATTTTAACGCCTGTAGGATATTGGTTTGAAGGCGTGGTGTAAATAATTTTAGGTTTTTTGGCCTTCAGGGTGTTTATAATAATACCTTCACTGTCAATTTTAGAAGTGATAATTTTTGCTTTTAATCCTTTAAATAAATTATAAGCCAAGGGATAGGTGGGGTTTTCAATAATAATTTTGTCATTTTCATCAATTAAAGCCTCACCAATAAGTGATAAAGAATGTAACGATCCCGTAGTGATGACAATTTGATCTGAATTACAATTAATACCCCTATAGATCTTTAAATAATTAGAAATATTATTTCTTAAACACTCTAATCCAATAGCATTTGAATAAGATAATAGAGAATATTTAACATTTTTCCAATAATCATTACTGAGGTTTTTCCAGAGTTGTGTTGGAAAAATATCCAACGGAGGTAAGCCGGGCCTGAAAGCAATGCCTTTGTCCTGATTATTTTTAATGTAGNNGACATTTTTTTTAAAGGCTAATCCTTTTTTTGATAATTTAGGATATTTAGTTCGCTCAACTGGAGCAGGCAAATGCTTTTGATGCTTTATATCTTTGATTGAATTGATAAAATATCCAGAGCCTGTAACGGAAGTAACATATTTTTCCAAAACCAATAAATCATAAGCTTTTAATACAGTACTTCTTGAAATATTTAAATCTTTGGAAAGAACTCGTGAAGGGGGTAATTTTATTTTGGAATCTAAGGTTTGGGATAAAATGGCATTTTTAATGGCCTCATATAAATTCAAATAAATAGTGTCATTTAAGGNTTGAACCTTAAAACCATGATTTATTAAGATATGGTTAATGTTAAAATGCAAATTGGTATGTTTAAAAAATACAAATTGGTATGTGCAATATAAGTGAATTATAGGTTAGATTTAATCTAATTCTTTTTTTTTGATAATTTTTTATATAAAATATGAATAAATCAAAACGTATCGGATTTTGGAGTGGCATTTTTGTTCTCTTATTTTTAATGATGTGTCCAGTGCCTGAAGGTATGCAACCAACAGCATTAAAAGCTCTGGGTGTTGCTCTTTTAATGGCTATTTGGTGGGTTTCTGAATGCATACCCATCTATGCAACGGCTTTTGTGCCCATTGCTTTGTTTCCTTTGTTGGGAATTCTTGATGCCAGCACAACCACTGAGAATTATGGGCACAACTATGTGTTAATGTTATTAGGAGGTTTTTTTTTAGCTAAATCAATTGAGCTCAGTGGTCTGCATAAAAGAGTAGCCCTTTATATAATTAGTAAATTAGGAACTAGCAGACGCCGTATTATATTAAGTTTTATGATTGCTACAGCATTTCTTTCTTTATGGATTGCCAATGTAGCAGTGGTATTACTCATGTTACCCATCGCACTAGCCATAGTTGATAAAGAAGAAGAAAATAAAGAACGAAATCCTAAATTTGGATTGGCTCTCATGCTGGCCATAGCTTATGCTGCCAGTGTTGGTGGAACGGGAAGTTTAATAGGTACGCCACCAAATATGGTATTTGCAGGAGTTTTTTCAAAGACCTTTCCTGATCTTCCGGAAATAGACTTTTTGCAATGGATGAAATTGGGGACCCCTATTGTTATTATTTTACTTCCTATTATTTGGATATACATTATTAAATATTTCAAGATTAGCGGGAATTTTGCGGGAAGTAAGGAAGTGATTAATCAAGAAATAGAGGCTATCGGTCAACTATCAAAAATGGAAAAACGCGTATTTATTGTTTTCCTTTTTACCGCTATAGGATGGATTTTTAGACGGGACATAGATTTGGATGGATTTATCATTCCCGGATGGTCATCACTGTTAGGAATTGCTGACTATGTGCATGATTCAACAGTCGCTTTAATCTCAGCCATCTTATTATTCGCAATTCCTTCCGGAAATAAGGTGTCTTCAAAAAAACCAACCATGCTTCTAGATTGGAAATCGGCCTCAAAAGTACCTTGGGGTGTAGTGATGATAGTAGGAGGTGGCTATGCTATTGCAGATTCTTTCAATCATACTGGTTTGGCAAGCTTTTTAGGTTTAAAATTAAGTTTTATAAGTGAGTATCCGGTAATAATTATTCTTGTGATAGTCATATTATTAATGATTTTTATCACTGAAATTAATAGTAACACAGCCACTGCAAACATTTTCTTACCAGTATTGGCTGCTATGGCAGTTGCGGGTCACATAAACCCCTTACTACTAATGATTCCGGCAACATTTGCCTGCTCTTTTTCTTTTATGTTACCATCAGGAACAGGAACAAATGCGGTAATATTTGGAAGTAACAGAGTCACTATTCCTGAAATGGCTAAATGTGGTCTGGGTCTAAATTTTCTATGTGTTATTTTGTTAACGGTGTTAATGTATGCCTATGTTTTGCCTGTATTGTCGTTGTAATTTTGAACTATTTGAGATAAAAAATAATTAACATGAAAGTCATAAAAACCGCATTAATAGCTCTTATTTTTATAATACTAAACGGCTTGGTAGGTTACGCTCAGAAGAGTCTGCCTGTTTTAACTAACCTAAGTGAAATCGACAATTCAATTACAGGAATTAATAATTATTGGCTTGAAATGGGTTCAGATACTTTTGGGAAACCTATCTTAATTCCTGTGGTTGTTTTACAGGGATTAACTTCAGGCCCAACGCTGGGTTTAACGGCTGCAATTCATGGTAATGAACTCAATGGAATTGCAATTATTCACAAACTTGTTGAAACAATTGACGTTAAACTATTAAAAGGACGAATTATTGCAATTCCGGGTCTTAATGCCGTTTCTATTGCCTTAGATCAACGACGTTTTGTTGATGACGAAGATTTGAATAGAAATTTTCCTGGTAAACAAACTGGCAACAGAAGTGAACAATATGCTTATAAAATAAGTGAACGAATTTTACCCGTTTTTGATTTTCATATAGATATGCATACGGCCAGTTTTGGTAGAACAAATGCAATGTATGCAAGAGCAGATACTTCAAATGATACAATTTTAGCCTTAGCAAAATTGCAGGGAGCAGATATTATTTTAAACAGCAAAGGAACGCCTTCCTTTGGGAATACATCAGCATCATCACGAACTATGAGGGCTGAAACTGGTTTAAAAGGGAGCCTCAGTATTACGGTAGAATATGGTAATCCACAGGTCTATCAAAAAGAAATGGTCAGCAGAGGATTACAAGGTGTTTATAATTCAATGGTGTATCTCAAAATGTATTCAGGGACTATAGAAGAATCCACATACCCAACAACCTATTGTAAGAAATCATATTGGATTTATATGGAAGAAGGTGGATTTTTAGAGGTTTTGGTAGAGCTTAATCAACAGCTTAAAAAAGGAGATAAAATTGCCGTCGTAAAAAACGCATTTGGGCAAGAATTAAAAGTGTATTTTGCTCCTGAAAATGGCATTGTCATTGGAAAAAGCAGTAATCCCGCTAATATGTCTGGAGGAAGAATCATTCATCTGGGTATTTTAGAGAATTAATTGATATATAGTTAATTGTAATTGGTATGGGCTTTTTATAATAATTGGTATGCTCAACTTATCTAAGTTTTCTTTTAGATTTATATTATTTAACAAATTTTTATGAAAGTAACTTTACGCTATTATTTGTTTTATTCCTGTGTATCGTTATGTTTATTAACTGTATCTGGTTGCAAAACTCATGAACAAGTTACTTTTAAAACCCCAGTTGATACTACTGATAAGGTTATAGTAAACCAGGTAAAACAAACTTTTGAGCTTAAAGATCTTGGTGTATATGTAAGTAATGAATTTGACGGAGCACGTTTAAATGGTTTTAACAAATTAAATGATAGCACAGGGCAATTATCTGTTTATCCTGAAAATGAACCAATAAATAACAGTGCCTATTATGCTTTTAAAGCATGGTCTAAGGAATCGAGACCTTTTTATTTTACATTCCATTATCCTAAAGGCTATAAGCATAGATACCTTCCGAAGTTGAAAATTAATGACAAATGGGTCATAATGGATTCTTCACATGTATTTAAAAAAGATTCCATTGTAACAGTTAAGGTTCAAATCAGTGCAGATCCTATTATTATTGCAGCGCAAGAAATAGAGACTTCTGGTGATGTAAATAACTGGGTAACAAACCTAATAAAAGATAAAGAATCAATAGTTAGCTACACTACTTTTGGAAAATCACGTTTAGGGAAAAATTTAAAAGTTTTAAACATAAGTAAAGGTGATGTTAAAAATAAGGATGTTATTATTTTATTAACGCGGCAGCACCCCCCTGAAGTTACCGGGTATTATGCCTTTCAAAATTTCTTGAAAACCATTTTAGAAAACTCAGAGCTATCTGATGAATTTTTAAGTAAATACCATGTTATTGCCTTTCCGTTAATGAATCCTGATGGTGTAGATTCAGGGCATTGGAGGCATAATATGGGTGGTGTAGATTTGAATCGGGACTGGTCTGTTTATAACCAACCGGAAATTAAGCAAACAGTCAGTTATATAAATAAAACCTTAAAGAAAAATAATTCAAAACTTATTTTAGGCTTAGATTTCCATTCTACATTTCATGATGTTTTTTATACCAATGTCACACGAGATGGTACCACACTTCCAAACTTTATATCGGAATGGTTTNANGGNATAGAGGATAATATTCCNGGNTACAAAGTCAATGAAGATTCAGCCAATAGTGATAAGCCAGTCTCAAAAGGTTGGTTTTTGTACGGACATAATGCAGTGGGCATAACTTATGAAATAGGGGATGCCACATCAAAAGATGATATTCAAAAGGTTGGTAGCGTTTCTGCCATTCAGATGATGACAATTTTAATACAAACAAATAAACCAATTAATTAACTAATTCAAACAAGTATGAACAAAAAACTATTTTTTTCTATGCTGGTTTTGTTACTTTCCAGTGCTTTTATTTATGCACAAAAGAAAGTATCAGGAACGGTAAGTGATAAAAGTGGAGTTCCCTTAGCTGGAGCTTCAGTAATTGTGAAAGGCACATCAAATGGTACTTCCACAGATTTTGATGGAAACTATAGCTTAAACGTTCAGGAAGATTCTGACGTGCTGGTTATAAGTTATATTGGATTTAAAAGCGTTGAGATAACGGTTGGAAATCAAACCACTATTAATGCCTCTCTTGAAGAAGATGCAGAAAGCCTGGATGAGGTAGTAGTATCTGTTTTAGGCTTTAAAGAAAAGCGAGATGCCGTTGCTTCAACATATTCTGTAATTAATGCAGAAGACGCTTTAAAATCAAAAGAACCAACCCTTATTAATAGTTTGGCTGGTAAGGCTGCCGGTTTAACAATTACAGGTACCAGTGCCGATCCTGGTGCGGGTTCCATAATTCAAATTAGAGGGGTGAGTTCTATTAATGGAAGTTCTCCTTTAATTGTTGTGGATGGTATTCCTTTAAACAACAGTAATTTGGAAGGGTTCGCCAGTGATGCCGATGGTGGTATTTCTCAACAATCCAGATTGAATGATATTAACCCTGATGATATTGAATCTATTCAAGTATATAAGGGCGCCTCGGCTGGAGCTTTATATGGATCAGCGGCCTTAGGAGGTGTTATAGTTATCACAACCAAAAGGGGTCAGGCCGGAAAATTAAGTGTTTCGTTAAGTTCGTCTGTTTCTATTGATCAAATTAATGTAAAACACCCATTACAGACAAAATTTGGTCAAGGAGCTGGTGGTGTTTATAGTCCAACTTCTGCCAACTCTTGGGGTGATAAAATAGCTGACAGATCAGGAGAAGATGATGTTTTTAATACTTCTGGACAATATTTTGAAGCCGCTGATGGGACATTATATTACCCATATGCCAGTGGTGGTAAAAATTCACAAGCAGTATATACAGGCAGTAACTTTGATCAAGTATTTCAGGATGGTATGGCAGAAGATATTAAATTAAATCTTTCTGGGGGAACTGAAAAAGCAACTTTTTATTTTAGTACTTCTCATTTGAATCAAAAAGGGATTATGGTGAATAGTAATTATGTTAAAAACACTTTTACATTTGGAAACACCTTTAAATTTAATGATTGGTTGTCTTCATCGGCTAAAATATCTTATGCCAATAGTAAATCTAACAGAATACAACAAGGCTCCAATACGGCAGGTATTTATTTAGGATTATTAAGAAACCCACCAGATTTTGATATTAGTGATTATATTGGAACGTATTACGATGCCAATGGAAATCCTACCCCTTTAAGACACAGAAGTTATAGAAGGTATTTAGCNAACACAGCAAACCCTACCTATAATAACCCGTTGTGGACTGTTTATGAGCAAACAAGTGATACNAAAGTTGACAGAATTTTTGGCTCCATGGAATTTAATATTCATGCAACAAACTGGTTGAACTTTGTGGTGAGATCTGGTCTTGATACCTATAATGATGACAGAACCTATTTTTTTCCGATGTTTTCAGGAGATAGCGCAAACAACGGAAGATATCAAAATGAAATTTATCATAATACGGAGTATACAGGAGAATTTATATCCTTGTTAAATTTTAATTTAACTGATGATTTAGCAGCAAAATTCACAATTGGTAGTGCTATTAATGATAGACAAAGAAAGCAAATTTATGTTGAAGCTTTAGATTTCTTATACAATAGTAGGCTTCAAAATCCATCAATTGCCGCCAATGTAGATGCCTTAGAACGTAATAGACGCGTGCGCAATGTGCGTTTCTATGGTCAGTCCAGTTTTGACTATAAAGATTATTTAAACTTAAATTTAGGAGTAACCTATGAGGATGCTTCTTCAAGTTATAAGTCAATTGTATATCCAAGTGCCGAATTAGGATTTAATTGGAGTCAATTACTTGATTTAAGTTCAGACAGTTCATTGTCGTTTGCTAAATTAAGATTAGCGTATGGTGAAGTTGGTTTGGCTCCAGATCCACATGGATGGGAAACAGGTTATGAAACGGCTTCTTATACCAGTTATTCTGATGGCATTTCTTTAACTGCCTTTGGAGGTGGTTATAGATTAAATGATGATCAGGGGAATCCTTATTTAGAATTTGAAAAGAAAAAGGAATTTGAAGTTGGAATGGATTTTAGATTATTCAAAAACAGATTAAAACTATCTGGAACTTGGTATCAAAATAAAACAAGTGACATGTTATTACCAATCGATTTAAATCCTTCATCAGGGTTTGATACCTTATTAGGAAATATAGCATCTATGGAAAATCAGGGGTTTGAATTTGAATATGATTATAACTTCTTCAAAAAGAATGATTTCTCAATAAGTCTGTATGGTAACATTTCTACTAACAAAAATGAAATCACTGATTTAGGAAGTGTGACGTCCGTTGATTTTTCAAATGGAGCCTCTTCAGTAAAACCTAGTGCTATGGTTGGGCAACCAGTTGGTGTTTTATTAGGAAGTGCAGCTTTACATAATCCAGATGGGTCTTTAGACTTAGACGCTAATGGGTTTCCACAATTAGATACTTCAGGAGATAAAGTACTTGGTGATCCAAATCCAGATTGGCGCGGTGCTGCAGGGTTACGCGCTAGTTATAAAGGATTTTCATTTAATATGTTGTTTGAAACATCTCAAGGTAATGATATGGCTGAGAGAACTCGTTTTGTATTGCAAGGTTTTGGAACCTATTCTGTTACTGGAAATGAATCTACTCCAACTCAAGACATTGTTAATTATGCAGGTACAGTTATTCCTGCCGGAACTACGGTTAGAGGAAATATTCAAGATTTTGGAGCAGGTCCAGTGTTACTTGACGAAAGTTGGTATACCAGCTTAGGCGGTGGCTTTGGTGGTTCAGTTATCAATGAATTTGCAGTTACTGACGCGAGCTGGACACGTTTAAGAGAATTAAGTTTGTCTTATAATTTAGAAGATAAATGGGTGAAGCAAGCAGGTCTTTCGTCAATTAATTTCTCAATCACAGGAAGGAACCTGGCGCTTTGGTCTAAAATTAAAGGAATTGATCCGGACGTTAGTCAATTTGGAAGCAGTCTTGCTAAGGGAGTTGATTACTTTACAAATCCAAGTTCAAAATCTATTGTTTTTGGAATTAACATAAATTATTAAAAAATGATTACGATGAAAAAACATATAAGAAAATTTATTTGTATCACATTGCTGATGACTTTTATTAGTTGTGATCAATATTTAGATATTAACGAAGATCCCAATGTGGCTGTAGATGTTCCTGCGGAACTGTTGCTTAAGGGAATGGAACTGGCGGATGTACAAATTCAGTCCGGACATTTAATGCGTATCTCTCAGTTTTGGACTGGCCAGATGAAAGGTATAGCCAATCTTTATGCCAGAATTAATGATTATAACATTTCACCTGAAGAAACTAACAGTGAATGGGGTTTTCTATATCATGGTGTCATGACGCAAAATAAAATTATTCAAGAAACTTCAGAGGATCAACTAGTAAAAGGAATTGCGAATGTATTGCAGGCTCATGCGGCCGGTAGTATGGTCTCATTGTTTGGGGATATGCCATATTCAGAGGTTGGTTCAAACGAAGATGCTGCCTTTGATTCTCAATTATCAATATATCAGGCAGCTCAAACGCTTTTAAATGATGCCATTACCCAATTACAAACCGTTCCAACAACTCGAAAGAATAGTGACGATATTTTATTAGGAGGTAATCCAGTAGCTTGGATACAAGTGGCAAACACCCTTAAAGCCAGATATTTTTTGATGACAAGACAATACGCTGAGGCTTATAATAGTGCCCAGTTAGGAATTAGTACTGGTGCAAACTCCTTGAGATATGCAAAGGCTTATAGTGGTTATGGCACTACCAATGAGAATAGTAGTTTATATTTTCTTATTTTAACCGGAAGTCGGGCAGGTGATTTAACTTCTACTGGATCTTTTATTCAAGACCTTATGAATCCTGCAAATGCATCTTCTAGAAATAATGCTAAGACAGATGAGAGTAGAAGACGAGATTATTTGTTTTTAGATCAGTCAGGACTTAATGCCAACAGATTAAGTTGGAAAAGTGCGACTATGCCAATGGTAACCTATGAAGAGAATCTATTAATTTTGGCCGAAACAGGTTTAAGAACCGTTAATTTTAATGAAGGTCTTGTAAGATTAAATAATTTAAGAGCTTATTTAAGCACTGCAGGTGCCTTTGCCGGAGATCCTTCACTTACCTCGTTATACCTTGATTATGCTGCAGCAGATTTTAATGGCGGTGGCATTGAAAATACAGATGGTATTACACCAGATAAAGCATTACTTAGAGAAATTATAGAAGAAAAATATGTATCAATGTTTGGCACATTAATTCCTTTTGATGATGTGAGAAGAATTAGAAAAACGGATAACGATATTTCTTTACCAATTCCAATCAATTCTGGCAGTTCTTACCCGGAACGATTTTTAATTGCACAGGATGAAATTAATGGTAACTCAAATGCGCCGAGTCCAATTCCTGATCTTTTCGTAAAAACACCCGTAAATCAATAAGTGTAAATGAAATAAAAGGCAGCTTAAAAGTACTTTTTAAGCTGCCTTTTTCAATTTTAGAGATAAAATATTTATCTTTTTTTGGCCAAAAATAAACCTATTTTAAAAAGTGACTAAATACATTTTATATTTTATTTTGTACAGCATGATATTGTCGTGTGCTCAAAATAAAATGAATGTTGATATATTAATTATTAATGCATCTGTTTATAATGGTGTTGAAAATAGCCCAAAAACTACTTCAATTGGAATTAGAGACAGTAAGATTGTTTTTATTGATAGTGAAAAGCACATAAAAAAAATTCGAGCTGTTAAGACCATTGATGCAACTGGTTTAATTGTGGCACCTGGATTTATAGATCCTCATACCCATGCAGACCGAGATTTAGTTGACTCAAAACAATGTTCTAACTTGCCTTTTCTTTTCCAGGGGATTACCACGGTAATAATTGGTAATGATGGCGAAAGTTTATATCCTACGGCAAAATACAGCGATTTATTTATGGAACAGGGTATAGGAACTAATGTTGTGATGTTGACCGGTCATGGTACTATCAGAGAACAAGTTATGGGGAATAGTGATAAGCAGGCAACAGATGAAGATATTTCTAATATGCAAGACCTAATACAAGATGAAATGGATGCTGGGTCTTTTGGAATGTCAACAGGATTATTTTATGCTCCAGGCAGTTATTCTAATACACAAGAAGTTATTACATTGGCTAAGACCGTTTCAAAAAATAATGGAATTTATGACACCCATTTGCGTGATGAAAGTTCTTATACAGTGGGTCTCATTCCTGCTATTGAAGAAGCAATTCAGATTGGCAGAGAAGCCAAAATACCTGTTCACATATCCCACATAAAATGTTTAGGTACAGATGTGTGGAATCAAAGTAATCAAATTATTGAACTCATTGAGAATGCCCGAATAAAAGGTATTGAAGTCACTGCGAATCAATATCCATATGATGCTTCAGCTACGGGTTTACAAGCAGCCATTGTGCCAAGATGGGCCGAAAGTGGGGGTAAGGATTCATTATTTATAAGATTTGAAAATCAAGATCTGAAACAAAAAATTTTAGATGAAACCAGGGTAAATATAATTCGTCGCGGCGGAGCTGATAAATTATTAATTGTAAATGCAGAGGATTCTATTTTAGTTGGAAACAATTTACTTGAGATTTCTGAATTATTGAAAACAACCCCAGAAGAAGCAACCTTTAAAATGTTAAAATCTAATTCTATTAGAATTGCCTCTTTTAATATGACTAATTCAGATATAACTAATTTTATGAAACAAAAGTGGGTGGTTACAGGGTCAGATGGAAATACAGGGCATCCTAGAAAATATGGTACTTTCCCGAGAAAATATCATAAATACGTTATGCAAGAAAAGGTAGTCGATATTCCAACATTTATAAATAATAGTACTTCTTTAACTGCAGATATTTTTAAAATAAAAAACAGAGGAAAACTTCTTGTGGGTTATTATGCCGATATTATCATTTTTGACCCAGATACCTTTAAGGATTTAGCGGATTATACGGAGGCATTTAAACTTTCAGAAGGTTTGGAATATAGTATTATCAATGGAAAACTGTCTGTTGAAAACGGAAAATTTACGAATCAATTAAACGGTGAAGTTTTAAAAAAGTAGAATTTAATGAACTTTAGTAAATGAAATGGTTTTTTATAGATAACTTTATAATTAATTAATTAATTCAAAAACAAATGAAGCATTTATACCTCCTTATTTTTGTGGGTTTTAGTAGTTTTTTACAGGCTCAGAGTCAATTTGATTTATCTTATTATCTGCCAAAAAATGTGACATATAACCAGGACATTCCAACGCCTCAAAGTGTTTTAGGATTTGAAGTCGGAGAATGGCACGTAACTCATGATAAGCTGGTTGAATATATGAAGTTGTTAAGCGCGGTTTCAAATAGAATTTCTATTGAAGACCGGGGTAAAACGTTTGAAGGAAGACCTTTAATCTTACTGACAGTAACTTCACCAGAAAACCATGGAAATTTGGATGCTATAAGAACTCAGCATCTAAAATTAATTGACTATAAACAGAGTAATCAATTAAATACAGACACCATGCCATTGGTGGTTTATCAAGGCTTTTCAATACATGGTAATGAACCAAGTGGTTCAAATTCAAGTTTAATTTTGGCCTATTATTTAGCCGCAGCAGAAGGAGATGACATTGAAGAACTATTAGAGAACACAGTAATATTATTAGATCCGTCATTTAATCCAGATGGCTTGCAGCGTTTTGCTTATTGGGCAAATACCAACAAAAGTGATTTTTTAAATGCAGATCCAAATGACAGAGAGTTTCATGAAGTTTGGCCGGGTGGAAGGACTAATCATTATTGGTTTGATATGAACCGAGACTGGTTGCCTGTNCAGCTGCCAGAATCAAGAGCACGTATTGAAACGTATAACAACTGGATGCCAAATATTTTGACTGATCATCATGAAATGGGAACCAATTCAACCTTCTTTTTTCAACCTGGAGTTCAATCAAGAGTGCATCCGCTAACACCAAAATTGAATCAGGAGCTAACAAAGGAAATTGGTAATTATCACGCAAAAGCGCTCGATAATATTGGGTCTTTATATTTTACGGAAGAAAGGTATGACGATTATTATTATGGGAAGGGCTCTACGTTTCCTGATATTAACGGGGGTATTGGTATTCTTTTTGAACAAGCCAGTTCACGCGGTCACGCTCAGGAAACAGACAACGGCCTTCTAAGCTTTCCTTTTACCATTAGAAATCAGTTCACAGCGGCTTTGTCAACACTTAAAGCGGCCAAAGAAATGCGCATAAAGCTGTTAAAATATCAAAAGGATTTTTATGTGAATGAGCATAATGAGAATGAAAAAAATAGTATAAAAGCAATTGTTTTTGGTGATGATAAAGATGTGGCTAAAACCAATCATTTGGCAGAAATATTACAAAGACATAAAATTGTAGTTAATAGACTTAACAACGATTTGACTATTGAAGGAAAACAATTTAAAAAAGAAACCAGTTTTATTATTCCTACCAATCAAACAAAAAGCACTATCATTAAGGCAATGTTTGAAAAACGAACCACTTTTACAGATAGTTTGTTTTATGATATCTCTGCTTGGACATTTCCGCTGGCTTTTAATTTAGATTATGCTGAACTTAAAAACACTCAGAATGTTGGTGATGTAGTTCCAAATGTTGAAATAAAAAAAGGAGAGGTCACTACTCAAAGTTCCTATGCTTATTTAATGGAATGGCATGAATATTATACGCCTAAAGCTTTAAACAAAATGTTACAGCATGGGATTCGTGCAAAATTGGCCTTACAGCCATTCTCATTGAACAAGGAGTCATTTGATTATGGAACTATTATGATTCCGGTTAAAAATCAAAATATAAATGAATCTGAATTATATGAGATTATGAAGGATATTGCTCAAACCAGTCAGGTTAAAATAACTGGGGTTACTACCGGACTAACCTTAGGAATTGATTTAGGAAGCTCATATTTTAAAACTATTGAAAAGCAAAAAGTAGCACTATTAGTAGGAAACGGAATAACCTCATATGATAGTGGGGAAATTTGGTATTTATTTGATCAGCGTTATCAAATGAATGTTACTAAACTAGATCTTGAGTATTTAAAAAACGTTGATATTTCGGAATATACTTCTATCATTGTGCCAAGTACAAAAGTAAAACTTGATGAAGAAACAATTAATAAACTAATGGGATGGGTGAAGGAAGGAGGCACCATTATAGGTTATAAAAATGCCGTTAAATGGCTTTCAAAGAATAAGTTCATTGAACTGGAATTTGAAAGTTCTAAAGTGGAGGCTAAAAACATCTCCTATGAGCAGAAAGAAGATTTTGAAGAAGCTCAGGATATTGCAGGGGCCATTTTTGAGACTAAATTAGATCGTTCACATCCAATAAATTTTGGTTATAAGAATGAAAACTTAGCCATGTTCAGAAGAACGACCATTTTCATCAAAGCAGATAGTTCCAGTTATAATAACCCCATAAAATATACCAAAACCCCCTTGTTAAGTGGCTATATTTCAAAGCCAAATTTAGATATTTTGAAAAATTCAGTCCCGTTTCAAGTAAAAAGTCTGGGTAAAGGAAAAGTGGTTGTTTTTACAGACAATACCAACTTCAGGGCCTTTTGGTATGGAACAAACAAATTGCTGATGAACGCTATATTTTTCTCAAAATTCATGTAATCCGGATGGCATAATAATATCTAATAAAATAGATAATTAAAAAAAAGCACCCTTTAATTAGCGGGTGCTTTTTTAATTTGTTTTCAATAAATCTAAATTTCTTAATTCATAAACATCTTAATTTTTTACGCCTAATTTCTCTAAAATAGTGTCCATTAAGCACCATTTGGTTAAGGATGACTGTAATAAATTGGCTCCTACAAAAGCTGTAAACCAAAGCCAATTTATATTAACATAAATAGCTAATAATATGCTTACTAAAATAAATGTTCCTGCAATGCCTCTAACAATTCTGTTTTTCATATATATTTTTATTAGTTTGATTTTTCAATATTTATAACGGCTACATGTATGTGCGACAACGTTTTTTGTTTATTGTTGAAGTCGTTAATTAACTTAAACAATATATCTACATTCTCTTTTTTTACAAAAGCGTAAAAGACGATAGATTCTGTTTGATTCATTTCACTCGAGAACCAATTAGACTCGATGGCATCTTCGGTGCTATCTCTGTATCCGGTTACTTCTTTAAAAGAAAAAGTTTTAACATCTGCTTTTTTTAATTGCAATTTGATGTCTTTTTCAAATAGCTTAATGGCTGTAATAATAACTAATTTCATAGTATGATGTATTTAATTCTTATTCTTTTTCATTTATAGGTTCTTCTTTTTCCCATTTTTTACGTTCTGTGATGTAATAAATTAAAGGCACAACAATTAACGTAAGTAGCGTAGAAACAATGGCTCCTGCAACTAATGAAATGGCTAATCCTTGAAAAATAGGATCAAATAAAATGATGGAGGCTCCAATTACAACGGCACCGGTGGTTAATAAAATAGGAGTCGTCCTTACAGCACCAGCGTCAATAATAGCCTGTTTTATTGGAATACCATCGTTTAATCTGATCTCAATAAAGTCAATTAACAAAACAGAGTTTCTTACCATGACACCTGCTAAGGCAATCATTCCAATAAAAGAGGTCGCTGTAAAGAAGGCCCCTAAAACCCAGTGTCCAAGAACAATACCCACTAATGACAAGGGAATGGCAACCATCATAACCAAAGGTGTTTTAAAGTTTTGAAACCAACCAACAATAAGCATGTAAATAATCACAATCACTATTAAAAAGGCAGCGCCTAAATCACGGAATACTTCTAAAGTAATTTGCCACTCGCCATCCCATTTTACAGTAAAATCTGTTTCTTCAGTAGGGGCTTCCATGTACAATTCATTGATTTTATATCCTTTAGGAAGGGTTATATTTTGAAGTTTTTCATTCATTCCTAAAATAGCATAAACAGGACTTTCCAATACGCCGGCCATATCAGCTAAAACATAAACCACGCGTTTTTGGTCTTTTCTGTATATGGTATTTTCAAGCGTTCCTTTTTTTATAGAAACTAAATCACTTACAGATACCACATTGCCATTTTGTCCTTTAATTTTAAGATTCTGGATGTCCTGTAGTGATGTTTTATCTTTATCATCTAAGGAAAGTACAATACTTACATTGTCATTTGAGGTTTCATCATACAAATTTGAAATGGGATATTCCCTAAGTAAATAGGTTAAATTTCCCACTACTTGCTGTGGTGCAACGCCATTAAGCATGGCTTTTTCTTTATCAACTTCTAAACGATATTCAATTTGATTGGCTTCTACCATCCAGTCGGCATCAACTACATCCACGGTATTTTCTAATATGTCTTTAACCTGTTTGGCTACTTTAATTTGGTCCTCATAATTTGGTCCGTATATCTCGGCAACTAATGTTGAAAG
>BS_KBA_SWE02_21mDRAFT_10000304_pt1 | contig 17887 bp, 10 predicted proteins | sample BalSeasSWE02_21m_FD_9196 | JGI IMG/M metagenome (IMG submission 9196)
ACAAAGCTTCAGGAGTACAAAGCGGAGCTTTGTAACAAAGCTCCGCTTTGTACTCCTGGTTCACTTGGTAAACTAACTAATGAATCATCCCTCTGCTCATTCTCAATCCTTGCCCTTCGCCTTTGCTAAACGTCAAGGAGTCATACTTACCCACCTAGACGCCGACCATGCCACCGTCTGTTATCATCCTGACCTGACGCTACAAACTTTAATCGAAGTGCGTCGTTTTGTACAACGACCGCTAAAATTACAAGCCGTATCGATAGAACAATTTGAAACTCTCTTGACTAGGCATTATGAGCAGGCCAGTCAAACCATGCAGGTGATAGAAGGCTTAGGTGAAGAATTGGATTTATTTGAAGTGGCGCAACAACTCTCCTCTGAACCGGTGGATTTATTGGAAAGTAATGACGATGCGCCCATTATTCGCTTAATCAATGCCTTGTTTGCCGAAGCCATCAAAGACAATGCTTCCGATATTCATATTGAACCGTTTGAAACCCGATTAGTCGTGCGTTTTCGTATTGATGGTGTGTTACGAGAAATCTTGCAACCACGGCGCGTTTTAGCGCCTTTGCTCATTTCGCGAATTAAAGTCATGGCCAAATTGGATATTGCCGAAAAACGTCTGCCGCAAGATGGACGAATTTCATTACGTATAGCAGGCCGCGCCGTCGATGTCCGTGTTTCCACCATTCCCTGTGGTCATGGTGAACGAGTGGTCTTGCGCTTACTCGATAAACAAGCCGGTCGTTTAGACTTAGCACAATTGGGGATGGCCAGTGACACTTTACAACGTTTGCAAGCGTTACTGCAACGACCTCACGGTATTCTGTTGGTCACAGGTCCCACCGGCTCTGGTAAAACTACCAGTTTATATGCTATGCTCAATGACTTAAATGACCGTCGTCGCAACATTATGACCGTGGAAGACCCAATCGAATATTATTTAGATGGCATCGGACAAACGCAAGTGAATACCAAAGTAGAAATGACCTTTGCGAGAAGTTTACGCGCCATCTTGCGACAAGACCCGGATATTGTCATGGTAGGAGAAATCCGCGATGTGGAAACTGCACAAATAGCCGTGCAAGCTAGTTTAACTGGGCATTTAGTCTTATCTACTTTGCACACCAATACCGCTATTGGTGCCATCACTCGTTTACGTGATATGGGCATAGAAGCCTTTTTATTATCTTCCAGTTTAATCGGTGCCATGTCACAACGATTAATCCGATTACTATGTCCTCATTGTAAACAAAATTATCTTCCTACCCTAACCGAAAAATTATTATTTTCTGAGGAGGCCGCAGTAGAATTAATTCTATCTGTTGCTCAAGGCTGTGATAAGTGCAATTTTATTGGTTATCGCGGTCGAACCGGCATTTACGAATTAGTCGCCATGGATAACACCTTACGCACAATGATTCATGACGGTGCCGGCCAACATTTATTGGAAACTTATGCGCATCAAAATCACCACAATCTGCAACAAGATGGGATGAGACGAGTGCAACAAGGAGAGAGCTCTTTAGAAGAATTATTGAGGGTAACGCAGGAATGAGTATAAACTTATCCCACTAGGGATTGCCTCTACCAAAAAATTTTAGTTTACCATACCTTGCTGTAAAGTCGTTATACTACCAAATTTTAAGTTTAACGTAACAGGAATCAATCCATGCCATTTTTAAAAATTCTTCCCTTATTGCTACTACTTATCGGTTGTGCGGCCGCACCTCCTAAAACTTTTGTAGAAACTCAAGAGGATACAGGAGCTTGGAAAAGTGTCTATTTACATAACAATTATGGTTTTTTTGCCAACAAAAACCAAGAGGTCTGGCAACGGGTAGTAGATATTTTATCAGAGCAATATGACCTTGATGTGTTAGATCGTGCCAGTGGCTATATCCGTACTACCTGGAAGGCTGATTTAAAGCAGGTTAAAGATCAATACCGTCATCGCGTTATTATCAAAATGCAAGGTAGCATTTGGCATACGGCGAAATTAAAAGCTGAATCGCAATGGTGGGATGACCAAAAACAAATTTGGCGAATCGGTTATGACACAACTATAGTAGAAGAAATTTATAAGGATTTCCAAGGACGATTGGGTACCGCCGTTAGATAACTTAATCACTCACATTACGCATTGTTAATTCAACCACCCCTAGCCCCTCCTTGCTAAGAATATCCCCTGCGATTTCAGTGATGCTACTCCCCTCCTTACCAAGGAGGGGTTGGGGGTGGTAGTGCGTAAGGTGAATTAATCATTTCTATTCTGGATCAGATATGGTATAGTTTGATCTGGATGGTTGTCAGTTCTAAATTTTTATTTAACTGATACCTATTATACTAATAGACATGTTAAAGAAAACGCTAAGGATTTCTTCAAAAATTCTTAGAATTTCAATCTTGTAGGAGACATTAATGAAATATTTGAGCAACTTAGTTTTACTATTTTTAAGTACCATTCACCTGTCGGCTGCGGTCTATGCAGCAGGACCAATGGTAAAAATGCAAACTAATCAAGGCACGATTGTGATTGAGTTGAATTCGGCTAAAGCACCCAAAACCGTGGAAAACTTTTTGGCTTATGTGCAAGCGGGCTTCTATGATGGTACGATTTTTCACCGTGTCATTAATGACTTCATGATCCAAGGAGGAGGGTTTGAGGTTAATTTTGAACGCAAATCAACCAGAGAGCCAGTTATCAATGAGTCCAATAATGGCTTAAACAATGAACGTGGCACCATTGCCATGGCGCGTACCAGAGACCCTGATTCAGCAACTTCTCAATTTTTTATCAATCTCAAACCAAATTTGTTTCTCGACTACTCGGAAGTACAGGGCACAACAGGTTATACCGTCTTTGGCCAGGTAGTGAAAGGAATGGGAGTAGTAGATAAAATCGGTCTCTCTAAAACGGGTCGTGGTGGTCCATTTCCTAAAGATGTGCCACAAACCCCAATGATCATCGAAAAAATGACGATTTTAGCAACGACTGAAGAGAAGGTCATTCCAAAATCTGAACCCACCGAAGAGGCACCAGCTCCTTCCATGGAGTCGACCAAACAAACTGAAGACGGCGAACCATCTGCTTCAGCGACTACTCGTGAAAGCATGTCAACTGAAAAAACCGAAGCCGAAACCAAGCCCGTGAAACATAAATAATTCAACTTATGGTAGTGTTACAAGGCTTCGCTTTGTACTCCTGAATGGATTTCTCAAAGCACAAAGCACCCAGGAGTACAAAGCGAAGCTTTGTAACACTACTTAAGGAATCACCATGTCCAATTCCACCTCTACCTCAAATTACGCCCTCAACATTCTGGAAAAAACGACCTGTTATCAAGGCTTTTTTCGGTTAGTGCGCTATCAACTCCAACATACTTTATTTGCCGGCGGTTGGAGCCAAACATTATTTCGTGAAGTTTTAGAACGTGGTCATGCGGCAGCAGTGTTACCTTACGACCCGATTCTTGACCAAGTAGTTATGATCGAACAATTTCGACCAGGCGCATTGGACCGTGACTCTAAACAGGCACAAAATGCCTGGCTGTGGGAAATCGTCGCTGGTATTTTGGAACCAGGAGAATCCCCCGCGGAAGTCGTCACCAGAGAAGCGATAGAAGAAACCGGTTGTCCGGTGAGTGACTTGATTTATCTCTGCAATTTTTTTGTCAGTCCCGGCAGTAGCACCGAAACCACAGCACTATTTTGCGGGCGTGTGGATGCCACTAAAGCCAGCGGTATTCATGGCATAGCCACCGAAAATGAAGATATTAAAGTACATCTCATTACTTTTGAGGAAGCTATGCAAGGGCTACAGGACGGTAAAATTCGATTTGCACCGGCTATTATTGCCCTACAATGGCTGGCTTTGCACAAGAATGAAGTTAAACAGCAGTGGGGAGTTTAAATTGAACCCAGATTTGACAACTTTCAAAAAGTTGTCAAATCTAAATCCAACCCAGATTTGACAACTTTCGAAAAGTTGTCAAATCTAAACTCCAACCCAGATTTGACAACTTTCGAAAAGTTGTCAAATCTAAACCCAAATCTAAACCCCGACTCAAGTCCTATATTCTGCATTAATCTTGACATAATCGTAAGAAAAATCACAAGTATAAACGGTTTCTTGACAATTCCCCCGTTGTCCTAACAAGACTCGAATGGTAATGTCCTGTTGCCGCATGACCTGTTGTCCTTGCTCCTCCGTATAGCTGGTCGCTACACCGCCCTGGTTAACAATACAAATTTCGTTCAAATAAATTTGCACTGCGTTAATGTTCAATTTTGGCACGCCGGCGCGACCTACGGCGGCTAAAATTCTTCCCCAATTGGGGTCACTAGCAAAAAATGCGGTTTTAACTAACGGTGAATGAGCAATCGCATAGGCTACCTCTAAACATTCCGTGGCCGTGCTACCTTCACTCACCGTCACGGTAATAAATTTAGTCGCACCTTCACCATCTCGAATAATCGCTTTTGCCAAGTGAGTACACGCTTCAGTTATCGTGGCGCAAAATGGTGTATATGCGGGATGATTGGCACTATCAATACTTACTTCCCCTTGGCCGGTGGCAATTAGGACACAGGCATCATTGGTGGAAGTGTCACCATCGACCGTAATACGATTAAAAGTTTGGTCCACGGCGGTTTGTAAACAAGTGTGTAACAGAGGTGCTGGTATGGCAGCATCGGTGGCGATAAAAGCTAACATGGTCGCCATATTTGGTTTAATCATTCCCGCGCCTTTAGCGATTCCACTCACCGTCAGCGATTGACCCGCAATAGTCGTTTGCACGGAATAACTTTTGGGAATGGTATCGGTAGTCATTATCGCTCTGGCAGCCTGCTCCCAGTGTTGCGCCTGAAGATTAGCTACCGCTGCCGGTAATGCGGCCGTAATTTTAGTGACTGGTAATGCGATTCCAATGACGCCGGTGGAAAAGGGCAAAACTTCGGTGAGAGCACATCCCGTTAGGTCGGCGACCGCTTCACAACAGGCTAATGCCTCGGTCAAACCACGTTCGCCGGTGCCCGCGTTGGCATTGCCAGAGTTGATTAAGAGAAAACGCGGTGAGGAGGTTTGTTGCAAGTGTTGACGGGCCACGGTGACCGGGGCCGCGCAAAACGCATTGCGAGTAAATACTGCCGCACCGGTGCTAGCAGGGGCGATTTCAAATAAGGTTAGGTCGTCCCGTAGTGTTTGTTTGATGCCGGCGCAGGCAGTGCCAATTTTAATACCGTTGATCGAAAATAATAAAGGTGATGGCATCTTGATACCTATTAGATTTGAGTTAGATTTGACAACTTTTTTAAAGTTGTCAAATCTTGGTCCCGGTTAGATTTGACAACTTTAAAAAAGTTGTCAAATCTGGGCCCCGGTTAGATTTGACAACTTTTTTAAAGTTGTCAAATCTGGGCCCCGGTTAGATTTGACAACTTTAAAAAAGTTGTCAAATCTGGGCCCCCAGTTAAATTTGAAGTTCTGTAAAATCGGCAGTATAAACATAATAAGTATTTTTACCCGTCTCTTTGGCCAAATACATTGCCATATCGGCATGTTGAACCAAAATTTCGACCCAGTTTTGACCATTGTCGGCGATGCTCTCTTCTGGGTAAAAACAAATCCCTAGATTGCAGTCAATTTGCAACGATTGGCCGCCTAAAGACACGGGGGCAGTGAGCGTTTCAAAAATTTTTTCCGCCATTAAACGGACATCGTAGTCCTGATGAATCGTACTCAAAATGATACCAAATTCATCTCCTTCCAAACGGGAGACCGTATCTCCTTCATGGACACATTGTTTAAGACGTTTGGCGAGAATTTTTAAAAATTCGTCACCCAAGTCGTAGCCGAATTGTTCATTAATATTTTTAAAATCATCCAGGTCCAGGTATAACAATGCCAAACGCTCTCCTTGGCGACAAGCACGAGTGAGATATTCATTAAATAACAAGCGGTTAGGTAGTTCAGTCAGCGAATCATAATGAGTCAACAACCGCATTCGTTGATCATCATCTTTCAAACGACTGAGGTCAGAATAGACCGCCAGGTAATGAGTAACCTCATTATGTTCTCCCCGCACGGCATTGAGGGAAACCCACATGGAAAAAATTTCTCCCTGTTTGTGACGATTCCAAATCTGCCCATTCCAACGACCAGTTTCGCGGGTCGAGGCCCACATTTGGTCATAAAAGGTTTTGTCATGATGATTCGATTTTAGGAAACGCGGATTACGATCTAAAACTTCTTCATAATTATAACCGGTCATCATTAAAAAGGCTTGATTGACATCGACTATATTACCTTCGGCGTTGGTAATCATAATTCCATCGGTGGTGGTTTCAAAGACCTTGGTGGCTAAACGCTGTTTCGCTTGCGAGCGTTTCCGTTCCGTGATGTCTTCAACCATTTGAATTAAATATTGCGGTTGTTGGTTAGCATCGCGGACTAAGGAGGTGGTTAAACGTCCCCATAACATGGGTGAATTAGGACGGAAGAAATATTTCTCCATCTGGTAGTCACTACGATGGTCATTCAACAGTTGTTGGTGAAATTCTTTTTCAATAGTAGTTTCGTAGGGGTAGAAGAGCTTATTGAAAAATTTTCCCCGCAATTCATGTTCGGAATGTCCTAACATTCTCTGTAACGCCAGATTACAATGTAGTAAATGACCGGTCAGGTCAACTAAAGCAATGCCCATGGCCGCGCATTCAAAGATGCCACGAAAGCGGTTTTCACTTTCGCGGAGGGCAATTTGGGCTTGTCTGGCTTGAAAAATAACTTGTACCCGATGGCGTAACACGGCCCAGTGAATCGGCTTAGTAATATATTCTACGGCCCCGGCCGCAAAGGCTCGATCCACTGAAGCTTCATCATCCAACGCGGTAATCATGATAATCGGTAGTTCTTCGGCCGTGCGCAACTTTCTCAATTTAGTACAGGCGATGAAACCATCCATAATAGGCATCGCGGCATCTAGTAGCACTAAATCTGGTTGGTGAGTGGAAAAGGCTTGGATGGCTGCGGCACCATCTTCGGCTATGACTACTCGGTAATGTTGACTTTCCAGCAAATTTTGTAACATTCCACGCATGAAAATATCATCGTCCACAACGAGAATTAAAGGTGATTGTGGAGCTGGGATTTGATTAGGCATTTTTAATTTTCTCCAGGGCCAGTTTGAGTTGAGTAATTTCTTCTGGAAAGTAAGTAGAAACGAGGGATTTAGCTGGTTCTAAGGTGGCTGCACGACCGAACGTTTCCAATTTGACACAGAGTGCCATTAAGCGTTTACCGCCTAAGTTGGAGACGCTTCCTTTTAATTTGTGAGCCGCCATGTAAAGTTGCTCACTGTTACCGGTGGCAATGGCTTGATTAATGGTGGCCACGTAGTTGGGCAGTTCATTTAAGAAAATATCAATCAGCCAATTAATTCCTCGTCCGCGCAGTTCTTGGCATAAATTATTGAGAATCAGTTCATCGATAACTGGCTCTTGGTTTAGGTTGAATTCTAAGTTAGGAGAGGGTGGCGAGGAGGGTGGCAAAGCCTCGTTGGTACTGATTGCTGGTAAATTGTGCATAGATTTTATTAACCAACGTGCTAACATTTCATGCAGTTTTTTGGATTTAATCGGCTTAGTTAAATAGTCATCCATCCCACTGGCTAAACAACGTTCACGGTCTTCGGCCATGGCATTGGCGGTTAAGGCAATGATGGTCCGACGAGGTAAATTTTGCTCATGTTCCATGACTCGGAGCCGTCGAGTAGTTTCAAATCCATCCATTTCGGGCATTTGGCAGTCCATCAAAATGAGGTCAAAATAGCAGAGTAGATCGGAATTAGTGAGTAGTTGTATGACTTGTTTACCATTTTCCAAGACTTTAATTTCACAACCGGTTTGCAGTAACATTTGGGTAACGACTTCTTGATTGAGTCGATTATCTTCGACGACCAAGATGTGTTTGCCCTGAAATTGTAGAGCCATCTGATGGCCAGTGGTGGTAGGTAACGAATCAGTTTGGCTAGAGTCGGTGGCGCCGCGGAGGAGTTGGCAGAGAGTAGTATAAAGTTTCGAGGGTAAAATTGGTTTAATTAGGTGAGTAACCTGTGAAAATTGATCAAACGTGTGGTCTGGAGTTTTGAGGTCACTCAGTGAAGTGAGTAAAATGAGTGGGCGATTTAGCAGCGGCGGTTCACTTCGGTAAAGTGTGGCTAATTCCAATTCAGACGGCTTTTTGGCATGGTCGTCTAGTATGAAAATAGTATGAGCTAATTGGGTGGTTTGTAGTAAGTTAAGGGCGGTAGGCCAGGCGGTGGCTAATTGACAGTCAAGTTGCCAACTGCGCAGTTGGGAAGAGAGAATTTGCGCCGTAGCGGAATGCTCGGTGAAAAGAATGACTTGAGTTTGCTGCCAAAGGTGGTTAAACGAAAGATGTTCAGTAAATTCAGTGGTGGTCTGTGGCAATTTGGTCAGTGGTAGATGGAGCAAGAAAGTGCTCCCTTGTTGGGGTACTGAGTTAAAATTAATCTCACCGCCCATCATCTGAACGAGGCGTTGCACAATGACCAGTCCTAGGCCGGTGCCGCCATAACGCCGAGTGGTGGAACTGTCAACTTGCGAAAACGGTTGAAATAACCGGTGATGCAAATTGGGGTCAATTCCAATTCCAGTATCAGTGATGGCTAATGAAATTTGGAGTGAGTGAGTGGTTTCTTCTAACACGGATAAGGTGACGGTAATTTCTCCGCGCTGAGTAAATTTGATAGCGTTATTGAGTAGGTTGCTTAAAATTTGTTGTAAGCGATTAGGGTCTCCACGTAAGCCAGTAGGTAAAGAGGCAGGTAATTGGCAAAGTAACTCTAGTCCTTTGTTATAAGTAGTAGGGGCAAATAAGTTGATAACATCTTCGAGCACACTACGTAGATTAAATTCAATGCTTTCTATGGATAACTTGCCGGCTTCAATTTTAGAAAAGTCTAAAATATCATTGATGATGGCAAGTAAGTTTTCTCCAGAATGGTGAATAGCTTCTACGTATTGACGTTGTTGGAGGTCTAATTTAGTATAGAGCAGTAAATCAGCCATCCCAATTAAACCATTCATGGGGGTACGAATTTCGTGACTCATGGTGGCTAAAAATTCACTTTTGGCACGACTGGCGGCTTCGGCGGCTTCTTTCGCTTCTAATAACTTGGCTTCGGCTTGTTTACGGCGGGTAATGTCACGGACAAAGTTGAAAAACAGTCCTTCGGTGTCTTGTTGGACGAAGTTGCTGCTGATTTCGACAACGATGCTCGCGCTATTTTTACTTAGTAACGTAATTTCAACACTGCCCCAGCGTTGTTGTCGAATTAGACGGCGTTGCTCGGTTAAAAATTGTCTAAATTCAGTTGGACACAACCAGACATCATAAATTTTCGCCAATAATTCCGGTTGCGTGTAACCCAACATGGCGGCGAAAGCTGGATTGATTTCTAATAATCGGCCGGCGAGATTGGTGATGTAGAAGCCATCAATGGAGCCTTCCAGAATGACTTGAGTTCGTGCTACCTGTTTTTGCAATGCCTCCTCGGCTTGTTTGCGGGCGGTGACATCGCGCAAGGAAACTATGGTCGCAACTTGTCCTTTCCATTGACACGCGGCCAGTTGTAGTTCCATGATATGATGATGGCCGGCCCAGTCGGGAATGCAAATTTCAGTCTTATCTTGGAAGGAGGGATCGCCAAATGGTTTATCGATTAGGCGGCCTGGCGCTACTTTATATAATTGTTCGGCGGCTGGATTGGCAAATAAGATCATGCCGGCTTTGTTTAAAATGAGTATACCATCTCTGGTGCTTTCGATAATCGTGCGAAATTTCGCTTCACTTTCTTGTAACGCACATTCGATTTGTCGCCGCACCATCGCTCCCCGGATGCTGTCGCCAATGGCTCGTAGTAAAAAATGTTCATGTTCGGACCATTTTCGTGGTTGGTGACAATCATCTACCCCAATAAATCCCCAAAATTTTTCATCACAGCGCAGAGGGATGAGCAAGATTGAAATTACTCGCTTTTTTTCAAAAAATTGTCGCTCCGCCGCGGCAAATTCATGTACCAAACCGGCAATAGGTTTACCCATGGCCAGCCGCATATACCAGCGTGGTAACAACACTCCATAGGGCAGATTTTGTAATTTCGGATGGTTTACCCATAGCCGTTGGGCGCGGTGATGCCATTCAAAGCGTTGACTCATCAAGGGTTCGTCTTTGGCCATGGTGATGTTTTCAAAAATATAGACGTGATCAACTTCGGTTAATTCGGCGACCGTTTTTAGTGCGTCACTAATGGCTTGGGAATAATTGAGTGTAGTTAATAAATGTTGGGTGACTTGTGCCACTCCCTGTAGAATCTGGTCTCGTTTTTGTAGTGCGTTCTCAGTACGTTTTCGTTCGGTGATGTCATTGCCAATACATAAAATTTCTTCTAAATTACCGTTTGGTTGATAAATCGGTTTATTGGACCAAGCTAACCAGACTCGTTCCCCATTACGGCGCAAACTTTCATATTCAGTGTGTGGAAAGTGTTCCGGATAATGTAAAACGCTATTGATCAGAGGAACTAAGTCAAAGCCTTCGCTATCGATGAGTGGAATAATGCTACCTAACAGCGGTTGACCGAGCACTTCGGCTTGATTAAAACCTAAAAATTTTTCGGCAAATTCGTTGAAAAAAGTGAGATGTCCTTGAGGGTTAACTCGTAGAATGACGCTATTAGCGGTTTGAATCAAATGACGAAGTCGTTCCTCACTGCGTTTCAGTGATTCCTCGGCTTGACGACGTGCCGTAATATCAGTGACTAAAGTAATTTTGTACTGTTGACCTTGTTCTAAGGTAAGCAAAGCCGCATATACTTCTACCTCGAAACAGTGGCCATCGTGATGTTGTACCTGCCATTCTCTTGATTCGATAGATTGATTTTGAAAAAAATTCTGATAGACCTGCATCCCATAGTCACGTTTCTCAGCGGGCAATACTTTGGTAAAACATTGTCCTAACAATTCATTCGCGATATAGCCATACAATTGGCAATAGGCTGGATTCACTTGCACAAATCGTCCATCGACATCGGTTAAGCAGATGCCAACGTTGACTCCATTAAAGATGGCTGCGAGCAAAGTTTGACTTTGGCGTAGTTGTTCTTCAATTTGTTTACGTTCGGTAATATCAGTGAGGGCACCGATAATAAATGGTCGATCTTGGAAGTCCAGGTAAAGCGTTCTTTTGACTAAAACGGTATGGATTACCTGGTTGGCATCCGTGAAAGTTTCTTCGCTCATTTGCTCTTTACCAGTGGCAAAGAGTAAATCGTCTTTGTGGTGAAATAATTCGGCTTCGGCCGGGGGCAAAAAGTCGTTGGCGGTATTGCCTAACAATTGTTCTTTACTATAACCGAGTAGTGTAGAAAATGCTCGATTGAAGAAGAGCCAACGATGTTGACGATCTTTTAGGAAAATTGGGTTAGGGACTGCATTGATAATGCGATCCAGGGAGTCTTTGGCATCTTGTAAAGCTTGGTCAGTGTATTTATGCGAGGTGATGTCAACGCAGGTGCCAATCATGCGATAGGGTTTGCCCGTGGCTGTGCGTAGAGCGGCGCCGCGGTCTAAAATCCAGCGGTAGTCTCCTTGCCGATGTTGCACTCGATAGATACTTTCATAGCGGGTGGTGAGATTGTCTAAGTGGTCTTGTAAATCGTGCTGTACCCGGTCGCGGTCGGCTGGATGAATGCGTTGTTGCCAGTCCAGCCGGTGGTGGCCAAATTCAGAGGGGGCATAGCCGAGTATGTGTTTCCAATGCGCCGAAAAATAGATTTGTTGACGGTTAAATTCCCAATCCCAAACGCCATCATTACAGTTACGCATAGCCAAATCAAAACCTTCTTCTCGATGTCGTAAGGCTTGTTGTTGTTGTTTGGAGAAGGTAAGCTCATTGACTAAAATTAACCACGCTGGGGAGCCTACCGAAGAGAGTGAAGAATGGCGAGTGGCGAGTGGCGGGGTCAGCGCCGAGATGGTGAGTTGTAACCAACGGGGCACGACGTGGTTTGGCGAGCAATAGGAAATTTCTAATTGCTGATAAGTAGGTGCCGCGGTGAGGGCGGTTAAATTCAAGGTGGAAAGTAAAGGGAAGTTTCCATGGTCTTGAAGGTGTTGTAATTCGTTAGCGGTGTATCCCAAGAGCGTGGGTAAAGCTGAATTAAAGGCTAAGGGGTGATGGTGTGAGTCGAGCAAAACTACACCAAAGGGAGTAAATTCAAACAATTGAATATAGTGTGGCACGGACCAGGGTGTGGGCCAAAGGTGGTCTAAGATGGTGACACTGGCATAAAAATGTTCGATTTGGGGGGAGATGTCCCATTTTAACCAGAGGTAATCACCTTTGGCCGTTTGAAAACGGTGGCTAAATTGTAACTGCGAGTGATTGCCGTTGGCCAATTGACTGAGGTAATGGCTAGTTAATTGACGATCGGCGGGATGGACTTGGTCCAATATTGATTGGTTTAATAGTTGCTCAAGGGAATAGCCTAAATGAGTTTGCCAGGCTAAATTAAGGTCATGGAATTGCCCTTGCAGATTAACCACACAAAGTAATGTTGGACTGTGCCAAAAGAAATGTTGATATGCCTCGTTATCCACTCGTACCGACCTAAATTAGTTGATTACGGTTATTTTACTGGCTTTTTTGTCTGAAAACCATCTATCCAGGAGTACAAAGCGAAGATTTGTTATAGTAATATTCATCAAAACCTGTACGATTCCCTCTGGAGTGCAATAAGAATTATTGCGCGGTGCGCCCGCGTAGCTGCGGCGCAATAATTCTTATTGCGCTCCAGAGAGTACGTACAAGCGTATAGGAATATTACTATACAAAGCTTCGCTTTGTACTCCTGAAGTGCTGACAAAAAATTAAGATTTGCCTCCAGAATTGACCAACTAAAGTTGACCATTCCAAAATTGTTATAGAGGATAAAGGGGAAGATTAAACTCAACAGAAAGGGGGATTACATAGACAGAAAGTGGACCGTGCAGGATTCGAACCTGCGACACCCTGGTTAAAAGCCAGATGCTCTACCAACTGAGCTAACGGTCCTTAGAATATAAGGATTTGATAACACTTCAGATGGTAGAAATTATACCAACTATTTTTTTGGAATGCAAGTGTTTTTTTTAATTTTTTTGCGCGTTATTTATCAATTACCTAGATAAAAACACATTATCAAAATAACTTTTATTTAACTGGAATATCTATGGTTGTCCAAAACTTGTTTTGGACTCCAATTTCTCCAATTTCACCGGTAAACGTTTTGCTCCCCATTGACCAGGGTTTGCTTGAAAAATTCCAGCACATACCGTATGACAACGGTCACATTGACCATCCGCCGTTAAGTGCCAAGTTTTCAATTCATACCCATCTCGCCCAATCAGCAGGTTATCACATTGATGGCAATAAGTGCTACCCCCTTTTTTATCATTGATATTGCCGGTATATACGTAACGTATCCCATTCTTAATGGCAATTTGTCGCGCTTTCATTAATGTATGGCTTGGTGTAGGTGATTTATCTAACATTTTCCAAGCGGGATGAAATGCCGTAAAGTGCAAAGGGACATCAGGGCCAAGTTGGTCTCTAACCCATTGAGTCATATCCTCAATTTCGGCTTCAGAATCATTTTCTCCTGGAATGAGCAGGGTTGTTAATTCTAGCCAGACCTGTGTTTCTCGTTTGAGATAGATTAAGGTATCTAGTACCGGTTGTAAATGTCCCCCGGTTAATTTGTAATAAAATTTTTCGGTAAAGGCTTTTAGATCAACATTAGCGGCATCCATGTAAGAGAAAAACTCTCGGCGTGGCTCTTCATTGATATAGCCTGCGGTGACGGCTACCGATTTGATGCCTAAATTTCTACATTCTTTGGCTATATCTATGGCATATTCGGTAAATATTACGGGGTCATTATAGGTGTAGGCGACGCTATGACAGCCTAATTTTTGTGCGGCTAGAGCGATAGTTTTAGGGAGTGCGGTTTGGGTCAGTATGTCCATTTCTTTGGCTTTGCTGAGGTCTGAGTTTTGACAAAATTTACATGCTAAATTACAGCCGGCGGTACCAAAGGAGAGGGTTGGGGTACCGGGTAAAAAATGGTTGAGTGGTTTTTTTTCAATCGGGTCGACACAAAAGCCGCTGGAGCGTCCATAAGTGGTTAAGACCACTTGTTGTTGTTGATTGGCGCGGACTAAACATAGCCCGGTTTGCCCAGATTTTAAAGTGCAGTGTCGTGGGCAGAGGTCGCATTGAATTCTGGTGGCATCTAGTGAATGCCAGTAGCGAGTTGGATAAATGCTTGAGTTGGTTGACATAATGTTTGGGGTTTTCTCCAAAAATTTTCAAAAGATTTCCAAAAGATTTGACAACTTTCTAAAAGTTGTCAAATCTAAAAGATTTCCAAAAGATTTGACAACTTTCTAAAAGTTGTCAAATCTATCGGCATACCTGTTGACTGATAGGGTCTAAAATAGTCATTCCTAGTATATTTTTTAGAATATCTCCTTTTTGTGAATCCAATTGCGGTAATTCTTTGCCAGGTCGTAATGTGGTAATTACCGCTTGTCCAATGATTTTACGTCCTTCGGCACCGCCTTGGTCTCGGGTTTTAATTCCCCATGGATTATGAAAGACCATGGCTTGGCCGTGATAGGTGCCGATATAGAGCATGATGTGGCCTTCGACCCATAACAAGGTGAAGTAAGGAATGCCTTTTTGAATAATCAAATGTTCTTTTTCTGAAGGATTGAGTTTTTGTAATGAAATGAATTGACCGGTTTTGGCTTGAGCAGCGGAATTTCTGGGGAGCCAGGTGCCGAAGGGGGTAAATAAGTCGTGGATAGTGGATGAGCAATCGCGGTTTTCATAGAGTCCTCCCCAACCATAGGGTTGATTAAGCAGTTGATTGATGATTTGGGTTAATTGAGAGGGCATGAGTGCAAGTGGTTTAGGCGCGGCAACTGTTTTGTCTATTAGGCCGGTGGTGAGAATAGCTTGTCGTACTGCATTGGGTATGGCAATTAAAATACGGTAGTGTTGGTTATCTTCTCCTATTTTGGGGAAAATTGCACCAATGTGCGTTTTAAAGCGAAATTGGTTAGCCGAAAGATTTGGGTTTAGATTTGACAACTTGTCGAAAGTTGTCAAATCTGGGTTCAAACCGGGGTTTAGATTTGACAACTTGTCGAAAGTTGTCAAATCTGGGTTCAAACCGGGGTTTAGATTTGACAACTTGTCGAAAGTTGTCAAGTCTGTGAGTATCGGTACTTGGTCTTGAATTAGGGCCACGTAGTTTCCTGTTTCCCATTGTTTAATTTGGTCGTCATCCATAAAAGCAAGGTCTTCTATAGCCAGCCAACCTGGTGCGAGTGCCGATTCGACCCAGGCCCAATCACCATCACGGGATAAATGAGAAACAAACAGAGGCATATTGGCCCATAAAATTGATTGTTGAAAATTATCAAAGGGATAGCCTTCACCGGCCAAGTTAAAGTTATTAAAATGCGGTTTCTGCGTTGGCAACACTCGCAAACTGGTATTGGTGATAGTAATTGCTTTATGTTGAGTATTAGGATAACTGTCTAGTTGGGCTAATTCAGCTAATTGTCGTAGCCAGGCACTGGAATGCTCACGTTTATTTTCACCAAAACCTAAATTTTTGCTGTAAGTCTCAAACCCCCATTCGGCTTGTTTTTTGGAAGTCGAGGCTCGACTTTGATGCCAAGGTGAAAAAAAGTGTTGATTGAATTTGCGGTCTAATGCTTTCTGCGCCTGTACCGACAGTAATCGTTTAGTGGCGCAAGTGGAATTGACATAAAAGGTAGCATCTTGGGGCAAATTTTTTAAATCTTCCAGTAGTTGAGCAGTGCCAATATTATAAGGTGCCGGTGATTCTAAAAGTGCCGGTGATTTTAAATGAAATATATCCTCTGTTGGCGAAGATGATGAAAGTGTAATGGCTTCCTTAGAATGAGCACAAGCAGATAACCATAAGGGAATTAGGATAAGTAAAGTTTTTAAACCAAATGAATTCATGGAGTATTATTTTCGTATTGAGTAAAGATTTGACAACTTTTCGAAAGTTGTCAAATTTAAATTAAGTCTAAATTTTATGAATAGTACGTCATAAAATGATATGTATGATTTTTGCAACAAAAATGACATTGTGGTTTTTTTGTAAACAACCTGTTGCATTTTTCTGTTTGTTGCGTTAATGTTAATACCTATTTTTGTTATTATCTATAGAATTAATAAAGAATTAGTGTGGTTTTCAGGCGATGGCATAGGTAGCAGATTTTCCAAATCTGGAATATTTGGAAAATCTTCACGGATATTATTACCTTAATTATAAGATTTGACAACTTTTCGAAAGTCGTCAAATCTGTAAGTTTAACTATCTAAACGACGGAGAAATTATTATGAATAGAAAAGTATTTGTACTGGCGATTGCAGCCACTTTTATGGCACCTATGGCTACTTATGCAGATGTTAAGTTGTCAGGGACCATTCAGGCCGAAGGCGGCGGAGCGGCAATTGGCCAAATCAATGGCGAAGAAGCAGATACCATCACCCTTTCCACCGACAGTTACGGTGCGTTGGCCAATTCAGGACCTAATAATATTCGTATAGATGCGGATGAAAAATTAGGCTCTGGCATCACGGCCTTTGCGGCCTATCGGGTGCCTTTTCATACGACTACTAACGGTGGTTTGGGCGCGTCCGGTCAAGAGGCGTATGTCGGCTTAAAAGCCTCGGTGTTCAAATTAAGATTTGGTAAATTGGAAACGGCGTATAAAACCTCCAAAGGTTTTTTAGATCCGTTTGGCGGCACGGCCATTCAAGCCCGCGGGACCGCAGGTGGGATGAGCGGAAGTAGTCGTTTAGGCATTGAAGCCAAAGCCGCTCCCAATGGTCCGTTTGTAGTGACTGATGCTACAGGTAACACTTATACGGCTAACCTAAAAACGGTCACAGAAAGCACCAACCATAGAGGTTTAGCCCACAGTGGCGAAGTCAACAACGCCCTAGAAATTGCCCTTCAATTTGGAGATTTCACCGCCACGATGTTTGGCGTGTTTGATGAAACCACCGATATGAAGAGTGCTGGTGGCCTTGAGTTGAAGTATAGTCAAAAAGACCTATTCAGTTTCTTTGTCGCAGCCACTGGTGATGAGTTATTTGACCAGGATTTTGGTAGTAACGGTCTGTTAAACTGGAAAGTCGGTGGTCAGTTTAAGATGGCTGGTCTGACCTTGGGACTACAGTATGAAGATGCCGAATTGGGTGCGTTCGATCCTAACCCCAGTGGTGGCAAATATATTATGGGTTCCGTTGATTACATGGTTGGTCCTGTGGCGATAGGTGGTTGGGTAAGTCAATATAGTTCTGATATTCAAGATGGTGAGAAGTGGGTTATTAATGATGAACAAATCGGCGAAGATGCTATGAACTGGGCGGCCGGTATTAAATATTTCTTCAGCAAACGTACTTTGTTTTATGCCGGTTATCTTCAGACTGATAGCGATAATGACTACCGTGACCAATCTCTATACGGTGCGGGCCTTCGTCACTCCTTCTAAAAGATTTGACCCCTGTCAGATTTGACAACTTTTCGAAAGTTGTCAAATCTTGACCCCTGTCAGATTTGACAACTTTTCGAAAGTTGTCAAATCTGAATTGGAGAACTCACCTTACGCACGGTTAACACCACCACCCCCAACCCCTCCTTGGTAAGGAGGGGAGTACGCACTACCGGCACCGCCAGGATACCCCCTCCTTACCAAGGAGGGG
>BS_KBA_SWE02_21mDRAFT_10000305_pt1 | contig 17880 bp, 18 predicted proteins | sample BalSeasSWE02_21m_FD_9196 | JGI IMG/M metagenome (IMG submission 9196)
ACTAAGGTTGCCTGCTTTCGTTTTTGTAGCGATGGTGTTATTGGATCGCAAAGACGGTAATAGGTATCGTACTGCTGGATGTTATTAGGACTCATGTTGAAGAAAACAACGTCTTCGAAAACCTGCCGGTCTTGGTTCCATATGAAGGAAGCAAGATAATCAGCCTGCATAAGAGACAATAACTCTTCAGAGATGCACTCGCGAAAAACCTTTTGGTCATGACTCCTCGATAGTTTTTCGAGGATCGAAAAGAGAAGCTTTAACTCACCCGCGTTTAGATTTGAGAATTCGCTTTCCATTTTCCTATCATAGTAATCGTGAGCGGATAATGTCTGTGTTTAAAATTTTTTCACGTTCGGAGCTTCGTTTTAGAAGAAGATGTTACTCCTGACGGAATGGGTCATATACCATCAGAAGCGGAGAAAGCAGAATTTGAGATGCTTTTTCATGAATTGAGAAAACTTCATATTTAGAGTAACCACTTGATTGATTAAACAATATAGTCTTCTCCGGGTCAAGAAAAATCGGTCCTCCAAAAACTGAGGCCTTTTTGTTAGCAGAATCTGGGATGTTTCTTGCTGGACTCTTTCCTCTCAAACAAACCCGGGTCGTTGGTGCAAGGTATATGCCTTTTTCTACTTCGTGGTTTCGCAAGCGCCAAAACGTCTGAGGAAGTTGAGACTTCGCACTATAAATTTGGGCAGGCTGTTTGGCAAGATTTTGCTCCATGGCTGCATTGCAATACCTGCCATATGCATCAGACAGTGAAAAAGTTGACATGAAGACTCAAAAGTTCATCTGAGCATGATTTAACTTACCGAATCAACGCCCCCACATCTTGTGGTCGTGTCCCCGATTGGCTATCGCCACATGATGCTGGCATTCCTATCATCATAGGTGAATTTTGATATTTTTAAAAATGGTGAAGAATTGTTCTGTCAGCCTTAACCTGGAAATTCGGTTGATATACCCTCAGAAGACAAAATCCCCATGCACCAAATCAAACCCTTGAGTTTCCTCACAACATAAAGTAATTTCATCCATTATGATCACAAAAAACCTATCAGGCGGCCAAACAGAGGCAGCCTGATTGAAAAGATGAATAGAGAGATATCCAAGGGCAGTAAAGCAAGGATCTGTGTTTAAAGAAAAAAATATTGACAGGTGAATATCTGTTTTCTGTAAATATATGGTTGAATACTTCATGGAAAATGTTATACTGTCGGTATATTCTTAAGTATCGGCACAGATGCAGAAACTGAAATATCTGGGAGGTTTGGAAATGGCAAAGAGAACAAAGAAGGAAAACACCGGCAAAATTGCGCGACAAAAGATAACTCTTTTTTTAGAAGCACCGGAAGCTGAAGTCGTGTCCCTGATGGGAGATTTCAATCAATGGGATGAGAAAAAGCATCCCATGAAAAAAAGTGCGGACGGCGTCTGGGAAAAGATCATCATGGTTCCGGAGGGAAGTTACGAATACCGTTTTCTTGTGGATGGGGAATGGCGGAATGATCCGGCCAACAGTCAGGTTTGCGCCAACCGTTTCGGCACCTTGAATAATGTTTTGAAGGTACTTACCAAGGGGTAAACCCCTCCGCCCTCCCGCTTTCAAGTTGGACACACCCTCCTGGCCTAATGGCAAGGGGGAAATCGCCCTGCTACCTCCATGTTTTTCCTGCCTTGAGGCAATGGTCAGCCGCGGGAGCCAATCTCAAAACGCCCCCTTTTGCTCTCCGAGGCGTAGGCTCGCCTCTACGAGCCAAGGGCCCGATCTCTGCGTCAGGCTCAAATTTCAATCCTCGAAATATGAAATCCCGCTGTAGCGGGATTCCTGTGGTTGAAATTTTCGCCTTCTTTGATCTCGAACAAAATTGAACATTTTGAAACTGGCTCCGGGCGGCAATATTTATATTGCCAATTCCTTCAAATGTGTTATGTTAAAAAGTTATAAATTGTACCATGATTCCTGAGAAAGGCAGTGTGAATTTATCGTGTCTCACCACGAGTCCACAGAGAAATTTTTGTTGTACTTGAAGGACATAAAGGGCTGTTCTCCTTACACTCTCAGGAGTTATCGCACGGACTTGGAGCAGTTTGTTCATTTTGTAGAAAACAGGGAGTCCAATTCGGGGCAGGGGAAGGAAAAAGGCATTGCGGTCGGGTCTGTTGACTCTCTGGTTGTGAGGGAATATCTGGGGAGTCTTTACGGGCGGTTGAAAAGAACGTCCATTGCTCGAAAACTTTCCGTCGTCAGATCCTTTTTTCACTTTCTGGAAAAGGAAGGCTCTGAATGCGGGAATCCCGCGGCGGAAATCAGGACCCCCAAGCTGGAGAAGGTTATTCCTCCCTATCTGCCTGTGGATGATGTCTTCAGGTTGCTTGAGAGGCCTGACCGGAAGAAGCCGTTAGGGACGCGGGACCTTGCCATTCTCGAAGTGCTCTACTCCTGTGGATTCAGGGCAGGGGAACTGGGGAGTCTCAATGTGGGAGATGTGGATTTCCAGGGCCGTCTGGTGAAAGTTACGGGCAAGGGAAACAAGGAACGGATTGTTCCCATTGGTCGTAAGGCACTGGGCGTGGTGAAAGAATATTTGGAGACGACCGGGAGGCTGAGGGGAAAGAGCGGGGACTTCGTGCCGGAGAGCCCGCTTTTCATCAATTTTCGCGGCGGTCGTCTTACCACGAGAAGCATGGGAAGGATCATCAAAAAGTACGTTATCGATGCCGGTTTGCCTTCCGATATCAGTCCCCATTCCATGCGACATTCTTACGCGACCCACCTTCTGGATGGGGGGGCTGATCTTCGTTCGGTTCAGGAACTGCTAGGCCACGAGAGCCTGTCTACAACGCAGAAATATACCCATGTGAGTATTGACAGACTAATGGAAGTGTACGATAAGGCGCATCCGAGACATTGATGGGGACATTGATGGAGAGGGGTTTTTTTTATGGCGGAATTGAATTCTGGAATGATCCGGGCCACTACGATCCTTGCTGTCAGGAAAAACGGCAGGTGCGTGATGGCGGGAGACGGTCAGGTGACCCTTGGGGACACCATTATGAAGCACAGGGCAACAAAAGTCCGGCGCATGTACGATGACAACCTGCTGGTTGGTTTCGCGGGGGCTGCCGCTGATGCCTTCAACCTTCTTGAAAAGTTGGAGGGGAAGCTGGAAGCCTGTAACGGAAACCTCACACGGGCGGCGGTGGAATTAGCCAGGGACTGGAGGACGGATAAGATCCTGCATAAGCTTGAGGCTCTGATTTTGGCCATGGATGATGAACATACCTTCATCATTTCGGGAACAGGGGATGTGATCGAGCCTGACGAAGCAGTTGCCGCCATCGGATCAGGAGGGCCTTATGCGATGGCAGCCGCACGTGCGTTGGTGGAACATTCTGATCTCGAGGCGGATGTGATTGCCCTTGAGGCCATGAAAATTGCCGCCTCCATATGCCTTTATACAAATGATCAGATAATTGTTCATGAACTGGAGAAATTAAGTGATAATGGATAAAGAAGGGAAGAATGAGGAACGTTTTGCAGGAGTTTTAACCCCGCGTGAGATCGTATGCGAGCTGGACAAGTATATTATCGGGCAGCATGACGCAAAACGTTCCGTGGCCATCGCTTTGAGAAACAGGTGGAGACGTCAGCAGGTTTCCGGCGATCTGAGGGACGAAATAGCTCCCAAGAACATCATCATGATTGGGCCCACCGGAGTCGGTAAAACGGAGATCGCAAGACGGTTGGCCCGCCTTGCCAATTCCCCTTTTATGAAAGTGGAAGCGACAAAATTTACAGAAGTGGGCTACGTGGGCAGGGACGTGGAATCAATGATCAGAGATTTGACCGAACTTGCCGTGAACATAGCCAAGAAAGATGAGCAGGAAAAGATTCAGCCAAAAGCCCGTGAGATGGCTGAGGAGCGTTTGTTGGATATCCTTCTTCCCAAAAAGAGTGAGCCTGAAAAAGACGAAGAGGACCCGGATAAGGAAAGAATCCTGGAGGTGGTCAAGTCCGACAAAGCCGGGACGTCTTCAACGAGGGAAAAGCTTCGACGCATGCTCAGAAGCGGGAAAATGGATAAACGCTATGTGGAACTTGAGGTGACCAGCTCCAATACCCCCATGGTGGAAATCTTTTCCAGTTCGGGCATCGAGGAAATGGAATTTAATGTGAAGGAGATGTTCGGCAACATCTTTCCGCAAAAGAAAAAGAAACGGCGTGTAAAGATCCAGGAAGCCCTCGAGATCCTGTTTCAGGAAGAATCCCAGAAGTTGATCGATATGGATAATGTGATCGAAGAGGCCATTCGCATCACCGAGCAGAACGGGATCGTTTTCCTGGATGAACTGGACAAGGTGGCCGGGTCGGATTCTTCCTACGGAGGCCCTGACGTCTCGCGGGAAGGGGTGCAGAGAGATCTCCTTCCCATTGTCGAAGGTTCCACGGTTGCCACCAAATACGGGATGGTGAAGACGGATCATATCCTGTTTATTGCAGCGGGGGCTTTTAATGTGAGCAAACCTTCCGATCTGCTGCCGGAGCTTCAGGGCCGATTCCCCATTCGGGTTGAGCTGGACTCCCTTTCCATGGATGATTTTATCAGGATACTGCTGGAACCCAAGAATGCCTTGATCATACAATATAAGGCCCTTCTTGCCACGGAGGGGGTCGAGCTTGTATTCGAAGAGGATGCGGTCAGTGAAATTGCCCGCATGGCCAGCGAGGTGAATGATCGTATGGAAAATATCGGTGCGCGCCGGTTGCATACGGTCATGGAGAAGCTGGTGGATGAAATCTCGTTTGATGCCCCCGACCTGGATGAAAAGAAGGTGGTCATTACGAAAGAGTATGTGGAGAAAAAGCTTTCAGATATTTTAGAAGATGAAAATCTGAGCAGGTATATTTTGTGATTTTGGATTTTGGATTTAAGAAAAGAAGCAATCGTCGTTAATCGTTCCAAATGAAGAGGGCATATGATAACGGATCGTGAAAGGGCAAATATCCTTATTGAGGCTCTTCCCTATATCCAGCGTTTTAACGGGTCGACCATTGTGGTGAAATATGGCGGCCATGCCATGGTGGATGAGAAACTGAAGCAGGATTTCGCCCTCGATATTATTCTCATGAAGTATGTGGGGATGAACCCCGTGGTTGTTCACGGGGGTGGGCCTCAGATCGGGAGTTTTTTGAAAAGGCTTTCCATTGAGTCTGAGTTTGTGGACGGCATGCGGGTTACCGACAGCCAGACCATGGATGTGGTGGAAATGGTCCTGGTAGGGAAAGTCAACCAGGAGATTGTGTCCCTGATTAATGGGAATGGAGGGCGTGCAGTAGGCTTGTCGGGAAAAGACGGTGGCCTGATTTTGGCGGAAAAAATGAAGTATATCAAGGCCGGGGGGCAGGATCAGGCTCCGGAAATTATTGATATGGGAATGGTCGGCGCCATTACTTCAGTGGACAGCAGAGTCCTTCTGGAACTGATGAAAAGCGGGTTCATACCGGTCATTGCCCCCGTTGGCGCCGGAAATAAGGGCGAGACCTATAATATCAACGCCGACCTTGTGGCGGGCAAAATAGCGGCCTCACTGAAGGCGAGAAAACTGGTTCTCATCACGGATACGGAAGGGGTGCTTGGCAGGGATGGCAAACTGATATCCACCCTGAAGAAAGAAGAAGCGATCGAGATGATCGGCAGCGGCGACATCAAAGGAGGAATGATTCCCAAGGTGAAATGTTGCATGGATGCCCTTTCAGAAGGCGTTCGAAAAGCGCATATCATTGACGGGCGGGAGCCGCATTCCATTCTGTTGGAGATTCTCACAAAAATAGGGATTGGCACGGAGATTGTGCAGTAGTCAGAATTTTGGTCCTGCAAAGCGGGATTGGAATTTGGAATTATGAAATGAATTCCAGCTTTTGAGGCGGAGATTGTAAGATGATGGATACGATGCAGCGGGCGGATAAATATATGTTTCAGACCTATGGCCGGTTTCCCCTGACTCTGGTTCGGGGCGAAGGGTGCCGGGTCTGGGATGAAGAAGGGAAGGAGTATCTTGATTTTGTGGCGGGCATTGCCGTCTGCGCTCTTGGGCACAGTTCCCCTGTGGTAACCAGGGCGCTGGAAGAGCAGTCCAAAACCCTTGTACATGTTTCAAACCTTTACTATACCAGGCCCCAGACGGATCTGGCTCAACTGCTGGTGGAGAATTCTTTTGCGGACCGTGTCTTTTTCTGCAACAGCGGGGCGGAAGCCAACGAGGCGGCCATTAAACTGGCAAGGCGCTATTCAAGCGAAAAATTCGGGGCGAACCGTCATGTGATCATTTCCATGGAAAATTCGTTCCATGGAAGGACCATGGGCACCCTTTCGGCTACGGGCCAGACGAAGATTCAGGCCGGATACGACCCCCTCCTTCAGGGTTTCAAATTTGTGCCCTTTAACGATAGTTCCCGTCTTGCGCAGGCTGTGGACGAAACTGTCTGTGCCGTCATCCTTGAACCTATCCAGGGGGAGGGAGGGGTTATCTGCCCCGACGAGGGGTATCTGAAGGCCGTTCGGAAATTGTGCGACGAAAAAGGGATTCTCCTGATTTTCGACGAAGTTCAGGTGGGCATGGGAAGGACGGGGAAACTTTTTGCCCATGAACATTATGGGGTTGTCCCTGATATCATGACCCTGGCAAAGGCCCTGGGAAACGGCCTTCCCATAGGCGCCATGCTTTCAACCGACCAAGTGGGGGCGGCATTCGGACCGGGGAGTCACGCCACCACATTTGGTGGTACGCCTCTCGCTACCGCTGTTTCAAAAGCGGTTTTAGAGAGCCTTCTTCAGGATGGATGGATAGAGAACGCACGATTGATGGGGGAATATTTCAGGGAAAAACTGGAAAACCTCGCAGGCAAATATCCATTCATCAGGGATGTCAGAGGCGCCGGTCTCATCGTGGGCGTCGAACTGGAAGGGTCGGCTGCGCCGGTCGTGGAAGCCTGCCGCAAAGAAGGGTTTCTGATTATCGCTGCGCATGAAAAGGTGCTTCGTTTCGTGCCCCCCCTGATTGTTCAAAAAAACGAAATAGACCTGCTGGTGGATGCCCTTGACAGGATATTCGCCGGAATGAATAATAAGGGAGATGAAAATTGAACGACAAAATCAATAAAATTGTACTGGCTTATTCCGGTGGTCTGGATACTTCGGTTATCCTGAAATGGTTGAAGGAGACCTATCAGTGTCCTGTTGTGGCCTATGCTGCTGATTTAGGCCAGGGGGAAGAACTTAGCGGCATCCGAGAAAAGGCTTTGAAAACCGGGGCCGATGAAGTGGTTATTGACGATCTGACCGAGGAATTTGTCGAGAATTTCGTATGGCCTGCCCTCAGAGGCAACGCCATTTATGAATCGACCTATCTTCTGGGAACATCGCTTGCAAGACCGCTGATCGCCCGGGGCCAGGTAGAGGCGGCCAGGAAAACGGGCGCTGACGCAGTCAGTCATGGCGCTACCGGAAAGGGGAATGACCAGGTGCGGTTTGAGTTAGCCTACATGGCCCTGAATCCCGAGCTGAAAATTATAGCGCCCTGGAGGACCTGGGATTTCAGAGGCAGAGAAGACCTCATGGAATATGCCCGTTCCAGGGGCATTCCCGTACCCGTGACCAAAGAGAAACCTTATTCCAGCGATCGCAATCTCCTGCACATCAGTTTTGAAGGGGGAATCCTGGAAGATACCTGGCGAGAGCCTCCCGAGGAGATGTTTGTGTTGACGGTCTCACCCCGGGACGCACCGGACAAGGCTACCTACGTTGAGATCGGGTATGAAAAGGGAAACCCTGTTTCTGTGGACGGCGAGCCCATGACCCCTGCGAAACTGCTGGCCTGTCTCAATAAACTGGGAGGAGAAAACGGCATCGGCAGGGTGGATATGGTGGAAAATCGCTACGTGGGTATGAAATCGCGCGGGGTTTACGAAACACCCGGGGGAACCATTCTGCGAGTTGCCCATATTGCCATGGAATCGATTACCATGGATCGCGAGGTCATGCATCTCAGGGACGGGCTGATTCCCAGGTATACCGACATGCTTTACAACGGTTACTGGTTCGCGCCCGAGAGGGAGATGCTCCAGACCCTGGTTGATGAAAGCCAGAAAAACGTGAACGGAGTTGTGCGGTTGAAACTCTACAAAGGCAACTGTATCGTTGTGGGAAGAAAATCTCCTTCCTCTCTGTACCATTCGGCCTTTGCCACATTCGAGGGGGATGAGGTCTACAACCAGCAGGATGCCGAGGGATTTATCCGCCTGAATGGATTGAGACTGAAGATCCAGCGCCTTTTGCATAACAGCTGACAAACGCTGTAACAGTTTGAAATGAACTAAGGTTGATGGTCTTGTAAAAAGTCCCCAAGGCCGTCACTCCCGCGAACGCGGGAGTCCATAAGCACCTGATGTTCCTGGATTCCCGCGTTCGCGGGAATGACGAAAACGGATTATTTTCGACTTTTTACGGGACCATCAAAGTTAAGGAATTCTTCATTTTTCCACTTTAGCTCACTTTAGTCACTTTAGATCACTTTAGAAGGAGATGAAAACGTATCATGTCGGTAAAAATGTGGGGTGGACGATTTGCCAAGGAGACGGACGCGCTTGTCAACCGATTTAATTCTTCCATCGGTTTTGATCACAAGCTTCACGCCTATGACGTGGATGGCAGCATTGCCCATTGCAGGGTTCTCGCAAGGAAAGATATCATTACCGAAGAAGAAGCCGTGATCATGATCGAGGCCCTCGGACAGATCAAAAGGGAACTGGAGCGTGGACAACATCCTTTTACCGACGACCATGAGGATATTCACAGCCTGGTGGAAGAGATCCTTGTGGACAAGATCGGGCCTCTGGGTGAAAAGATCCATACGGGTCGAAGCAGGAACGACCAGGTTGCCCTGGATGTAAGACTGTATGTCCGGGATGCTGTTCAACAGGTGATCAACCTGATCAGGACGAACCAGATTGCCCTGGTTACCCTTGCGGAAAAGAATATGGGTGTGATCATGCCGGGCTATACCCATATGCAAAGAGCCCAGCCGGTTCTTCTCAGCCACCACCTGATGGCCTATTACGAAATGTTGGGAAGGGATCGTGAACGTTTCGAGGAAAGCCTTAAAAGGGTCATCGTGCTTCCGCTTGGCAGTGCGGCTCTGGCCGGCACAACGTTTGAACTGGACAGGGATTCCATTGCCAGGGATCTGGGATTTGAGCGGATATCCCGGAACAGCATGGATGCCGTCAGCGACCGGGATTTTGTTATGGATTTTCTTTTCAATGCCTCCATGGTCATGATGCATCTGAGCCGTCTGAGCGAAGAACTGGTCCTGTGGTCCACCCAGGAGTTCGGGTTTGCGATTATTTCAGACAGCTTCTGTACCGGCAGCAGTATTATGCCCCAGAAGAAAAATCCTGATATGCCGGAACTCATACGTGGTAAAACAGGGAGGGTGTATGGCCATCTCATGGCGCTCCTGACCACATTCAAAGGGTTGCCCCTGACATACAACAAAGATATGCAGGAAGACAAGGAAGCCCTGTTCGATGCGGCTGATACCGTAACCATCTGCCTCGAAGTCATGTGTCGGCTTTTAGGGGAGATCGATTTTGACAGGGAGCGGCTTGAAAAGGCGGTAAGCCGGGGGCATCTTGCCGCAACGGATCTGGCCGATTATCTGGTTCGAAAAGGGATTACTTTCCGTGAAGCCCATGAAATCGTGGGCAAGATGGTCCTTTCCGTTATCGATAAGGGCAAGGAACTGAGGGAACTGACTCTGGAGGAGATGAAAGGGTTCACCAGGCAGATCGGAGAGGATGTGTATGCTTGGCTGGATCCCCTGAAATCGCCGGGAAGAAGAAATAGCCCGGGTGGAACGGGCCCGGAGAGGGTCAGGCATGAAATTGAGTCGGCAAAGAAGGAGTTAGGCATTTGATCCGGTGGGGAAAAATCTTTCTGATTGCCCTTTCATCCGTTCTTGTGTTGTCCTGTTTCGGATGCGGAAAGAAAGGCCCGCCTTTTCTGACGGCGTATCCTGCTCCTCCACGGGTGGACACCCTGCAGGTTACCTGGAAAGAAGGAATCGTTATCTTGGAAGGAACCGTAAAAGGAGAGGTGCAGGATAAAGAACAGATTACAGGGTGCAGAGTCTTCAGTGTGTGGTATGCCATCGATAATCCGCCCTGTGAAACATGTCCCGTTGAAATGAAAGGTTTTCAAGAGATCCAGGGAAAAGTGGTGGTCGGCACAACGTTCAGGTGCGAAATTGAAAAAGAGAAGCGGACGGGGATCGTCTATTTTCAGGTCAGGCTGCTGGGCAGGGGAGGGGCGGTTGGCCCCCCGTCAGAAATGGTAAAGATTACTGAGTTAGGCTATGGCAGGAGATCATGAATCATTTTCATTATATACAGAATGAGCTTTACTGCGAGAATGTACCTGTATCAAAAATTGCCCGGGATGTGGGAACGCCCGTCTATATCTATTCCCATGCAACGCTCAGTCGGCATTTTGATGTTTTCGATTCTGCTTTCAAAGGCGTGAATCATCTCACCTGTTTCTCCATGAAATCAAACTCCAACGGTGCGGTACTGAACGTTTTTTCCCAGCTGGGGGGAGGGGTAGATATTGTTTCGGGAGGTGAGTTGTTCCGGGCATTGAAGGCCGGAGTGGTTCCTGAAAAAATTGTCTATTCAGGCGTGGGGAAACGGGAGGAAGAACTTGCGTATGCATTGGAATCCGGTATCCTCCTCTTTAATGTGGAATCAGCCCAGGAAATGCACAGTCTGAACCGGGTTGCCGAAAGAATGGGGAAAAAGGCGAAAATCGCCCTCCGGGTCAACCCTGATGTGGATCCCAAGACCCATCCCTATATTTCCACCGGATTAAAGGAGAATAAATTTGGCGTCAGCATCAAGGATGCCGTAGAGCAGTATTCGGTTGCGTCGGGCCTCAAAGGCCTTCAGGTGGCCGGGGTGTCCTGCCATATCGGATCGCAGCTTACCAGCATCAGTCCGTTCGTCGATGCCCTGAAAAAATTGAAGGATCTGATTGAACGGTTGACTCGTTTGGGCATGCGGATCGACTATCTTGATCTGGGGGGTGGGCTTGGGATTACCTATGAGGACGAATCTCCTCCTCCACCTACGGAATATGCCGCGGCGATCCAGGCCGAACTTGGAGAAACAGGCCTCACATTGATTCTGGAGCCCGGCCGCGTGCTTGTGGGAAATGCGGGAATCCTTGTTGCGGAGGTTATTTACACCAAGATCAGTGATGACAAGATCTTTTTTGTGGTAGACGCGGCCATGAACGACCTCATGCGGCCGAGCCTTTATAACTCATATCACGAAATCAGACCGGTTCGGGTTACCGGCAGGAAAAAGGTGAAGGCGGACATCGTAGGCCCGATCTGCGAATCCGGGGACTTCCTTGCCAAAAACAGGGAAGTGGCGGCATTTGAACCGGGAGAACTGTTGGCGGTAATGAGTGCGGGCGCCTATGGTTTCAGTATGTCGTCCACCTACAACTCCAGGCCTCGTGCCTGCGAAGTGATGGGTAAGGGCGACCGCTTTTCCGTCATACGGGAGAGGGAGAAAATGGAAGACCTGATTCACGGGGAAAAGGTCCCTGATTTCTAAGCATGGCATGCCGAGGCAAAAACAGTGGAAGCGATCGAATTCTGGAAAATGAGTGGAAGCGGCAACGATTTCATTGTTGTTGACAACAGGGACGGCGTCATACAGGAAAAAGAGATGGGCCGTCTTGTAGAACGGGCCTGTCGAAGACGAAAGTCTGTAGGCGCTGATGGAATGATCTTTGTTGTGAAATCAGAAAAATATGATTTCGCATGGCGATTTTTCAACGCCGACGGGGGGGAGGTTGATATGTGCGGCAACGGGGGACGCTGTGTTTCCCGCTTCGCTTTTTTGAAGGGAATTGCAGGGCGGAAAATGACCTTCAGCACCATGGCGGGGCCTGTTTCCGCGGAAGTGAACGGACGGATCGTGAAGATCCTGATGCCCGCGCCCACCGGTTTGAAGCTTGATGTTGATCTGGAATTTCTAAAAGGATGGAAGAGCTGTGATTTTATCAATACGGGAGTCCCTCACACGGTTCTGAGCGTGGAGGATCTGACGAACCACCCTGTGACGGAGCAGGGTCGGATTGTCCGATTTCACAACCGATTTGCTCCCGAGGGGACTAACGTCAATTTTGTCATGAAAACAGGATTAAATGAACTGGCTATCAGGACCTATGAACGGGGAGTTGAAGATGAGACCCTGGCCTGTGGGACAGGCGCCATTGCAAGCGCTCTGGTGGCTTCCGCAAAAGAAATGGTCCAGTCCCCGGTCAAGGTGAAGACCCGGGGCGGCGACGAATTGACCATCTATTTCAGCCGAAAAGGTGATTCCTTTGATCAGGTATGGCTTGAAGGAAACACTTCCATCATATATACGGCCTCACTCCACGATGAAGCTCTTTGATGATGCAGGAACTTGGCGATCTTTTCAAAAACACTGAAAAAAGGAGGGTATCATGTTTAAAGGATCTATCGTTGCTATCGTGACGCCTTTTAAAAATGGAGAGGTGGATGAAGACGCATATCGCAACCTTATTGAATTTCAGATTGAAAACGGGACCAGCGCCATTGTCCCCTGTGGAACAACCGGTGAATCGGCAACCCTGAACCATAAGGAACATGCCCGCGTAATCGATATTGCTGTTGAGGCTGTGAATAAACGGGTCCCGGTCATCGCAGGGACCGGCGGAAACAGCACTCAGGAGGCCATTGAGCTGACGAAACACGCCAAGGAAGTGGGCGCGGATGCCACGTTACAGGTGACTCCATACTACAACAAACCCACGCAGGAAGGGCTTTATCAGCATTTCAGCGCCATTGCAAAAGCGGTTCCCCTTCCACAGGTCCTCTACAATGTTCCGGGAAGGACCGGTGTCAACATGCTCCCCGAGACAGTCGCGCGATTAGCCGAGCTGCGGGAAATGGTGGCAATCAAGGAGGCATCGGGCAATCTGGCACAGATGGCCGAAATCATCAATCTGGCCGGAGATAAAATCACACTCCTTTCAGGGGATGATAATATCACGCTTCCTGCCCTGGCCATCGGGGGAAGAGGGGTGATCTCTGTAGTCGCCAACATTGTCCCGAAAGACACTTCCGATCTTGTCAGGTTCTGGGAGGAAGGCAAAATCCAGGAGGCCAGGGCGCTTTTTTTCAAACTTTTCCCTCTGTGCCAGGCCATGTTTCTTGAAACCAACCCCATTCCCGTGAAGACCTCGGTTGCCCTGATGGGAATGAGCCAGGATGAAATGAGATTGCCGATGTGCGCCATGGCGCCATCCAATCTGGAAAAATTGAAAAAGGCGCTTGGCGCATACGGACTTATTTAAACGCGGAATGCGGAATAACGAATTACGAATTACGAATTACGAATTACGAACAAGGGGGGGATGGCCATGGTCAATGCCATTGTTGCAGGAGCTGCAGGGCGTATGGGAAGGCGGATCATCCACATGATTTACCAGAATCCTGAGACAACCCTTGTGGGCGCTTTTGAACGACCCGGGCACCCTGATCTCCACGAAGATGCGGGGATTTTGGCAGGAGTGGGAGAGCTCGGCGTGAAGATTCAGGAATCCCTTGAGGAAGTGATGGCCAAGGGGGATGTCCTCATCGACTTTACCGCGCCGGAGGCCACCCTGAATAATATGCGTGTATGTTCCAGTCACGGGTTGTCTGCCGTTATCGGAACCACGGGCATTTCCGGAAAAATGCTGCAGGAACTGGAAACCCTTGCCAAAAAAACCCGATGCGTTTTTTCCCCTAACATGAGCGTGGGGGTCAATGTCATGTTCAAGATTGCGGGGGAGATGGCCCGGATTCTTGGGGATGATTACGACATGGAAATCCTGGAAGTGCATCATCGGCTCAAAAAGGACGCCCCGAGCGGGACCGCCATGAAACTGGCAGGGGTGCTGGCCGATGCTGTTGGGAGGGATCTGGACAAGGTTGGAGTATATGAACGGAAGGGAATAATCGGTCAGAGAACCGATGCGGAGATTGGCATACAGACCTGGAGAGCCGGGGATATCACAGGTGAACACACGGTGATGTTCGGAGGCATTGGGGAAAGGCTGGAATTGACGCACCGGGCGCACAACAGGGACAACTTTGCGCGTGGAGCTGTAAGGGCAGCCCTTTGGATTGTCGGGCAACCTGACGGGCTCTATGACATGCAGGATGTGTTGGGACTCAGATGAGCTGCAGCCCTTGGAAAAAACCACGGAACTTATGGGGATAAAATGAAGAGATTTGAAAAAGCCGAACGTCTAAGACAACTTCCACCCTATCTTTTTAAAGAGATCGATCGAAAAAAAGCGGAAGTCAGGTCAAGGGGAGTAGACATTATCGACCTGGGGGTGGGTGATCCGGATCTTCCCACCCCCGAACATATTGTCAGGGCGCTGAAGAGGGCTGCCGATGATCCGGCAAACCACAGATATCCGTCCTATTCAGGCCTGAACACCTTCAAGGAAACGGTGGCGGAATGGTACAGGGAAAGGTTCGGAGTGGTTCTGGACGCTTCCACGGAAGTGGTATCCTTGATCGGGAGCAAAGAGGGGATTGCCCATTTCCCTCTTGCTTTTATCAATCCCGGTGATCTGGCGCTGGTCCCCAGTCCGGCCTATCCCGTCTACAACATCGCGACCATTTTTGCCGGGGGCGAGTCATTTTTCATGCCCCTGTTGAGTGAAAACAGGTTTCTCCCGGACCTGAAAAGCATTCCTGAAGAGATAGCCGTCCGGGCTAAAATCCTGTTCATCAATTATCCGAACAACCCGACTTCCGCCATTGCCGATCTGGATTTTTTCAAGCAAGTCGTGGCTTTTGCAAAAAAGTACGATATTCTGGTCTGCCATGACGCGGCCTATACGGAGATGGCCTTTGACGGATACCGTCCCCCCAGTTTTTTAGAGGCAGAGGGGGCGAAGGAAGTGGGTATAGAATTCCACTCGCTCTCCAAGACCTATAATATGACCGGTTGGAGAATAGGATTTGCCGTGGGCAATCCCATTGCCGTGGAGGGATTGGGGGCCATCAAGAGCAATATAGACTCAGGCGTTTTTCAGGCGGTTCAAGTGGCCGGCATCGAGGCCATAAAGGGGGATCAGGCCTGCGTGGAGGAAATGAGCCGGATCTATACGGAACGTCGGGACGTGATGGTCAGGGGGCTCCGTGATTCGGGCTTTGAGGTGGAGACGCCAAAAGCGACCTTTTATCTCTGGATAAAAGTTCCCGAAGGATATAGCTCGGCTCAACTGGCGACGCGGCTATTGGAAGAAGCGGGTCTGGTGGTCACACCAGGCAACGGCTTTGGAAAACCGGGAGAGGGGTACTTCCGTATGGCCCTTGCCCAGAAGAAGGAACGGCTTGAGGAGGCAGTGCAAAGACTCAAGAAAATGGAATTTTGACTCGTCACATAAAAGCAACCCATGACTGAAAAAGCGTATATCGGGGTAGGCAGCAACCTGGGCGATAAGGTCGCCAATTGCCAGGCGGCTGTCGAAAAGGTGGATAGCCTGCCAGGGTGCAGCGTGAGGGCCCGATCCGGTCTTTACCGCACGGAACCGGTAGACGTTGAAGACCAGGACTGGTATGTGAATGGCGTTATTCGTGTGGATACCGACCTTCCGGCAAGAGGCCTGCTGATGGAATTACTGGCCATTGAAGCGTCCATGGGCAGGGTCAGAAAACAGAAATGGGAAGCACGCATCATCGATCTGGATATCCTCCTTTACGGGAATCACCGGATTAAAGAGGAGGATCTGATCATCCCCCATCCGCTGATGCATTCCAGGAGATTTGTTCTTGTTCCCCTGAATCAATTGGATCCAGACCTGGTGCATCCTGTATCGGGCAGGGCCATATGGCAATTACTGCGGGCTTGTGGGGAAACGGGTCAGGACATCCTGCCTTTGGGAGCGTAAGACCATGCTGCGAATACTCTTTTTCGGTGTTCTTGTTTACCTGCTCTATCGTGTATTTAGGCAATACTTTGGCTCCCGGGGAAATATTGAGCGGGGGAGTAACGGGGGCGCCATTGATGAAATGGTGCAGGACCCGTCCTGCAAGGCCTATATCCCGAAAAGGACGGCACTGAGGAAAAACGTTGGGGGGCGGGAGTTTTTTTACTGCAGTCGGGAATGTGCGGAGAAACATGAGGAGGAAAGTAGAAACCGGACTTAGGTTTCGGGGTAGGTACTATCTAAACAAGAGAGGGAGACACAGATGAAATTTTTTATTGATACGGCAAATGTTCAGGAAATCAGGGAAGCCCATGTCCTTGGCATGGTTGACGGCGTTACTACAAACCCAAGCCTGGTAGCGAAAGAAGGACGAGACTTTAAGGAATTGCTCAAAGAGATATGCGGGATCGTAGACGGTCCCGTCAGCGCTGAGGTGGTGAGTGTTGACGCAGAGGGTATTGTTCGGGAAGCGAGAGACCTGGCTGGAATCGCCGAGAATATTGTGGTGAAGGTTCCCCTGATTGAAGAGGGACTCAAGGCCGTCAAAATCCTGGCCGATGAAGGAATCCGGACGAACGTAACCCTCTGTTTCTCCGCTGTGCAGGCCCTGATGGCCGCCAAAGCCGGCGCTGCCTACATCAGCCCGTTTGTGGGAAGGCTGGACGATATCAATCATGTGGGAATGGAGTTGGTGGAACAGATCCTGACCATCTATGAAAACTATTCCTTTGATACCGAGGTCATTGTAGCCAGCATAAGAAGCCCGCTGCACGTGCTGGATTCCGCCCTCATGGGCGCGGACATTGCCACCATCCCTTTCAAGGTCATCAAGCAGCTCGTTAAACACCCGTTGACGGATATCGGCCTGGCTAATTTCCTCGCAGACTGGAAAAAAACTGTCTGATAAATGAAACAGTTAAGGCTCCTTCTTGGGATAACTGCGGGATTCGCACTCCTGTTTCTGAATCCTCCTCAAGTTTCCGCGGACATCTACAAATACGTGGATGAAGAGGGGGTCTGGCATTTCACCAATGTGAGAACGGACAGCAGATATAGAATCTTCATGAAGACTGCCGTCAAAAATGCCAATCAGTTTATCAGTAAATACGGTTATATTATCACGCAGGCTTCGAAGCAGTTCGGTATAGATCCTCATCTCATCAAGGCCGTGATCAAGGCGGAATCGGGTTTCGATCACAAGGCGGTTTCCGAGGATGGCGCCCAGGGACTGATGCAGCTCATGCCCGATACCGCGACAGATATGGCTGTGGAAAATCCTTTCGATCCGCAGGAAAACATCTTCGGGGGCGTAAGATATCTCAGCCTCATGTTAAAGCGGTTCAACAACGACAAGAGGTTGGCCCTGGCAGCCTACAATGCGGGGCCTAAGAACGTTGAGAACTATAAGGGAATCCCTCCATTTCCCGAAACCAAAGCCTTTGTAGACAAGGTGATGCAGCTCTACAGGGCATACAAGGGGAAAAAATAAGGGCTTCGCGGATTCACGTGAAGAATCGTTTTTTCCAGAACAGAGGTGTCAGGTTTCGGGTGTCAGGTTTCAGTCCCGCCGCAGCGGGATTCCGGCTTTGCGATCCACAAAGCATAAATAGAGGTTCTTAAGCAGAATAAGTCGAATGCGGCCAGGGTTTTCCCTGACACCTGAAACCTGGCTCCTGAACACTGTTTATCGGAAACTGCCATTTCATGAAACAGAAACTGAAGAAGGCTGTTCTCACGCTTCCAAATCTGATGACCTTGTCCAGACTGGCCTGTGTTCCTGTGGTCC
>BS_KBA_SWE02_21mDRAFT_10000306_pt1 | contig 17793 bp, 18 predicted proteins | sample BalSeasSWE02_21m_FD_9196 | JGI IMG/M metagenome (IMG submission 9196)
AGCGAGTATAATTCTAAGGCAATTTTTAGTATATTTTCCACAATAGTGGCAATAAACAAGGAGTATTTATATGTCTGGACACAGCCATTGGGCAACCATTCGCCGTAAGAAAGGTGCAACGGATGCCAAACGAGGGCAAGCTTTTACACGCCTGGCACGGGAAATTGCAATTGCTGCCAGGGGAGGTGGAGATCCCAACAATAATTTCCAACTTTCGCTTGCTGTAGAACGGGCTCGCGCTCAAAACATGCCAAAAGATAGCATTGAACGTGCCATTAAACGCGGAAGCGGGGAAGACAAAGATGGCATAATAATTGAAGAGATCACATATGAAGGTTACGGTCCGCAAGGTGTTGCATTGATCATCGAATGTGTCACTGATAATCGTAATCGCTCGGTATCTGAGATCCGCCATCAGCTCAATCGCGCAGGAGGGTCGATGGCCGAAAACGGTGCAGTCAGCTGGCAATTTAATCGCGAAGCTTATTTTTACTTCCCTTCCAAGATGCTCGGTTATGAAAAAGCCTTTGAGCTGGCTGTTGAATCTGGGGCAGATGATGTTTCTGAAGATGGGGATATGATCGAGATCGTTGGACCCGTTGAATCTTTCAATACACTTAATAGATCATTACGGGAAGCCAATGTTTTTCCTGAAGAATCAGGTCTTCGAATGGTTGCCAAACAGGAACTCGAATTGGATTTGGATCGCACCTTACAAGTTTATCGTGTCATTGAAGCGATCGAAGAACTTGATGACGTTCAGGATGTTTATCACAACTTAAAACTTTCTGATGAGGCCATGGCAGTTCTTGAGGAAGAATAAACATGACCTTGATCCTGGGTCTGGACCCGGGTACTGCGACCACTGGTTATGGTTTAGTAAATGAAGACTCCGGGGGAGGATTGCAAGCGATAGAATATGGCACCATCCAGACACCTGCTGGAATGCCAGACTCCCATCGGTTGGTGATCCTCTATCAGCGTATGCGCGAAATCATCCTTCTCCATCGCCCGCAGGGGAGTGCGGTGGAGAAGTTGTTTTTTCAAAAAAATGTTCGTACAGCCATCACCGTTAGCCAGGCACGAGGTGTCATCCTGGTATCCCTGGCTGAAGCCGGTCTGGAAATTGGTGAATATACCCCTAATGAAATAAAACAGGCTGTGACAGGTTATGGTGGTGCAGATAAGCATCAGGTCCAGGAGATGGTACGAATTTTATTGGGTTTAGAAAATATCCCCAAACCTGATGATGCGGCTGATGCACTGGCTGTTGCCATTACACACCTGCACACAAATCGATATTAAATCAAGAAAGACAATCTTCTTATTCATTTCGTGAGAATACCATGATAACTACACTGCGCGGTCAAATTATTCAATTAGAAGAAAACGCTGTCATCCTGGAAGTCGGGGGAATAGGTCTCCGTCTGTTCGTTCCACAACCACTTCTGGGCAGGGTTAAGGTTGGGGAGAGCATAATGTTTCAAACCCACCTTTCAGTCCGTGAAGATGCTTTGACTCTTTATGGTTTCGATACAATCATTGACAGGAGCCTTTTTACCATGTTGTTGGGTGTAGACGGAGTTGGACCAAAAGCAGCATTGGCTGTTCTTTCTACATTGGATTATGAGACAGTTGAAAGTGCTGTCCACAACGATCAAGATGAAATTTTAAACAGGGTTCCGGGTGTGGGTAAAAAGACAGCCCAAAAGATCATCCTGTATTTGAAAGACCGCATGAAACCGGTCAGTGGACTGGAACGCATTGCGTCCATGTCTGATGCAGATTCAGAGGTTCTTGAAGCATTGATCTCACTCGGTTATAGTGTTGTTGAAGCCCAACGTGCTATCCAAAACTTGCCCAAAGATGCCCCCGATAACGTGGAAGACCGTTTAAGATTATCTTTACAAAACGTTTAAAAATGTCTTTAATTAGCGCAAACAATCTTTCAAAATCTTATGGCCCAGTAGATATTTTTTCCAATCTGAGTTTTTCTGTACCTCATGGTTCTCGCCTGGCATTGGTTGGACCAAATGGGATTGGTAAAACTACTTTGCTGCGCATTCTGATCGGGATTGAAGAGTCTTCCGGTGGAAGCATCACGCGCGCCAAAAATATAAAAATTGGCTACCTGCCCCAGGAAGCCGAATTCGATATGGAGGGCACAGTCTGGGAGGCCTGCCTGTCGATCTTTTCAGAGCTTCAGGCCACCCAGGCAGAGCTAACCCGATTGGAAGCTCTAATGGCTCTAAGCGAACATGCTGAACAGGCATTAGCCAGGTATGGTCCCTTGCAACAGGAATTTGAACGCAAAGGGGGCTATTCATACCCCACCCGCATCCGCCAGGTTCTAACTGGTCTTGGTTTTAATAAGCAGGATTACCACATGCGCCTTGAGCATTTATCAGGGGGGCAACGAACACGCGCTTTTCTGGCTCAGCTCCTTTTATCTGACCCGGACCTTTTGCTCCTGGATGAACCGACCAATCATCTGGATATTGCAGCAGTGGAATGGCTGGAGGGATATCTCAGCCAATGGGAAGGCGCTGCTGTAATGGTTTCCCATGATCGCTATTTTCTTAATAAGGTTGCCAACGGTATCCTTGAAATGACAGCTGTAGGGACTGAAACTTATAAAGGAAATTACTCTGCATATACAGAACAACGCACAGCGCGCTGGGAACGCCGGCAGGAGACTTTTCAATCGGAAAAAGAGAAATTAATTAAAGAAGTTGAATATATCAAGAAGAATATTTCTGGCCAAAATACACTCCAGGCAAAAGGAAAATTAAAACGCCTGACTCGCATTGTTCAAGCCATTGAGCAAGTCGGCATGGATAAGGTCTTATCCAAATCCTGGTTGCAGCTCAGTAACGAAGTCAATAATTCTACATCCCCTTTTGGTGTGGAAGAGGCTGAGCGTCGTGTCCGATCTCTGCATTTACCCGACCATCGACCCCCAAGACTGCATTTACGGATCCAATCTCAACACCGTTCGGGTGAACTGGTCATTCGAACGCGAGATTTGCATGTGGGTTTTCCTGAAAAATTCCTGTTTGAAGCACCTGATATCGAATTGCGCCGAGGCGATTGTGCTGCCCTGATCGGGCCTAATGGTGCCGGAAAAACAACTTTCTTAAAAACCTGTCTTGGGCAGATACGACCTCTGAGTGGTGAAGTTTTGTTGGGTGCCAGCCTTCAAATTGGTTATTTTGCCCAGGCACACGAAGGATTGAAACCTGAAAATACACTTATTCAGGAGATTCAATCGGTGGCTGTCAATATGTTGCCAAATGAAGTACGCAATTACCTGGGTCGATATCTATTTTCTGGAGATGATGTATATAAAAATGTAGAGGTTTTGTCAGGTGGAGAACGTGGTCGTCTGGCTCTGGCCAAGTTGGCTTTATTGGAAACCAACTTGCTTCTTCTGGATGAACCCACCAACCATTTGGATATACTTTCACAAGAAATACTACAGGAAGTACTAAACGAATACCATGGAACAATTCTCCTTGTTACACACGACCGATACCTTATCGATGCACTGGCAACCCAGATATGGGAGGTGGAAACGGACGATTCACACCTTTCGGTGTTTAATGGAACTTATAGTCAGCGTAAAGAGGATCGGGAACGATTAGCCAATTTACAATTAGCACTCGCTGATCAAACGGATAACCCGGTTAATTTTGATAAAACAAGAGCACGCCGCGCATCATCTCCATCCACCAATAAAGACGAGCGCCGAAAAATTGCCCGGTTGCAGGAATTAGAAAATGCAATTGCAGAACTTGAATCTCAACTTGCAGAGATTGGGCAAAAATTGGAAAATCCACCTACGGATCCAATGTTAGTACGCAAATGGGGTAACCAATATACTGATCTACAAAAGAAAATGGATGAAAAGCTGAGTACATGGGAAAGCCTGCATTCTTAATTCAGGTAACTACATATTCTCAAAAAATCTGTTATTGATTTTTTTTATACACAGCGCACTTGATTCTAAGTGCGCTGTCCTCCCTATTCCACATCATCGGGACATTTCGGTTCTTCAGCGTGAGCACCCTCTGTCAAAGCTTGTTCTTGGTCTCTGTCGGTTTTAACTCGATCCAGGTGGATGTCCTGCGAAGAAATCTCGTCTTCGATCGGCTCCAGGTGGGTGAAGATCGTTGCTTCATCAAACAGGTTTAAGAGGTCGAGCTCCAAGTCTTCAGCAATATGGTGGCCATCATGCACGGACATATCTCCAGGAACAAGAATATGTACAGAGATGAACCGTCGTGATGCAGATAGTCTTGTTCGCAAAGCGTGAAATTGGATTTTTCTTTGGCGGTATTTATCTAAAACTTTTTCAATCTCGTTAGATTCATTCAAAGGCATAGCAGCATCCATCAATCCTGAGATCGATTTACGGATCAGGGTCACACCGGTCCAAACAATATTAGCAGCCACTGCCAGGGCTATCAAAGGATCTAAGATGGTCCATTTAGAGATGGATACAATGATCACTGCCAGGATGACACCAGCCGAAGTCCAAACATCCGTCATCAAATGGGACGCATCAGCTTCAAGGGTTATGGAATTGAAATTTTTTCCGGCTCTCTTAAGAATGCGCGCCACAAATAGATTTACTGCCGAAGCAGTCACCGATACGATCAGACCCACACCAACTTGTTCCAATCCTTGGGGGTGCATTAATCTTTGTATGGCTGTAAAAGTAATACTTCCTGCTGCCACTAAGATCAGGCTGCCTTCCACACCACTGGAAAAATACTCAGCCTTGGAATGCCCAAACATGTGACTCTCATCTTCAGGGCGGGCGGCAATGGTAAGCATCCATAATGCCATTAAAGCCCCTAACAGATTTACAACCGATTCGAGTGCATCAGAAAGCAACCCAACTGAGCCAGTCAACAGGTAAGCCCCTGTTTTTAATGCAATAGTTATCATGGCAGCGGCTATGGATAACCAGGCAAAACGGGTGAGAGAAGATCGTTTCAATTCTGTCCTTATCAGATACAATAGTGTTTCCTGCCATTGAATTTAATCATTTGAAAATGAAAGCAGGAATAAATCACAAGCTATTGTTGATTAGACGATTATAATTGGAAATAGCTTTTCTTAACTAAAAGAATTCTCAATCAATTAACGCATAAAATATTTTATTTGTCACATATTGGTGAGGAATCAGACATGCAGATGAATTATTACTCTTATCTAAGCCCAGGAATTTCGATCCATAAAAAATTTTGCTCAGAATGAATTATAAGAATAGATATATTAAAAAACCGTCTACGAGGTAAATCTTATGCTAACAATAGAGAAAATCGATACAACCAACAAGGATCAAGTACGAAAATTTGTTAATTTTTATTATGATCTCTACAAAGATTGCCCATATTGGGTTCCTCCACTTTTTATTGATGCCTACCTGCCATTAAACCGCAAGAAGCATCCTTTCTTTACGCACTCTGAAGCAGATTTTTTCCTGGCGCTGAGGGATGGCCGGGTAGTTGGTAGAATTTGTGCGGCAGAGAATAAACCATTTAACGAATATCATAAAACCCGCAAAGCACAGTTCTATTTCTTCGATTGTCTTGATGAACAGGAGATCGCTCAAGCACTCTTTCATGCTGTCTTCAAATGGGCAAAGGAGAGAGAGCTGGATAGTGTGGTTGGACCTAAAGGGTTGTCGCCATTTGATGGTTATGGCATCCTGGTGGATGGCTTTGAACAGCGTCAGATGATGACCATGATGAATTATAACTATCCCTATTATGCCACCCTGGTCGAAAATGTCGGTTTTGAAAAAGAAGTGGATTTTGTTTCCTGTTATTTACCTGCTGATTCTTTCCATATCCCTGAACGTGTTGAACGCATTTCAAAGCGTGTCTTGGAGCGTGGCAAGCTCACAGTTAAAAAATTTAATAGCAAACGCGAGCTTGTGAAATGGGCCCCGAGAATTGGTGAAACCTATAACAAGGCGTTTATCAATAATTGGGAATATTACCCATTCAGCCAGGGGGACATCGATTTTGCCGTGGATAATGTTTTCATGGTGGCAGATCACCGCTTGATCAAAATAATCTTGCACGAGGAAGAAATTGTCGGTTTCCTGTTCGCCTTTCCGGATGTTTCTGCTGCCCTGCAGCGCGCACATGGACGCTTATTTCCCCTCGGTTTGCCGGATATACTACTAGAGATGAAGCGAACGAAAACTGTGGCTGGCAATGGGATGGGCATCCTACCTGAATTTCAAGGTTCGGGAGGCAACGCTCTGTTGTATTATGAAATGGGTAAAACCCTACTTGATTTTCAACAATTTCAGTTTGTTGAAATGACCCAGGTTGCAGAAACAACAAAACAGATGCGGGCCGATCTGAAGAATTTAAATGGAGAAGAATATAAGAATCACCGTGTTTTCCGGTTTTCTCTCTAAGTTGTAAATTAATGGAAATAAATTGCCAGGATAGAGAAAACCCAAAGGGTATAACTTTCAAAAGCGATTTTATGCCAGTCTTATTTTCTTTGTATATCGATAAGACTTAACCAACTCCCCACAAATAGAAAAACTGCACTTCCAAGGGTTGCCATACCGGTATTTAATATTCCAACAGTCCAAAACGAAAGGTTTAAGAAAACACCAGCAAAATGACCAACCCAAAATCCCAACCACGATAGTACAAGAAGTAGAACCAGGCGGTAGATACTCCCCCCTTTCCAGAAATGGAATAATGCTCCATACAAGGTTGATATTACAAATCCCAACAATAGATTAGGCAAGTTCATGGTCAGCTCCTAAGATGGAAAATTGGTAACCTCTCAGTAAATTATCTGGTTGGATGAGAAAACGAGTTTTGCCAGTTCTCCCTAAACATTTTTTGTCCAAAGTATTTGATATATTAAGATTATCCATTTTTTATAACTATATCTATACGCAACCACCTTGGGTGATCTTCCCTCCACCCAGGACAACCTCACCGTTGTAAAAGACTGCTGCCTGTCCAACAGTGATATCTCGTTGTGGTTGATCAAACCTGACCCGAACACTTCCGTCTTCATGGAGTTTGATTTCAGCCCAGGCTTCCTTCGCAGAATAACGGATCTTGACTTCGGCCCGGAAAACATTGTCGGGTAAATCACCAGCAATCCAATGGACATTTTCAACTGTCAGCTCATCCTGCCCCAATTCTGCTTCCAGGCCTACGATAAGCTTGTTTGTTTCAGCTTGCTTGGCAAGAACATAGAAAGGTTGTGTTGAGGTTAACCCCAATCCCTTGCGCTGACCAATTGTATAGAAGCTTAAACCCTGGTGCTCACCTAAAACCTTTCCGTCCTGGTTAACGATATCACCTGGTTTTAGGCTCTCAGGAGCATTCCGTTTGATAAATTTCCGGTAATCTTCTCCTGCCAGAAAACAAAGATCCTGACTATCCGGTCTGGAAGCGGTTGGCAAACCCAACCCATCTGCCAGCTCACGGATCTTTTCTTTCGGGAAATCTCCTACCGGAAACAAGGCTCTCCCCAATTGTTCTTGATCAAGGACATGAAGAACATACGATTGATCTTTGTTACGATCGATTGCTCGAATTAACTGTATTTTTTCTTCAATCAGTTGGTCCAATTTTTGTACTTGTATGGACCGTAAGCGCACATAATGTCCGGTTGCCATATACTCAGCTCCCATCGCCAGAGCATGCTCCAATAAAAACTTCCACCGGATTATTCGATTACAAACCAGGCATGGATTGGGTGTAGCGCCTTGAAGATATTCCTCCAGAAAATAATTTACCACCGTTGAGCGAAATATTTCCTTTGCATCTACAACATAAAAAGGGATATCCAATTGAGCCGCAACACGTCTGGCAAGAGCCATGGCATCTGGCGTACAGCACCGGTTGGAATTCTCTTTTCCCGGCTCTGACCACAGTCTCAACATCATACCAATCACATCATAACCTTGCTGCTTAAGAATGGCAGCAGCTACTGAGGAATCCACCCCTCCCGACATGGCAACAACTACTTTTGTCATTGCAGTTTTCGAGCTTTCGCAACCAACCCGGGCAAATGTACCAGGAATTTTTCAACTTCGTTAACAGTCGATTCTTTCCCAAGGGTTATCCGCAAAGAACCCAAACCCCATTCAGAAGGTAAATGCAGGAGGTTCATTATCTCAGATGGTTCCGGATTCCCTGTTTTACATGCCGAACCAGAGGAACAGGCAAAGCCTGCTGAATCCAATAAAGTTAACAATAAGTTTCCGTCTACACCTTTGAAGACAAAAGAACAATGATTGGGCAAGCGCTTCTCTGGGTGACCGGTCAATTTCGAGTCTGGAATATTTTCAAGAACACTTCCGATGATCCTGTCTCGCATAGGTTTTACATGCGCAATCCTCATCTCACGTTCAATTTCTGTCAACTTCAAAGCTTCGGCAAACCCAACAATGTAAGGAACGTTTTGGGTTCCTGCTCGCAACCCCAATTCCTGACCACCTCCGGTTTGAACAGGAGAGATGAATGTGCCTTTCCGGACATAAAGTATTCCAACACCTTTCGGACCATAGAATTTATGCCCGCCCAATGACAAAAGATCCACCCCCAGATCATCCACGTTCACAGGCAGATACGCAGCCGCCTGGACTGCATCTGTATGAAATAAAACTCCTTGCTCACGGCAGATCTCTGAAATTTCACTGATCGGATTGATCGTTCCAATTTCATTATTTGCCAGCATGACCGATACCAATGCGGTTTTTTGACTGATAGCCTTGGCAATAGTTTGAGGCAACACCATGCCATATTCATCCACCCCCAACCAATCAACACCAAAATCATACAATTCTTCCATTTGCCCGGCAGTTTTGCTGACAGCATGGTGTTCAGCCTGGCTGGTGAGGATTCTATCTTTACTCATCTTTTCACGCGTGGCAAGGGAGGCTCCCCTCAAAGCCAGGTTATCCGATTCTGAACCGCAGGAAGTGAAAATTATTTCATCCGGTCGGCACTTTAACACGCCGGCGACTTTTTCACGGGCAGCTTCAATTGCATTTTCAGCCCTTTGTCCGAATTGATGAATTGAAGAAGGGTTCCCAAAGGTATGATTAAAATAGGGCAACATAGACTGTAAAACCCGTTCATCCACTGGTGTAGTGGCAGCATAATCGAGATAAATGGTTTCTTCCATATTTTCACCTGATAAATAAGATTTTGAGATTATAGCACGTCAGAGGACATCACAAAACTCGCTTTCCTGGAAACCTTATACTGAGCAAAACCTGATTGATGATTAAATAAAACAAACAGCGCACAAGGGAGACCCAAGTGCGCCGTTAAGGAGGGGAGGAGGAAATATTCTTAGTGATTAATTAAGTCTGGCTTTTTCCAAGGATGAAATTTTGAATTCAACTTCCCGAAAAGCTTCAATCAAAACTCTGCCATGTTTCTTCAAAACCAGATTCTGACCCGGTGTAAGCAAATAATCCCTATAATCTCCTGATTGGGTTACCCACAGGATGCCCTTTTCACACGAGAGCTCCATACCTGGTCTCAATTTTTTGATCCGAAAGATATCATTCTTTTCGAGATGTAGTTTTTCTTTATTAATCATGTTTGATTTAATGTTCATAAGATTTCTCCTTCAAACCGTGTTTGTCCGGTGACAATAGTATCCCAGGAAAGGAGAAAGTAGTACAGATGCACATATATCCAATTGTAACCATAACAGTTTATAATAATGGCAACTGTATGCTAATAATTTACAAAAACTGTGCTTATTTTAACAAATNGGAGNGCATATGCTAACGCAAGATGATTACTCAGCAAGAAAAGGTTACCTTTACGAAGAGATAGCCAATAATATACGAGAATCGATCACACAAGGAACCTTTCGCTCAGGTGAACGCATTCCATCTGTACGTCAGATGAGCAAAAAGAACGGCGTCAGTGTTACAACAATTTTACAGGCTTACCAGTTATTGGAAGAGCAAGGTCTGATCGAATCTCATCCCCAATCCGGGTATTTTGTCTGCCTGAATGAAAATGTAAAATTACCAGAACCTGAGATATCCACTCCAAGTAAGGATCCCAGCCAGGTGAGCCTTCATGATCTGATCATGATGATCCTGAGGGATACACAGAACCCCAACCTGGCACAACTTGGTGCAGCGTTGCCCAACCTTGATCTGATGCCAATTGAGCAACTTAATAAGATCTTTCTTGAATTGAGCCGCCAAGGCGATCGCAAAATGCATCAATATTGTTTACCACTCGGATTGGAGTCGCTTCGGTTACAGATAGCCAAACGTGCAATTCATAGTGGCTGTCATCTGTCTCCAAACGATATCCTGATCACATCCGGTTGCACCGAAGCGATTGATTTATGCCTTTATGCGATATGTCGCCCTGGGGACATTGTTGCCGTGGAAGCTCCCATGTATTTTGGAACTTTGCAAAGTCTGGAAGTGCATGGTTTGCGCGCACTTGAGATACCCACAGATCCAAGAACAGGTATAGGATTGGACGCTCTCCAATTTGCCATTGAACACAACCCGATCCGGGCTGTAATGGTTAATTCAAACTTCAGTAACCCCATGGGTGGCTGCATGCCTACTGAAAAGAAAAAGGAATTAGTCGAATTTTTGGCACGACATGATATCCCATTAATAGATAATGATATTTCTGGAGAAATTCATTTCGCAGATAAAAGGCCGGTTGTGACAAAGGCATTCGACAAAAAAGGTCTGGTTTTATTATGCTCATCTTTTTCTAAAGATATTAGTCCGGCTCTGAGGGTTGGGTGGGTTACCCCCGGAAGATATAAAAATGAAATTGAGTGGCTAAAATTTACAAACAGTATCGCAACCCCTACTTTATCCCAAATGACGGTAGCTCGCTTCATGGAAAGTGGAAAATATGACCACCACCTGCGGCGGTTGCGCCGTTCCTATGCAAGTAATGTCACTTTGATGTCCCAGGCAGTAATGCGATATTTCCCCCCTGAAACCCGAGTCACACGTCCATCCGGAGGCTTCGTTTTATGGGTTCAATTACCAGATAAAGTTGATTCGCTTGAATTGTATAAAGAAGCTTTAAATGGTGGCATAACAATAACCCCGGGTTATATCTTTTCTCCCACGAATCAATTTTATAATTTTATACGTTTGAATGCTGCCAATTGGTCATACACCATTGAACGCGCTCTCGATCATCTGGGTGCCATGGTATGTCAGCAAATTGCACTATAGATCCTTGTTTATAACGATCAAATATTCGGTCGTAACTTCATAGCAGTGCTTACCTCTGTTATAATACTTTGGGTATTGGTATCATCTCAAAATAAATTTAGTGGGGAAGATTGAGAGTGTAGTAGATCTACCTGCATCTCTCTGTCTTTGGTTTATAAAGGTCATACTAGTTGGGTAAATCACTGGAGAAAATTATGGATTTTAAGATCAAATTTGGAACGGATGGTTGGCGCGGTATGATCGCCGAAGATTACACCTTCAATAACGTCCGCAGGTGTGCGCAAGGGTTTGCATCTTACCTTAATTCCCTTGATAAAAAAGGTGCCCGGGTTATCATCGGTCACGATAAACGNTTTGCCTCCGAATTCTTTGCTGCTGCAGCGGCTGAAGTCATGGCTGCAAATGGTTTTTATGTTCATTTAACAGATGGACCCACCCCCACACCAGTCATATCGCATTCAGTTGTGGCTCGCAAAGCAGCAGGTGCCATTAACATTACTGCATCGCATAACCCCCCAACAGATAATGGATTTAAAGTTCGCGATGAAAATGGAGGCGCTATTGCCCCTGATGGACTTAAGAAGATCGAATCATTGATCCCCGATGATGTTTCCAGTGTAAAAATAATGCCATATACAGAAGCTGAAAAAAACGGTTTGATCGAAAAATTTGACGCTGCACCCGATTATATTCTGCACTTGAAGAAATTAATTGATGTTGAACCCATCAAAGCCGCCGGCTTAACTGTAATGGTGGATGCAATGTGGGGTAATGGTGGGGGGTGGTTCAAAAACCTGCTTAATGGTGGGAAGACCCGGGTTATCGAGATCCATGATTCCCGCAATCCATCCTTCCCTGAGATGAAACGTCCAGAGCCCATCCCACCGAATATCAATGTAGGATTGCAAGCCACCCTGGATAATCAGGCGGATGTCCTGCTTATTCTGGATGGAGATGCTGACCGGGTTGGATTAGGCGACGAGAATGGAATCTTTATCAATCAATTACAGGCATTTGGCTTACTGGCATATTATCTCCTCGAAATTCGCAGCTTGCGCGGGCCTATTGTCAAAACTTTATCCACAACAACCATGTTAAATAAGTTGGGCAAGATCTATAATGTTCCAGTGTATGAAACTGGAGTTGGGTTCAAATATGTGGCTCCAAAAATGCAAGAAGTCGATGCCTTGATCGGGGGGGAAGAAAGTGGCGGTTACGCCTTCCGAGGAAACGTTCCAGAACGTGACGGAATTTTGGCCGGTCTCTATTTTCTCGATTTCATGGTAAAAACAGGTAAAAAGCCATCTGCCCTTTTAAAAATGTTATTTGACAAAGTGGGCGGTCCCCATTATTACGATCGAATTGACACATCTTTCAAAGGTGATCGAAAGTCACGTGAAGATCTTATTTTAGCATCCAAGCCTGTCAGCATCGGTGGACTTAAAGTAACCAAACTAGTCACAGTGGATGGTTTTCAGTTTATTCTCGAAGATGGCGGATGGATGTTGATTCGCTTCAGTGGTACCGAACCGATCATGCGTGTTTACTGTGAGACGATGCATGCCGATAAAGTTCAGGCAATTCTACAAGATGGTCTTAAAATTGCCGGGATTAAATAAGTTGAATTTTGTGGTTGGCTTGTAGAAAATATTTGGATCACAACTTTAATCGTTGGAAAATTTTGCAACTGATGGTCTAATTATTTATGAAACCTTCAGTAAAAGATTATAATGGACGAGAAATGTCTTTGAAACTCGTAGATACACACTGCCATTTGGACTTTAATAATTTTGATAACGACCGGAAGGAAGTTGTTCTACGAGCCCAGGCTGCTGGACTGACACATATGCTCATTCCTGGNGTCACAATAGAATCCAGTCGTGAGGCGGTAAAGCTTTCTGAGAATGATCCGGTCCTTTTCGCTGCTATCGGCATTCAACCTAACGATGCGCTGACTTGGAATGACAATAGTGTCAGCGATCTGACCCAACTTTTTCTTTCCAATACCAATCCGCTAACCATATCAAGAAAAAAGATCGTAGCGATCGGAGAAATTGGATTGGATTATTATTGGGAAGCGGCACCTCATGCGCATCAAAAGAAAATCATCTGGGAACAATTGCAACTCGCAGCTAAACTTGAATTGCCCGTTATTCTACACTTACGTGAAAAGCAGGATGCAGAACATGGCCCATGTGCAGAGGATCTTCTGGATATACTAACTGATTGGACGGAACAATTAATCTCCACAAATAACCCGTTGTCCTGTCACCCCGGAGTATTACACTCCTTTAGTGGTAATCTCGATACAGCACAAAAAGCCATTCAGATGGGTTTTTTTATCGGTGTCACAGGACCTGTTACTTTTAAAAACGCAAAAAAACGGCAGGATATTATCGCCGCTATACCTCTCGAGCATTTACTTTTAGAAACTGATGCTCCCTTCCTAACCCCGCATCCAAATCGCGGGCAGCGCAATGAACCTGCCAACATCCAATTTGTGGCGATCAAAGTTGCGGAATTACATAAGGAATCCCTGGCAAGAGTTGCAGGACAAACCTGTACGAATGCCAAAAAATTATTTAATTGGTGAAAATTTGAGCCAACATTTATATACAACGCCTATTCAGGCATCCATTCAAGAAGTAGAAGAGCTAATGCGCTTGCAAGCTCACGGTCGTCACCCTGAGCTTCAAGCTGCATTCGATCATCTTATTGTCGCAGGCGGTAAACGCGTCCGTCCTGCATTAGTGTTATTGATTGGAAATATGTTAGGCGCTGATCATGATCGACTAGTAACAACAGCAGCAGCAGTTGAAATGCTTCACACAGCTACTCTTGTTCACGATGACCTGATCGATGGTGCTTTATTACGACGCGGCAACCCAACATTAAATTCTCACTGGTCACCTGCTGCAACCGTATTGACTGGTGATTATATATTCGCACGGGCTGCCAAACTCGCAGCCAACACAGACTGTCTGCCTTTAATGAAACTATTTGCTGAGACCCTTGCTATTATTGTTAATGGGGAATTAACTCAATTATTCTCAAGCCGGGGTGTAGCCAACCGGGAAAACTACGATCAACGTATATACGCAAAAACCGCTTCCTTGTTTGAAATGTCCGCCCGTGCAGCAGCCATGATCAGCCCGGTTGAACAGGTTATCGTTGACAAAATGCAGGAGTTTGGTCGAAATATTGGAATGGCATTCCAGATCCTGGATGATATATTGGATTTTACTGGAGAACAGGAATATGTCGGAAAGCCTGTTGGCTCCGATCTTCTTCAAGGTTTGGTTACTTTGCCCACTCTACATTATATAGAAAAATATCCGGAAGACAAAAATGTTACGATCCTTCTCGATGGAAATTTTTCCACTAATCCAGTTGCAATGGCCGAATTGGTACAATCTGTTCGATCCAGCGAGTGCATAAAATTAGCTCTCAAAGATGCCAGATCACTTGTGGAGGGTGTTATTAATATCCTTAAAGATATGCCTGCAGGGGAAGAAAGACAAGCTCTTGAAGAGCTAGCATGGTATATCGTTGACCGCAATATTTAATAACAAAAATATGCAAAAAATAATCCCGAACAAAATCGTTTGGTTTGGTATATTTATCTCCATCATTTCGATAATTGCCAATCTCATATTCTTTGCTTTTTCAAAGGCATTAGGCGAACAATATCTCATCCCATTAACTGAGTCCCCAACGATTACAAGCCCCATGTCGGTTGTAATGGTTATCCTGGCGACTTTGCTATCTGCTCTTTTGGCTACAGTCTTGTACAGTTTGCTAACCAAAATTGTACCCAACGCGACACTGCCTCCTTTTCTATCAATAACCGGTACGGCTTTTCTTGTTTCATTTGGAGGGCCGATGGAACTCCCCGGTACCTTGATGCAAACCAAAATTCTATTAAGCGTGATGCATATAATTACAGCTTTCATTATCATTGGGGGTTTTTATATCTTTCATAGGAATTCTAAGATCCGAAATTAAAAGGAATAAGTGAGACATTGGATTCGTCAAATTAATCACAAAAAAATCCCACCAATTGGTGGGATTTTTTTAAGAGGCGTCGACGGGATTCGAACCCGTGATAAGGGTTTTGCAGACCCATGCCTTGCCACTTGGCCACGACGCCAATAAAATTATTAAATTAAGGATTGTCGATTGACGGTATGCTTGCATCAATCGGCAATCCTCAATCGCAAAGCGGGCGAAGGGATTCGAACCCTCGACCTTCTCCTTGGCAAGGAGACGTTCTACCACTGAACTACACCCGCAAATCTTGCCTCGTACAAGTACGAGAGTGCCGAGAGACAGAATCGAACTGACGACACTGCGATTTTCAGTCGCATGCTCTACCAACTGAGCTATCTCGGCATGAAATTATTATGACCCGACAAGAAGTTGAGGCTTTTCGGATTTCGAACTTTTTGTTAATCGAGCGGGTGTGATTTTACACGGACTGGAAGAGATTGTCAAGCTGGCTACAACAACCTTCCGAAGATGATTATATATTTCGATATTTTACAATATTTTACAATCACATCACACTCTGATAATCTCCTTAAACTAGAATAAATACATAAATCATAAAGGAGATGAAATGAACAAATTCGGTAATAAACTAAAGAATTTCACTTTGCTTGTGCTCGTACTTGCGCTCACACTGCTGGCAACGCCAATCTCAACAGCTTCTGCTGCAGGATTGAATGCTGATGATACTCCGCCCACAATATCAGCAGATGGAATCGATCGTCTTTCATCGGTATGGGAACGTCTACAGAACGCGTATGAGCGTCAGGGACTCCGTCTGGATCGCGCAGCTAATTTCATAGATACCCGCCAATCCAGGCTAGACCAGGCCAACAATAATGGGAAAGACACTGCCGCAGCACAAGCAGCATTGGATGTGTTTGCCCAAGCCATTAAAAATTCCAATCCCATCTACAATAGTGCAAAAGGGATAATCGCATCCCATAAGGGATTTGATGCCGATGGAAAAGTTACTGATCGTATTCAGGCATTGGAAACAGTTCGCTCCCTTGGACAATCTTTGAAAGATGTCCATAATCACGTGAACGACTCATTCAGACTATTGCGAGATGAGCTAAAAGCCTTTCGAGAAGCAAATCGCACTGAATAACCCATTGGAGCTTTTTCTCCTAAAATAGAGCATAAAATTTCAAGTTCAGGGGACATGGCTGTTAACCGTGTCCCCTGTTTTTTTATTGACAAATCGCCGATAGAATATTTCAGAATGCGAAGATCACAATTTATTTGCTAATTTTAAGACCACACCCAAATTATTGTGAATTTGACCATAAGAACGAGTTGGCTTACAATCATATTTGCAATTAGTATCTTCTCTATAACCCTGAAATCCAGCCAAACAACTTTGCTTGTGAAGAAAAGGAGACAACATGACGAAAAATATTATTAAAACGAATAAAGCTCCAGCCGCTTTAGGACCTTATTCTGTTGCCGTTCAGACAGAAACGATGGTCTTTACTAGCGGCCAGGTCGGGATAGCTCCAGATGGCGCAGAATTGGTAACTGGTGGAATTGAAGGTCAAACCCGGCAGGTTCTCACCAACTTAAAGAATGTATTGGAAGCGTCAGGATCTGGATTGGAATATGTGGTGAAAACAACCGTATTCCTGCAGAATATGGGCGACTTTGCTAAAATGAATGCGATCTATGCTGAGTTCTTTAATCAGGATTATCCGGCTCGCTCAACAGTTGCTGTAGCCGGTTTGCCAAAAGGGGCACTGGTTGAGATTGAAACCACTGCTCTTTTGAAAAGTTCCTGACCGATCCTGACCTCAAAAGACTCATGTCTTCCCAACTCATCCTGCTTGTCGACGACGAACCGTCCATATGTGAGTTGTTACGTATGTACCTTGAACGTGAGGGATATCAGGTTGAAAGTGTGAGCGATGGAGAGGCAGCCTTGGAAGCGTTTGAACGGCTCCAACCGGCGCTCATTATTTTGGATCTGATGCTTCCAAAGCTAAACGGTTATGAAGTTTGTAAAAAGATTCGCGCCCAGGATGCAATGACCGCCATTTTGATGCTTTCCGCCCGNGATGAAGATATTGATAAGATCATCGGGCTTGAATTGGGGACCGATGACTACCTGACCAAACCCTTCAATCCGCATGAACTAGTTGCAAGGGTGAAAGCGATCTTGAGAAGAACAGAACGAGTATCACCAGATGGAGCAAATCCCATCCGAATTGGCGACTTGATCATTGACAGTGAGCGGCGATCTGCAATAGTAAATGAAAATAATCTCACCCTCCGCACGCGGGAGTTTGACCTTCTTCTTACCCTGGTGAAAAATCATGGGCGTGTACTTTCACGTGAACAACTACTTGAAAATGCCTGGGGCTTTGACTACTTTGGGCAAACCCGCACTGTTGATGTCCACATCGCTCATCTGAGGAAAATCCTTTCAGAGAGCTGTTTGCGAATTGAAACCGTTACCGGAATCGGTTATCGTCTGGTAATCTGATGTTCTCATCATTACG
>BS_KBA_SWE02_21mDRAFT_10000307_pt1 | contig 17785 bp, 13 predicted proteins | sample BalSeasSWE02_21m_FD_9196 | JGI IMG/M metagenome (IMG submission 9196)
ATCCCATGTTATGTTCTGGTTTCTCGATAACCAATTAAAATCCCAAGGTTTATCTAGATTTGCTTGAACGATATCCCATGTTATGTTCTGGTTTATTGATAACAAATAAAAATCCCAGGGTTTATTTAGGTTGTCTGCAACAATATCCCATGTTATGGTTGAGTTTACTGATAACCAATTAAAATTCCAAGGTTTATCTAGATTTGCTTGAACGATATCCCATGTTATGGACGAGTTTTGTGATAACACGGAAAAATTCCAAGGTTTATTTGGGTTATCTTTGATAAATTGAAACCATTTCTTTGTCCAGAAGGTAGCCGCTTCGCGGCCGTCGCAGGGGCCGGCGCCTGCGGGGCTATCTTTAACTTTTTGCATATTATCAGTTTATATTTTTATTGATTATTAAAACCGTGTTTCATATATTAGAAATCAACTATTTATAATTATATTATTTTTCTTCTAATACACTTATAGTATTAGAAATGATAGTCTCTCAATTAGAAACCCGTGTTTATTAGAGATCCATATAAGTCTTTTCGTCACATGTCGCAGTTTGATCGTCATTTCTTATATTAATTATTGCCATTCTGTTTTTACTAATGTTAAGAATATTAGTTAAAAATAAAAATAATATTTTTATTTTTAACTTCTTCGTCAATTTATTGACATATTTTTACAGAGTCAATTATTTTTATTTCTATATTATAAAAATGTCAACTCCTTCATTTAAAAACGAAAGTATTTCGTCTAATGATGTTTCTATCAACAAGATTCCAATTGCAAATGGTGTTCCTAGCACTGGAAGCACTTTAACTTACGACGAAACAAAAAATCAATGGGTGATCACACCACCTGCTGAATATATAAATGTACAGGGTTTAGTTCAAACTTTTTATACCACAGGAAAACAGCAAATAAAGTTTGAGGATGGTATTAAAGAAAACAAAACACAAAAATACATCACATACAACCCTTCTACATCTAAATGGATTTTACAACCTGGAACTTATCGTTTTTCATTTTATTGTCCTAGTGTTGTTGCTCAGTCTTTTAATGCTGCATCTGCCGTAAACATAAATATTTATGTTTCATATACTTCTATAGAAACTGGTACAACATATACTTTGCAAGATACCGGAGCTTATTGGAGTCTTGGTAGTGCTGCAGGAGTTTTCTATGCTCCATGTAATGGAGTACGATCTACTTTAATTATAGATGAACCAGTGGAAGCAGAAATTACAATTGATCTAAACATATTACCTGCAGATTCTATTACTGTATTTTTAGGTATCGATGTTCCAGAAACAGGAAAGCCAAGCGTGCTTGTCGAACAAATAGTATAATCAAAGACATGTGTTTGTTTTATGTAAAATAATTTAATACTTTACGAGTATTAAATTATCTATGCAATTAACAATAGTGATGTGTTTTATCTTTTAAGTATTAAAATTTCAGCAACTGTTAGTCTTTTTATGTGTTTTATGTTAATCCATACAAGATGCCAAAAACAGGAAATGTAAAGTTTGAAGTACTATAATAATATAAATACATAAAATATCTTTGAGATGAAAAGTTTTGTAAATATATTTTCCATTCTTCAGTTTCGTTCAGGGAACATCCTAGAGCTGATGGTTTATTTGATGATGTTATTAGATTTTTAAAAAATGTGTCAATCGTAGCCTCTTGCAACAAGAATTGATCTACTGATGCTGTATGAGTTATTAACCCCGACCCAAACGCGATATAAGAAGAACCATCTATAGAACGCAAAGAAATAGAAGTTCCTCCTCCAGTTGCTACATTTGTGGAAAATGAAAATATATTGTCAAAAGAAAACGTACTAAAAGAAATAGGAGCAGAGTCGGTGTTACCACCTGATTGTGCTAGTAATGTTTTGGAAGTAATGTTTGATAACATATTTAGAGCATAATTTTTTAATTTTGGGGCTGTTGCTACTCCAGTTAAATCCCCCGCTAAAATTATAGTACCCAGACTAGTTGTTGTTGCCGGGGAACTACCACTTGCACCAGTAGGACCTGTATTTCCTATAGCACCAGCAGGACCTGTATTTCCTATAGCACCAGTTGGACCTGTATTTCCTATAGCACCAGTTGGACCAATATTTCCTATAGCACCAGTTGGACCTGTATTTCCTATAACACCAGTTGGACCTGTATTTCCTATAACACCAGTTGGACCTGTATTTCCTATAGCACCAGTTGGACCTGGAACACCTGTAGCTCCAGTATTGGTTGCAATTCCCGGTAAACCAGTTGGACCGATATTTCCAGCAATTCCTGTAGGACCTGTAGGACCTTTAGGACCTGTTGTACCACCACCAGAAACATATCCAAACATCCATTGATTTGGACCAACATCATAAATAATGGATTGGCCTAATAAGGGTTTTCCAGATTGTATAGGAATATTGTTCAATGAAGTTGCATTACCATTTTGTTGTGTTAAAATACCAGACATTTTTTTAGTATTAAGATGTTATTTTTATGAAAACACGAAGAATATATATATTTAACATTTCTTAATAGGTTTGCGTTGAAGCGCTCAGTCGAAAGCGAACAATATGCTGTTTGGAAACTTCAAAAGTTTCTTCATAATTTTCGTCACGCTTGCAAAGTGACGCGCTTTTTCGGTTCGCTGCCGCCGCTGTCGCCGTTGCAACTGGCAGCCGCTGCGCCGCTGCCACCTTCAATAGATTTGTTTTGAACTTCTTTAATGCCCTTTTTACCTGTTCTCATTTTTATAGTTTTTTTATCCTTACTAACAGGTGGTAACCGCGAAACGGTCGCCGCAACTAAATCTTTAATATTTTGACATGTTTCAACAGGTTGATCAATAATTAGAAGTGGATCTAAATCTGTAGATTCGTCCACAACAAAATAGGCGAAAGCTGCAGACCAAATAGTTAAGTTCTCGAGATTTGGAGTATAATCTTCTAGAGATTCAACACGTTTGCCTGCTAACATACTTTTTACAAATATATTTATATCAACACCTGGTGCCAGTTTTATATACTCTGTAGCTTGTGCGAGATATTGTTTAGAAACTTCAAAAGCTTCTTCATAGTCTTCGGGGTTGTTATATCTTAAATATTGTTTTTGTCTTTCTGTGTACTTGCGCAAAGAATATTGCGCTATTTGGATTTCCGAGATATACTCGTCTCCAAATTCTTTAGAAGCTAAAACAAGAATCATAGGAAACGCAGCCTTTATTTGTGCGTTTGTGAGTCCTGCTTTTTCTAAAATTTGTAGCTCGATCGTAGTAGGAAACCTTTGGTTAACACTTTTTACGTGAACCGCATACAAATATTCTAATTCTTTTGTTTTAGGAGAATCAAATAGTAAAAGGGTGTTTCGGAGATGCAAAGAGGTGTTGTATAACCAAAGCTGCAAGAGGCTATTATTTTCTAAATTCTTATTAACGTATATAAATTTGCTTTTGATTTTTCGATTCAGTGTTTCTCGTAAGAACATTAAATGTTTTCCTGTAGTGTTTTGTCCGCTTCCGTCATATACACCAAGAATTGGGTCCTGTGTGTCTTCCCATAAGATCGGATAAGGGTCTGTTTGAAAAAGAAACTGTAAGATAGACGAGTGCTGTTCCAGCTTTGCTTCTATCGCCGCTTCGTTGTTTATACGAATAGTTCGTTCTGTCCACTCTTTTTGCATTTCCGCATACATAATAGACAGCTCTTCAATTTTGATGCTGTTTATGTCAAACTCTGTTAAATTTAACCCCCGGTATATTTTTAACATGTTTTTTATTAGCATATCGTAAGCATAATGAATTACAGTAATATATGATTTGCCGTCGACACTCATCATACTTTCATAAGAAGGGAGAAGTTCTGGAATTGTGTTTAGATCTAAAGTGTCATTTAATAATGTATGTTCTGTTTTTTCTGGATAAGGTTCAGACACGAACTTTCTGGGTTGATAAATCTCTGTGGTTTGCAAAATTTGTTTATGAACATGTGTGATTCCGCCCTCCAGGAAAATTTCGTAGATCTGGTTTTTAAAATGTTGTATGCTTTCAGGTGTTTCTTGTTCGAGCTGCTGTACCTTTGCTCTTTCATAAAGAGATTTTTCTAAATATGGATATTCTGTTTCCAATATATAGTCCAGAAATGCGTCGAGCAGAGCGTTTTTAAAAGTTTCTACATCTTGTGCAATTTTTTTATTTCGGAGTCGTAAACGCGCAAGAGGCACTAAGTTGTCCAAGTCTATCCATTCAAACATACCTGGTTCTGGAGGTTTATTTTTTGACCATTTGATTAGATCGGTATATGTGGCGTCGTCATTGATAACAGATCCGGTTTCAAGAGCAACTTCTATTCCATATAATACGCTTGCAGCTTCACCAAGAGAAACAAAAATTGCTTCTTTGTCGATAGAGCGGTAAATCAGTTTATCTTTTGGATATCTGATTTGATTTAAAACAGACACAATATAGGGGGTTTCGTCGTATATTAGATTGTAAGCTTTGATGTTTGCCAATTTGTACAGAAGATTTTTGTTTTGTGTTATTTTTTTGAAAAGACCCTGCTTAACATGTTGTTCAAAAGAGAGAGTGTCGAGCTCTGCCTGTATAGCTTTCATGGCATTAAAACCAAAAGCCAGAGAATCTCTCATTTGAATTCTTTTACTAGCATCAGAAAACAGGTTTATGTAGACAAACTCAGTCACAGATTTCCATTTACCTTTGATTAATTGTGGAACTCCCCACTCCCGTTCTTTACCCGTCATATAAAACGTTTGGACGCTGTTAGAACTCAACACGCCAAATGGAAAATCTGTCGGGTTGAATACAGTTATTCGTTTTTCTTGTGATGCGTTTTCCATTTTACAAAGCGAACAAAATAACCAATTGAATTTTTATTTTAAAGACGATCTTTATTTTAAAATGAAAACCACAAAAGGTCTAGTTTACGTAATAAGCACAAAAGCATATTTTGAGCAGAACATATTCAAAATAGGTTTTACAAAATGTATCGAAAAAAGATTAAAACAGTTCAACAACACCAGAACTACGGAAGATCATTTTTTCTTATGTTTCAAACACGACACTATCAGCTATAAAGAACTTGAGACTTTGGTTCATAGAAATCTAGAGCCATATAAGTGCAAAAACGAACTTTTTCAGTTACCTCTTTATGAAATTCAAGACACAATAAACAAAATTGTTAATGCTCGTTTTTTCAATCATAAAGACATCATTTTTGACAACGCGTGTCTTTACAAGTTATTCTGGTCAAAAAACATATGGGTAATAACGTTACCACCAGACAACCTACAAGTGTTCATGAACGACGACAGAACAATTGAGTATATTAAAGAGTGGATAAAACCGTACGACAGTTTGAACCTATATAGATTTATTTCTGATAGTTATTATGAATCTTTGTTAAGTTTTTTAAAAACAAATTTTATAGCGGTAGATCTTCCTCATACAAGTTTTTTGAATTTAATGGCAAGCATGTCTTTGGATTCAGAATCAAAATGTGTAGACAGTTTAACAAAAAATTTATGCAGTTTGACATTATCGAATAATTGAATTATCAGAAAAATAGAATAAATAAAAATAAATTTATTATGGATAAGGGCACATTAACAAATGTTAGATTAACTCGAGAAACGAAAATCTTACTAAACATTCCACCAGAAAAAACAATGGCAATACTTGCTTCTGAACATTATGCTATTCATGGAAATTTAGAAAACATAAAATTTTTGGAAACAGACGCTATACTCACTACTTTAACAAAACTTGCCCCGTTTTTAATTTGTAAAGACATTTCAGGTATAACGTTTTCCGGATTTCAAAATTTTTATTTAAACCTGTTGTATGAATTTTGTCAGATCACAGAATCTAACAAAGATTTAATATACGTGTTAGTTGTTAAAATAGCAAAACAAACATGTCCATTGTTAGTTGAAAAAGTAGAACTCAGTTTAAAAAAACAAACACTCTTTTTTTCTGGCTACATTACAGATCCAGAAACACTGTTTTTACAAGCATTAGGATGCGTGTTTGAACATTCAGATAATCCTATGAAAGCTGTAGAGTTAGCTAGTTATACCCGTATATACGATGTGAAAAAAATAACAATTGATATGTGCATGGCAATTCACGGTCTAGAGTGGATTCTGTCAGATTGTGTAGAAAGTTTCATTAAACAACATTACGATAGTTATTCCATTTATTGTTAAAAATATACAAATCCATAATTAAAAATTTCAAACTTTATAAGTTTGAAAAATTGATTTAGAACTATAAAAAATGTTTAAACTTTTCAAAAACTAAAATATTGAAATCGATAGCACAAAAATATAATAAATTGTAATCATATTAAGATGTTTTACACAGAAACTGTTGAAAATCTTAACAAGTTAGATTTAACGATGACGATACCTGAAAATAGATTCAAATTAGCCAAAATGATTACTTATACATGTATACATGGTTTTATAGGAACAATGCGTAAACCTTGCTCTATCGATGATATACAAGATATCTTAAAACCGTTAGAATTTATCTCTTGTAAAACGTGTAAAACAAAATATAAACCAATAGTAAATTTTAAACTATATCATTCTGTTATTATGTATCCTGGTCTTGATACCTCACTATGTTGGTATCATATACGGCCACACCCTGCTCATAAACACACATATGATCGGTTTATAGTCACAATGATTATTAATGAAAATAGACCTGTTTTGACATTTAAACCAGGAAAAACTAGAACATTTGATTTATTTTATAAAATAAAATTTTTAAAACCTGGTTTTTTTGCAAAAATTGATAGCTCAAACATCGATCCTGAATGCAAATTAGTTATTCAAGAAAAATATTTTTATGACGAATTTTTTGGATGTGACGATAAACAACACGATTATTTGATGCACATAGAAATCACTAATAAGAGCAACGATGTTGTTGTTGTAAAAAAACACACTCGCATCGGCGAAATAACGATCAAACCTATACCAGGTTTTAAATACAACCCTAGAGATATCACAAATTTGACAAGACGTTAACTATTTTGACAGTATAACAATATAAAATTTTTATTTCAAAATCTTTGGATTTTGAAACTTGTATACAACTTTTGATATCGAGTGTTAAATAATTGATTTTTTTCATGTTAGAATTATTTTTATTTAAAAATGACTACATATATAAAAAATCTCGTTGAAGATGCCAAGAAATACATTAACATCTTAATGACAAACAATGATCCTTCTCATGATTACTTACACGTAGAACGAGTGTATAACAACGCGATGTATATCGCCAAAAAAGAGACAGAAAATAACCCTTTTATAAAGGTAGATTACACTGTTTTGGCTTTGGCAGCACTGTTTCATGACGTTGCAGATTTCAAATACACACAAAACGAGTGTTTGGAAGACGTAGCACGCTCTAAATTGACAGAGTTTTGTAAGAATTACAAACATGAAATCGATCCAGAGAAAACAGCTCACATTTTACATATAGTGCTCAATGTTTCTTTCAGAAAAGAATTAGATGAAAAACCCGGCACTCAACACTCTATCGAGTTCAAAATTGTCCGAGATGCAGACCGCCTAGAAGCTATAGGTGCGATAGGAATAGGTCGATGTTTCGGATATTCATGTGTCAAAAAAACTCCATTTTATCAGGCAGACGTCGAACCAATTTTTAATATATCCGCAGACAAATACAACAAAAAAACTGCGGACTGTAAAGCTACATCTGCATACAATCATTTCTATGAAAAACTTCTTCTATTAAAAGACAAAATGCTGACAGACACCGGTAAAGATATGGCCAAACCCAGACACAATTTTATGGTTTTGTTTTTAGATCAAATGAGACATGAGATGTTTATAGAGTAAAAAATCATTTCAAAACTTATAGTTTTGAAAACTTTCAAAGACAGTGAAATTTTTCAGCCACTTGGAATTTAATATAGCAACAATCACTATCATTTTTCAACAACAAAAAATTTTGCCAAACTTATAAAAATGTATTTATCACAGCTTTTATGCGAGTTGTGTGCTGCTGCGTATAAACACGATGTAAAAGGTCCTATATTTGGTTTTACATCTGTTAAAAAATATGAACATGATAACGCATGTGTATATGTATTTAAAAACGACAAAGCAATTGTGTTAGCTTTTAGAGGTAGCAACGATATTAATGATTGGGTATCCAACATACACGTTGAACCGGTCGTCACATTACATGGTACTATACACTCTGGTTTTTACAAAGAATATGAAAAATTGGCTCCATTATTTGAACCTGATATAAACAACGCTGAATCACGCACAATTTTTTTAACTGGTCATTCTTTAGGTGGAGCTCTGGCATTAATTACTGCGTGTTTTTTTCGTCAATTAAACCCTGTGGTTATAACTTTTGGTTCGCCGCGTGTTGGAACAACTCTTTTCAATTCTAAAGTTTCTACTTTGAGATATATAAGATGGATAAACGGATCAGATAAAATATGTAAACTGCCTGTTAGAAAATATTCCCATTGTGGCATTGAACGACGTTTACGATTTCCTTGGTATAAGCGGTTTACAAACAGATCTCCACATCACATTTACAACTATCTAAAAAGTATACGTTCAAATGATATTAGTATCCTGGAATATGAAGATTTATTAAAAATTGAATGATTTGGACATAGTAAATATTTTGTTTTCTTTATTGTTGAATAAAGAAATCAAAATATTTATACTTTAACATTTACATCTCTTAAAATTTAACCATTTTTGCATCTGGTAGTTTTTCTTTTATTATTTCCTGAAGCATCGGATAGTTTGCTCTTCTGTCTTTTTTCAAACCAATCTTATCAAACACGTCTTTAGCTTTTACAACTTTCACATTCTTGTCTAGATTTTCTATATATTCTGCCATTTTTTTCAATAGTCCATCTGGTGTATCTGATGTTAGCACAACATCTGGTTTTTCATGCTGATAGACTGCTGCCACTATCAGAGGAACAACTGGTACAGATTTACCACGTCTATTAAGTTTGTTGATGAATGTTTCCAATGCTCGATTTACTTCATCTACTTCATCATTAAAGTGATCAATTATATATTCTAATATGTGAGTTAGGTTATCATAACAGAGTCTGTACATCTCTCTTTCTCTGCGATCTCGGAAGCTTCCGACCAGCTTCTTCAGTCTGCTCTCTACTTCTCGATAATCGTTGACATTGTATATATTGGTATAGAAATAGTCGTCACCTGCAGGTCTTCCTGTGTTGTACTGACGAATTCTTGGTACTATCAGTTTTTCGTGTTCTATACCGCCTACCTTGAATAGGTTTCGTTTTGCATAGATGTGACTGGTTGCGATGTAGACAATCTGTGGTTTCTCTAGTTCAGGAATGTTTTCAAGAAGACCTTCTCTGAGTTCCAAAGTATATTGTCTTTGTTCTTCTATCTGTGCTTCTTTCTGTATAATTAATTGATCTTTTTGTTCTAGTTGATGATTTTTTTGTTCTAATTCTTGATCTTTTTGCTTTAGTTGAATGCTCAACAACTGTTTCTCATAATCAGTATACAGTTTGTATGTTTTTTCTAGAAGCAGATAATAATCACAATATACTACAGGATCAACTTTCTGTCTAGGTCTTCGTTGTGCTCTCATAAGGCATTTTTTGAAAGCTTCTGGAGTGAGTATGTAAATATTGTTTCTTTTACCACCTCCCTGTGGCCTTACCATCTCCAAGACGTCTTGGAGATGGTAATCTTCGTTTTCGACCAATTCTAGTGCATCAAGTTTGTTTTTTACTGACCATGATTGTTTAGATGTCATAATTCCATATTCGATCAGTTTTTCGTGATGTACGACAAACTCTCCTTCCTGTGCTGTTAATTCTAGAAAATATTGCATAAAAGATATATCATAGTCTGAATAGAACTTTTTATGAATATTCTTGAAAAAGTCTTCAAGAGACAGTTTTGCTCCTGTCTCAATTAAAGTAGAAATATATTCTTGTTGTACAATAGACATGGTGATTTTTTATTTTCGTAGTTTCAAAAATAAAAAATCAAAAAGTGTGGTGTTTTCAGGTGCAAAGCGCCTGTAAACTTTAGCATGTTTGATTCCGCTCGGGACCTGCTCGAACATCGTTCGGCAGGTAATCTACATTTTCAACCAATTTTAAATTGTCCAATTTTTCTTTTATATCTGACGATCTATTAGACGTTACAATTCCATATTCAATCAGTTTCTCGTGATGTACGACAAACTCTCCTTCCTGTGTTGTTAGTTCTAGAAAATATTTCAGGTGCAAAGCGCCGCCGCCGAAGGCCGACAATCCACAAAATTGCAAAAAAATCCAGTTATAACTGTTGCAGTGGCTACGCAAGCAGCGAAAAAATTGACTTTCAAAAATTTACAATTATACAAATTTTATTCAACCAATAACTTTACACGTTATAGGATTAAAAACCAAATTTCAATATGGCTCCCTCTTTATTCGAAAAGGCACGTGCTTTATTCGAAAAGGCACGTGCTTTATTAATAATATTTTTTTACGGTTGGGTTGTATCCAATGCTTACAACCAAGACGATTTAGATGTTGTTTATTTTTTACCGTTGTTTTTTTATGCTTGGTCATGTTGCTCTAATTACAGTAAAAAACTTGTAAAACAACCTATTATTAAACCTTTGAATGAAACATATGTTTATAATTTTTATCCTGATAAACACAAAAACACTGAATTAAACACTAGATTATACACTGAATTAAACAATGGATTATACACTGGATTATACAGTGGATTAAACACTGAATTCAACACTGAATTATACACTGGATTATACACTGGATTAAACACTGAATTATACACTGGATTAAACACTGGATTATACACTGGATTAAACAATGAATTATACACTGGATTAAACACTGGATTAAACACTTCAGGAATCAATAAAGACACTGGATTATATAACTTTTATAAAAAATTTGTATCCAGTGTGAAAAAGTGTATTGCTAAAATATTTTTTGTGTCTTTCATAATTATTATACTTTTATTATCCACTGTGAAAAAATGTATTGCTAAAATATTTTCTGTGTCTTTCATGATTATTATACTTTTATTATCCACTGTGAAAAAGTGTATTGCTAAAATATTTTCTGTGTCTTTCATGATTATTATATTGGAAATTACAAGCATTATACTTTTATTATCCAATATACCATATGTCATAGCACATGACTGCATGTGCACCGGTGAAGATTATATTTTATAACTTCTTCATAATATATGCTTAACAATTATACCTTTTTATCTTACTTTATACCATATCATAATATATGCTTAACAATTATACCTTTTTATCTTATTTTATACCATATCATAATATATGCTTAACAATTATACCTTTTTATCTTATTTTATACCATATCATAATATATGCTTAACAATTATACCTTTTTATTCTAATTAAAACTTGTTAGGACACAACATCATCAGTCCCCAAAGGTTTCCCTTTGGATACTATACTCTTTTGGCTCGAATTTGGATGATATGTCAAATCTAACAACACCTGTACCAGCGGGACTTTAGAAAACGATTCTGAACAATGGAAAATATTTTTGCAAGACGGTATTGAATCTTATTATCTAGAGCTTTGGTATTTTAACAATGCTCAGACACCAACAGTATTTGGAACTTTGTACGGAGTTACGGCTTAAAGATTTTGCTATTGATACCGCCTTCGGGGGCGGCCACTTTGTGGATACTGGATTTGTGATAATCCGTTTTTATGCGCAATATACATCTGTACATCTGCAAAAGCTTTCAACTCTTCTAAATGGGTGGCTAAATATATATTGTCATAAAACTGCAGCAACCCACGTAAGAAATCGGGGACTTTCTCTAAATTATCTACGTCACATGCTGTAAAACCCTCATCGATAAAAAACTCCTTAAAACACACTCTGTTCAAACCAATCTGGTTGATGGAGACACGCATTGCCACACCTACAATAAACCTCTGAAATCCAGAAGCTTTCTCAATTACAGGACGGCTTGTGCCATCACGAATAAACCAAGACAACGCTTCTGTTTTATCCAACCAATCATATTCCAAAAACAGAGGTCTTTCATCACAAATATATTCCAAAACGTCATTGACTTTTCTCTGAATCAACTTTCCGACATGTTCTCGATATAACCACTCTTTATATCCTTTAAACGACTCGCATAAGCAAGATAATAAAATAAAATCTTTTTTAATTTCCTCAACCAATTCGGATAGTTCAATCAAACTATTCAAATTAGAGGCGTTAATGGAATTAATACTGACAATGCCTTCGAGTTCTTTCACTTGTATTCTCATATCCTTTTCTTGGATTTTTTTGTTTTTCCAGTCAACCCATAATGGATAAGCTTTGGCAATTTTACGATTTTTTTTTACCAAAACACCCAACTCATCAAATCTCTTAATATTTTCAAATAATAAGACTGCTTCTTTCTTCTCTGTCTCTAATCGCGTAAAACTTTCTCTTAACCACCTCAAATATATATATATTTCAGTCTTATAGAGGTACAGTGTTTTATGCCAGTTAGCATTTAGCATTTCTCTACACTTGTCGGCTTCCTCTTTACGAATTATCAAGTTCTCTACATATATTGTGTGCTGTTCAGCGTTTACACGAAGAGTTTGCAATTCACTAGAAATTTTATCTATTTCAGATAGACAAGAAGTCATGTCATTTTCAACCTTCTTTTTGATCGCTTCTGTATTGTTAATCTCATCAACAACAGCATCATATTTATTCTTAATATTTTCGTATTCGATATTCCAATCATCCCAGTTGCTCCACATCTTTTTCTCTTTGACAAACAGGTTATGTTTTTCAATCTTTTTAGACTTTTCGTCGGCTAGTGATTTTAGTAACTTGCAGTATCTCTCATAAGATGTATAATCAATAGGTTCTCTAATTTCGCAGAATGCTAAACCTTCTAAATCTTTAAGTATTCTACCAAGTGTATCTTTTAGACCAGGCAGCTCCAAAAAGCATTTATTATACACAACTCTCCAGGGTTGGACATTACACGCATCACAATCAGGGTTGAAAGCTATATTAAGACACTCTTTGATATACTTTTCATGATCTGTAATTTTTTCAGATACTCCAAGAATGTTTTGACATAGAACTGGGATTTTCTCTATGCATACGCGTATATGCTTCAAACCGTCTACATTTTTTTTAAAGTCAAAATCTTGTAAATATGTCTCTGTTTCTGTTAACCATTCTCTAGTTTTTGAGGGTTTGTTTGGTCTCTTATCAGTAATGTCTTTTTTATTTTTTTTTAATAAGTTTTTGCTGTTATACAATATTGTTAAATTATTATTATATTCAGAAATAATATCAGGACGATTTATATTTTCATGATTGAGAATATCTAATCTAGACTCTGCTTTACTTATATCTTCTGTAAAGTTAATAGAACTAGAAAATCTCTCCTCAGATACACTTTTCCAGCTTTCAAACTCTTGTATTTTTCTGAGAAGTTCTCTGTTATCATATTCTTTGACGTCTTCGATGCTTTTACTCTTTTTTATTTCCTGAATATCTCTGTGTATATTATTTTTGTTATAACATGGATGAATTTTTAGTTTATTCTCTAGTTCTTGAATTCTGATCTTGTTATTAGCCGCTTCAGATTTGTCGGTGGATTCGTCATTTTGAAACATCTTAAATCTATCAAGTTCGCTACAAACTTCTTCTATTTCTTTGTCTTTTTCAAAAATCTGTTTTGCAAAGACATTGGCGGAGCGACCTTTGGTGGCGCCTATTTGAGAAGAGAGGGTGGTTAATTCTGTTTCTTTACTAGACAAGTCCAGAATGTACTCGTCAATGTTAGAAATCTCCATCAACTTTTTTTCAGAAATCATATTCCAACCTTTACATAGTTGATCAACATCAAAAGTGATGGTTTCTAGGCTTTCTCGTAAAAAGGTAAGGTTATCTACATGTTTAGGATCAACCTCGTGTACTTGTGATTTAACACCGTCTATATACGTGTCAACTATTTCTATAACGTCTTTATAATATTTAACGCTTTCATTTAGAAGAGACTGAAGAGATGTAATGTGATTAAGAGACAGAACTCTGTCAAGTAACTCTTTTTGTGTCTTTACGTTCATAGAGAAAAAATCTTTATCTGCATTTTGGGACAACATAGACGACATAAGGTATGCATCAATTGCTCCAATATTTTCACAAATCCAGGAGTTTACTGCAACCGTGTTTTGTTTAATAACTGTATATTTTCCATTAGTTTCTTGTGAGAGTTTAACAATATCAAATTTGATACTCTTTTTATTGGTGTTGTTGTGTAATGATCTTTCAAGCATATACTTTTCTCTATTAAGAGTGAAGTATATAATAGTAGAAGCATAAACTCCTGGAGGTTTTTTATCGCAGATGATGTTTGCACTATAATTCGTATTGTATCTTGAAGGAAAACCATCACCAAACAGGGAGATACAAATAATTTCTAAGAAATTAGATTTACCCTCACCATTACGAGCATTAATTACATTAATATTTTTATAATTTGCATCAAAATCAAACACGTTTTTATCCCCATAATTTAAAATCCAGTTCCATTCTAATTTATTAAGTTTCACTTCCCCGTTGATAATTTGTAAATTTTTTACCTTCTCAAATTCTGCTAAATATTTAGCAGATGCTTCCTCGATTTTAGCAGATTTTTTGCCTATTCTGTCTAAAAGAGACGGAGGGATACATGATGTGGGAATTAAGAGACTTTCAGGGTGTACCAACCAAGATTTCCATTTATTTCCAAAAAATGTGTTTTGCGTGCTTATTACCTTCTCAATATACTCGATAAGAGTTTCTGTAGAATTAATATTAACAATTTCAGCGGCGGCTGCCTCAATGCTAGATGCAGAAGTTATATTTTGTGAAATATGAAGATCTTTCTTAGTAATTGACAGTACAACTTTCCCATGTTCTTGAAGTTTCTCAGTTATGGCTCGTAAAACTTCGTTATTCACTCCTTCGCCTTGAACACGAACATTCAAAAAATCGGGAAACCAATCAGGAAGAGAGTCTTTTTTGGATCCAAAAACTATAGGTGTATTATATACAATATATGTGCTATTCATATCACCTGTGTATACGATTTTAATCATACCATAAGGATTTTTAATATGATATCGGTGAATAAGACTTTTCTGAAGATCCCACAAAATATATCCGTGATCTTTTATGGGTTCGCCAAAATTCTGTTGAATAAGACTTCCAGGATATCCCCACGGGGTTTCATCTGAAAATTTGTATGATTCGCAGGTGGGTGTATCCTGAAGTACATTTGCTCTATTAACTTGTTGAAGATGAATATCTCCTAGAAGAATCGCGTCATATCCTTGAAACCAGTCAATGGGATAACCATCACGAGTATGAACTGTACCCGCTCCGCGGCCGCCACCGAAGGTGGTTCCGTTTTGAAGAGTGCACCCAGTAATAGTTCCGTGAAACAGCGCAATTTTATATTTTGCACCGGCCGCTTCGCGGCTGGCAGATGTGGACGGGTTTGGAAAAGGTGGAAGAGATGCAGTAATACCGCTTGTTGATCCATAAAGAAGAGTGTCTTGAATTGGGACAAGACCTATACAGACGTTTTTATGCATGTGGAGTCCAGCAGTGTCTAAATATGTAACTTTTGGAATTTCATAACTTAAAAGCGCTGAAATCATATCTGGTTCAGTTGGATGGTCTTGTCTATAGTCGTGATTTCCTCTAATAACAATAACATCTGCAAAGTTGGAGAGTTTTTGTAACAGGTATAATGCAGTTTTAATTCCAGATGGTCCAATTCTATTTTTATCGTGAAACACATCACCAGTAATTATTATAATAGCAGAACCTTCTATTATAGATGGTTGTGTGGCGATAGAATTGTATAGATTGTTGAATACATCAAAGTATTCATTGTAGCGAGATTTTTTACTATCTCCTGTTCTTATATGAATGTCTGATATATGTATAATATTGTGAATCATTTTGTAATATGTAGGGTTTGGTTATATGATGGTTTAAAAAATAAAAAATCAAATAATGTAATTTTGAAAAATTATAATATCTTGGAGCCGATAATCTTCGTTTTCGACCAATTCTAACGCGTTCAATTTTCATGGACAGTGTCAAATTCAAAAATCCATATTTTTGAATTTTATTAACTGTTTTTGATAAATATATCTAACTTGGCCAATATTTTTTTTCTGTGTTGCTCTTCAAAACAATAAGAAATATTATGGCATATTTCTGTACATCTTTTTTCAAATCGTATTCTATCTTCATACCAAAATCCTCTTCGATCATAATTCTCAATAATTATTATTGATATAATATCGTTAAAATACACTTTTTTGATCATTTTAAAATAGTTTTTTTAAACATAAATTTCACATCGTCTTTAATAGACGATACATCTACAATTTTATCATGTTTTTTCACAAAACTTATCTTATGAAAAAGATAAAAGCACCATTATACTTTTTTAGTATTAGACAATTTTTAGTTTTAGAACTTTTATTGAGTTAAACATTGGAAAATATATGTAGCAACATTATCATATGTTAAACCAAAAAAGTCATTTTGTCTTAAAGATGATCCAGTTGATTCAAATCCTACGTCTTTCATAACCAATTCTGTGTATTTCCCTATTTTAAAACCCATGTGATTATAACTAGACCCAGAACTTTCAATCCCCCAATCTCCCAGATGATCACCCATACCACCTTTTTGCATCAACAGCGCTGGGATTTTGTTATAGTAATAAATTATATCTTGCAAATCTCTGGATATTCGACTATCCATCAACACTGCAGAAACAGCATGTTTTCCTGTGTATACTTTTATTTGTGTTGTAGAGTTGATATATATTTTTTGCATCAAAAACGACAAGGCGTTGCCATTGATAAATTCGTGTAGTCTTTCATGCAAGTGCCCACCTATTATAAGATCCTTTTCCACCGTTACAATAGCGCTCAAAGAAAAGTATTTATTAACAGTAACTGGTTCAACGTTATAATTTTCTAAAACAACTGGCAAAACCGTGTTTTGTTCAGGTAACCATGTTCCGGATGCTTTACATGTTTTATCACATTCTACAACTTTTGTAAATGACAAAAATAATTGATTTGATGGTATATTTTTAAAAACGTTAATTTTATGTATTAGAGCCTGTGTTTTTATCATGTTTTCTCTGTTAATATCTGACAAATATTCAGATTGCCAAGAACTATGATAGTTTCCCTCTGTCAATAAAAAATATACATTTTCTGGGCTAGCCCACAAAGATGAACCAATTTGATTAAAAAATATAAATACATGTGCTTTTTGTGAACATCTCTGATGAAAACACCTTTTATCATTGACAATAGTACAGTATGCTTCTGTTGCTTTACAGTTGTTCATTATATAACTCACCATTACTTGAACATTAACAACATAATTATCATCATATTCTGTATATGCATTCCAACATTCACTGTCATCTCTCTGTTTACATTTTTCTTGTGAATCCAAATCGATGTATAGATTTTTAATTGGAGTTCTTTCATTTATTGGTTGAATATACACATACGGTTTTGTTACATGTCTCATTGGCCGTGTTTTATTAAACGCTGTCGGTTCTGTGTGGTTATAAGTTTTCTTTTTCTCTACGATTTCTTTTTCCGTCGTACTTTCTACGATTTCTTTTTCGGTCGT
>BS_KBA_SWE02_21mDRAFT_10000308_pt1 | contig 17766 bp, 10 predicted proteins | sample BalSeasSWE02_21m_FD_9196 | JGI IMG/M metagenome (IMG submission 9196)
GAACGGGATGACGGTCGAAGCTTTGGCGGCGGCGAAGATCGTCCAAATCGCGGACGGCGGCCCCGTCGACAACTCGGGCGTCGCCCAGCTCGTGAGCTTCCTGCAACTGAACAATCAGGCGGACGGTTTCAATATTGTGGCTTTCGACAACGTTCAGGTGCTCTACACGCCAGGCGGCGCCGCCGCGAACGTCGGGATCGATATCGCGTTTCTGTTCGGCGAGGGGCTATTGCAAGGCAACCAGTTCTGCTCCGGAGCCAAAGGCAGTGAAACCCGCATTACTCTTCCCAACCTGCAAATCTTCCAGGTCGATCCACTCACGAGCCCGCCTGAGTTGACCTGGAGCGCGGCAGCCGGCGACAACAACCCACCGAATCTGGTGCACGAGTTGATCTATACGAAGTACACGGTCACCACCACGGACAATCCGACGCTCGGCGTCGCGGCGGGCACGACTGGAACGTTTCACGCGTTCACGTGTGCCTGGTCTGATGCGGACACATCGCCCCAAAACAACACGCAGGACGGAGATTTCAAAACCTATGGCGACATGCTCAGCTTCATCAACGTCGGGTTGCGGAACCCCGACGCGGAGGGGCAGACGGGACTGAAGTACCTCCAAGATGCGCTCGGCCTCAACTAGTATGGGTTTTTGGGGACCTCCTTAAATAGTCAAATATCTACACTCTTATGCCCCATGAAGTGAAAGGTAATCGCTATATTTTGTCATGTTACGCATCACGCGGGCAGCCAGACGAAAATCCGGGAATGTAGTCACGCCTGCGTTTTGAAACCACTCCTCTGCCTCTCTTCGGAGTATATCCATCTGCCAGTTATTCTCTCTCGGAAGGCAAATGAAAAGAGGTTTTTCCAACCGCTCCGCAGCCTCCAAACAGAGGTGGAGATAGTCATTTAAAGCGGATTTCCCATAGATATCGCAAATCCTTTTCGGGGAAAAACTGAAAATCATCGCATCGATGTTGTCATCATCTCGGATGAGTTCCATGACTCGAAGCAGGTTTCCTTCATTCGTACGTGTTGGCATAATTGCAGGCACAATATCGAGTGGATTCCTGATGCTGTTCCCTTCGATCGGAACAAATTCCCCCATTCGGTGCGTGGTCTCGTCCATGAGAGGAGGCACCTTAAGACCCTCCTTTTCGGCAAAGTCGGTCATGGTGACCGATCCGCCACCCGCGCCTCCCAAGATCGCCACGTTTTTCCCATTGGGTTTCCTCAGAGCCTGCAGGGCTTTGATCGTGAAGACCATTTCATCCATTGAATGGACCATTATGATCCCTGTTTGCCTGCACATGGCTTGCCAGATGTGCTGTGCCCCTGAAAGCGCAGCGGTGTGGGACTGGGTGGCCCTGGAACCTCCTTGGGTCTGCCCACCTTTCCAGATGACTAACGGTTTTTTCAAAGTGGTCTCTTTTGCCACTTCAAGAAATGATCTCCCATCCTTCAATCCTTCTATGTACGCTCCTATGATTTCTGTTTTATCGTCCCGGGCAAGATAGCTGAGAAAATCATGGGCCTGCAGATCGCTTGCATTTCCAAAGCTGACCACCTTGCTGTAAAGGAGCCCCTGATCTGCTCCATGGGCGACAATCTGATAAGCCAGCTGACCACTCTGCGAGAAAAGTCCTGTTGACCCCGGTTGAGCAGGGAAATCACTTGACCACGAGAGTCCCCCTTCCGGGCAGTATACACCCATGCAATTGGGTCCGATGACCCTGACACCACCTTTCCTGGCCGTTTCAATAAGGCTTTTCTCAACTTCTGCATTGTCACTTGCGCCCGTTTCGCTAAAACCGGCGGTTAGGAGATGAACAAATTTTACGCCTTTCTTGACACATTGATCCATTACCTGAGGTACAATCGCCAGAGGGACCGTGAAAACAGCAAAGTCAATTTCATCCGGGATATCCAGAATAGTCGGATACGCCTTGAGACCCAAGATGGTCCTTACCTTGGGATGAACAGGATAAATNGCCCCCTGAAATCCCATTTTAAACGATCCCGCGATCCAGGCATTGCCATTTGACCAACCCCAATCTCTCTGGGAGGTGGCGCCAATGATCGCTATATTTCTTGCGTAAAAAAGTCGTTCCAGTTTTTTTAACATCAAAATACCCCCAGTATGATAAGAGCATGGCGTTTTTTGATAGGTATATAGCAGACAACGAAACAAAATTGCAGCTATTTTATGAAGAGAAAAAATCTATGTGGGGCTACGGGTGTACATAGGATGATGTAAAGCCTCGGCGCTTTTTGTGATCATCGTTTTTGAATCTTTACGTGGGTGATCTATTTTTGGTATGTTGGAATGAACATTTTTCATGGACCACGGTCAATGCACAATTCAATGTAGGCTTGACACGAATGGGTTGAAAGAATAACTTACTTAACTGTTATTAAATGATTCCGTAAAGATCCGGATTTTATAAACCGAAAGGGATATGTATGATTATTAAAATGATGGAAACAGGGCCGCTGATGGTAAACTGCTATATCATCGGCGATGAAAATGTCAGTGAAGGAGCTGTTTTTGATCCGGGTGGAAATGTGGATCAGATACTCATGGTGCTTGCTGAAAATCATCTGAAGGTGAAATATATTTTCAATACGCATACGCACTGGGACCATGTGGGGGGAAACAGTAGGCTGGAAGAAGTCACAGGGGCTCCCATTCTGACGCACTTTAAAGAGGCGGCAGGCTTGAAATCGGCAGCAAGCCATGCCGGGGCGTTCGGGAGTAGTGCGGATAATTCCGAGGCTTCGCAGTTTATTAAGGAAGGGGATGTGATTCAGGTGGGATCCATTAAATTCGAGGTCATTGACCTGCGTGGCCACTCGCCTGCGGGCCTGGGGTTTGTTTTTGACGGAGAACTTCCCGTGGATGGAGTCCTGCAGAAAAAGAAGATGGTCATTTGCGGGGATGCCCTTTTTGCCGGGAGTATAGGAAGGACGGATTTTCCTGGAGGAGATATGGGATTACTGCTTGAAAATATAAGAAAGAAAATTTTCACACTCCCTGACGATACGCTGATCCTTCCCGGACACGGACCCACTTCCACTGTAGGCCAGGAAAAAAGCAGCAACCCCTTTTTTTAACACGAAAACACATTTTCAACCACGAATAACACCAATCTCACGAATGGATGGAATTCAAGTTCTTTGAAGCATATCCTCTTCATTGTTTTATCGATTTTCGTTGTGGTCCTTGTTTTTCTGAGGGAAAGTCAGATGAAGCGGCCCGAAAATCCCCCTTCTGAAGGCTGCCTGGTCTGCCATGACCAGGTATCCGATCCCGATACCTTTCACCCCGTCTCCGCATTCGGATGTTACTCCTGTCACCTGGGAAACAGGTTCTCTATGGATAAAGAGCGCGCCCATATGGGGATGGTGATCCGACCCGGGGATTTACGGAATGTGGACAAAACCTGCGGAAAAACCGGGTGCCATCAGGATATGGCTGCACGCGTAAAAACAAGCCTCATGGCCACGAACAGGGGAATCCTTCAAACCCTCCAGCAGTTGTGGCCGGAAGATGGTCCTCTTCCAAAGCAGGTGAAAGGTTCCCCTGTGAGCGCTGTGACAGATCTCTATGACGGGGTTTCGCAGCAGAATCTGGCGGTTGACCACTATCGGAAGCTGTGCGCGGGATGCCATTTATGGAAGGAAAGGGGCAGTCACGAAGGGGAAGTCGGCAAAAGAGGCGGGGGGTGCAGTGATTGCCATATCATTGAGGTCGATAAGAGACGATCCGCGGCAGAGGGTCGGTTTGAACATCCCGGATTGACCACAAGAATTCCTTCCGAAAACTGCGTGAAGTGCCACAACCGTTCCGCGAGGATCGGGTTGTCCTATTTTGGCAGATTTGAATCCGCCGGTTATGGTACACCCTATGAAGGAGCCGACTTGAGCAGCAGGAGTCTGTCGGGGAACCGGTTTTTTCTGAATCTCCCGGCGGATGTCCATTTCAGTAAAGCGAACATGGATTGTATTGACTGTCACACAGCTGTCGGTCTCATGGGGGACGGTCGGGTTCATGATCATATGTCGGACCAGGTTGACATCACTTGCGAGGCCTGTCATGATCCGCAATTTTCAACGGCTGATAAAGTATCTGCCTTTGCCGGCCGGATGGCTTCTTTGAACCAAAAGGTTCCCTCCCTGAATGGAGAGCCGGTCGCGATTACCCGAAAAGGTACGCCCCTGTACAATGTAAGGAAGGAAGGAGACAGGACGGTTTTTTACCGCAAGAAAGATGGCGTTCCCATCCAGATCGATTCCACGTCTCCGGAAAAGCCGTACCATGCGCTCAAAGGTCATGATTCCCTGTCCTGCCAGGCGTGTCACAGCTTATGGATTCCCCAGTGCTTCGGGTGTCATCTTTCCTACCGTGAATCGGGAATGCAATACGACTGGATTTCGGACAAAAAGACGCCTGGAAGCTGGGAAGAGACCCGTTCCTATCTCCGCTTTTCAAAGCCGGCCCTCGGCATGAGGGACAATCAGATAGTGTATCCCATTTCGCCGTGCCAGGTGTTCGTCTCGGTCTTTGATGGGGCGAACGCCTATTTAAAAGAACGGTCTTTTGAGATTATCAATATTGCCGCCTTTGATCCCCATACCACATCGGGAAAATCCCGACCGTGCATAGATTGTCATGCTGATCCAAAGGTGCTGGGACTTGGTTATGGAATCCTGCATGAAAAGGATCACGACCTGGCGTTCCAGCCTGTCTATGATTCGGTGCTCTCCGGTTTGAAAACCCCTTTTTCCATCGATGCTTATGTGGATGTGGAGGGAAAGCCGCTGCAATCTCTTACGAAGGAAACCATCAGACCTTTCAACCGGGAGGAGATCCTCAAAATTGTTTCGGTAGAGCCCTGCATCGGGTGCCATCCTGGGTATGACGACCCGATCTACAGGGATTTTCAGGGTTCGGTGAAACGCTTCAAGACGGAGGCGGTTTTGCCATGTCGAAGGTGATCTCCCGTCTGAATCATACGTATCCTTCAGAAGAGCGGGTAAAAGGGTGGATAAAAGGGGTCGTTCTTTTCATTATTGTCCTCTATTTCCCTTCATTTCTTCCCGGCGCTGAAACGGGTATGGCGGGCGGAAAGGATTGCCTTTCGTGTCATCAGGGAATTGAGCCGATCAGTAAAAACCATGATTTCGACTGTTCCGTCTGCCATGTGAAGCCTGAGGACCGTAAAAAGGCGCTCTTACAGAAGGGACATCCCAAAGTCATTCGAAATCCGTCGGATCCTGCCACGGTGGAGATTTTCTGCCTGCCCTGCCACCGGAAAGAGATCGACAGGGTCAGGAACTCCCTCCATGGTTCCATGGCCGGGATCATCAATCAGACACGATATCTATGGGGCGCCCAGGACAGAGCTGCGCCCGCTGTTTATGGTCTCAGCGGTCCTTTCAAACCCCTGCCCATGCAGGACCTTTCCGTACCTCCCGATTCCCCTGCCATGTTAGTGGATGATTTCCTGCGGAGACGGTGTTTGCGCTGTCACCTTTATTCGGAAGGGACCCCTGGCGTAGGGCTTTACAGGGCATCCGGGTGTGCTGCATGTCACGTTCCTTACGACGATGATGGGAAGTACAAAGGGAGCGACAGGGCCATGGATAGATCCGGAGAAGGATATCCTGTTCGTCACGCGTTTGTGAGAAAGGTTCCGGACAGCCAGTGCCTCCACTGTCACAATAACAACCATGTGGGCGCCGATTATCATGGCCTGTTTGAGCATGATTTCAGCAGCACGTACCGATCCCCCATGGTGAACGGGAAACCGGCGCCTGCAATATATGGTCTGCACAACCATCGCCTGGCAAGAGATATCCATTCCGAAAAGGGAATGTGGTGCATCGACTGCCACTCAAGCAGGGATATCATGGGGGACGGAAATGCCTACAGCTATGAGATGGAGGCGGCAAAAATCTCATGCAAAGACTGCCACGGGGGATGGAAAAACAAAGAGCCTATCCAGTCGATCGGGGCAATCAGGAAACGTGGAAAGGATCTGGTTTTTGTCTCCGCGAACGGAATGGATCACGATCTTCCCCGTTTTTCGCCCGATGCCGGCTCCCACGGGATCAAGGCCCATGAGAAAGTCCGTTGCGGCGCCTGTCATGCCCGGTGGTCCTTTCAGGATTATGGAATGAGTGTGATCCGGGAGGATATCTTGTGGACCTACAAATGGGATGGTCTGGCCGCCCAGGGGGATCCAACCCTGCAGAAAATATTGGAGAAAAACCTGGCAGATCCCGAGACGGGTTATCCGGCTTCACAGGATCGGATCACGGCGGAATGGCGGCCGGGAATCTGGTCCATCGGTTGGCGCTTCAGAAGGTGGGAATGGATGCCGCTGGGCGTGGATGACAAGGGAAAGTACGCCGTTTTAAGACCTCTTTATCAATTTCTTGTTTCTTACGTGGATAAATCGGGAACCGTCGTTCTGGACAGTGTCGTTCCGGAAAGAGGGGATCATACCGGAAAGGGATGGGCGTTCATGCCTTATGTCCCGCATACCATCGGGCCGGTTGGGAGGGGCTGCAACGCCTGCCACCAGAACAGGATTGCGGCCGGGCTGGGAGTCCATCAGGAACTCACCGTGGACAATGCCTTGACCATTCCTTCTCCCCCCTGCATAAGGCCGATGCGTCTACTGGATTCCCAAGAGCGGAAGAAACTGTTCGAACCCACCAGGGAATGGCACAGGTCAAAAATCAAATCGATGATGGAAATCAAAGCACTCCTTCCTTTTTCAGATCCCTGATCCTTATCTGCACCATATATTGACGATTTTCGTGGAAAATGCACATCATGTTGGGTTTTTGCTTTACAAATGGCTGGGGTTTTGTTAAGGATGCTCTGAGTTATCTGAGCATGTAAAGGTCTCGCAGAAGAAGACAGCAAAATGAGGTCGCCATGAAGATCAAAACGGTTTCCATCCTTGGTTTCAAGTCTTTTATGGAAAGGCTCGATATCGATTTCCATGAGGGAGTCAGCGGGGTTGTCGGGCCCAACGGTTGCGGTAAGAGCAACGTGGTGGACGCCATACGGTGGTGCATGGGCGAGCAGAGTCCGAAACAGCTGCGCGGGCGCAAGATGGAAGATGTGATATTCAATGGCGCCGGAAATCACAAACCACTTGGCATGGCGGAGGTTTCCCTTCTTTTCTCCAACGGGAACGGATCGTTTCCCCATGCCTTCGCCCAGGATGAAGAAATTTTCGTGACAAGACGTCTGTACCGTTCCGGGGAAAGCGAATACCTGCTGAATAATATGCCTTGCAGGCTCAAGGATATTCAGGAAGTATTCATGGATACGGGCCTCGGGAACAGGGCCTACTCGATTATCGGCCAGGGACAGATAGGAACGATCATTGAACAGAGACCGGAAGAAACGCGGTTCATGCTGGAAGAGGCGGCCGGGATAACGAAATACAGGCGAAAGGTGGAGGTTTCCCAGAGAAAGATTCAGCAGACAGAAGACAACCTGCTGCGTGTGCAGGATATCCAGGGTGAAGTGCAGAGTCAGATGAGATCCCTGAAGAGGCAGGCCTCAAAGGCCGTTCGGTACAAGGGGGTGTGCGAAGAGATCAGGAATCTGGAATTGATCCTGTACAGCAATTCATTCTGTCTTCTGGAGAAAGAATTAGGCAAAAAAACCAGTTCAGCAGATGAGTTGGAAAGAAAGGAGATTTCCGTATCCACCGATGTGTCGCGGCTCCATGTGACGATGGAAGAATTGAACATGGAACTGGAGGAGAAAGATGAAGCCCTGGTCATTTTAAGAAAAAATTATTCCCGTTTCAGAGATCAAGTTCATCAAAGAGAAGCCGGCATTGAAGGACTTGTAAGGGAAAGCAAGATGCTGGGTGAACTTGAAGACCGTCTCCTCGCTGAAGAAAAGGAAGTGAACAAAAAGATAGAGGAACTGGAAAATGAGAAAGAAAAGCTGAAAGAGAAACAATCTCTTGCGGGAGATGCATTGGGAGGTTTGCAGGAAGAGTTTACCATAAAGGAAGAGAGTTTGCGAGGCCGAAAGGCGTTGTTGTCGCGCATAAGCGAAGAGTACAGGAAGGCCAGGACGGAATTGAGTGAAGGGGCAAACAAGGAGGTGGGGCTCAACCACGAATCGGGATATTTGAAAAAACTTCTTGAACAAATTACAGATGGCCGTTCAAGGTTGGAAAAAGAGATGGTAGAAATAAAAGTCAAATTTGTTAGTGTGGCAACTGCTTCTGAGAGAAAGGGACTTGTTCGTGAAGCAACCGCGGAAAGGCTTCAGGAAATTGAATCTGCCATTGAAAGAGAGACCCTTTCTTGCAATCATCTGGAAGGGTTGAAAAAGGGTCTGGACGATGGGCTGAGATCAGCGGAAACCGAAATGAATAAGCGGGAGTCTCGCTTGTCGAGTCTCGAGTCGTTGAGTGCGAATTTTGAAGGATATAAGATGGGGGTAAGGACCATCATGAAAGCCGGGGATTTTGAACCGCTGGAAAAAGGACGGGTTTTAGGGGTCCTGGCCGACAATATTCTGGTGGAATCTCCTTATGAGGAAGCCGTTGAAGCGGTTCTTGCAGACAAACTTCAGTATGTGGTGGTGAAGTGTCAGGAGGACGGCATGCTGGCCGTCGATTATCTCAAGAAAAAAGAAAAGGGAAGAAGCAGTTTTGTCTCCACTACGGAATTTGCGGCGATCGTCACGCGGGATAGGAGAAATGCGCCGGAGTTGCCGCGTCTGGCTGAATATGTTTCGGCAAAGGACGATTTCCTCCCGGTTGTCCACGGCCTGCTCGAAAATACGTATGTTGCTGAGAACTTAAATGTTGCCATGTCCTGCTGGAGAAATATACAGGAATCCGGGAAGAATGACACAGACGCCTGCTTTGTCACGGTGGAAGGAGACATGGTCGACGAGAGAGGGGTGATCAGCGGGGGAAAAGTCTCCCGGTCTTCCAGCGGGTTATTGGCGAGAAAAAAGGAGATGGATGGCCTTCGCAAAGAGGTTGCCGAAAAAAGAGAGAGCGTACGGCAATTGTATTTGAAAATGGAAGATGTTTCCGGCGAAATTGAGAATAAGAGAAAGTCTCTGGAGACGCTGGCTGAGGACAGATGGGGCTGTCGGGATGAAATCAATGAACTGGACAAAATATTATTCAGGCTTGCTCAGGAATCGGACCAGTTGGAAAGGCTTTCACAAAAACTGTCCGAAGATTTTGAAAAAAAGGAGATCGAACAGAGGAAGCACAGCAGTGGATTATTGAACATACAAGAACAGCTGGAAGGCCTGAAGGCCAGGAGAGAGAAGGAAAAAGTTTTTTTCCAGGAAAAAGAAGTCGAATTGAAAGAGGCGGAAGAGGAGTTCGAGGCGCTGAGGGAAGAGGTTTCGAGAATCAGGGCTGATCAGGGAATCGCGCAGGAAGCTCAACGGAGTCTGATCCGCGAAATGGAAATGGTGGATGAATACATGAAAAACTCCACGGAACGTCTTGCGAGAATCCAGGAAGAGATTTCCTCCGGAAGAATCCGTTCTGCGGAATGCTTGACAAAAAAAGAGGCCCTGGAAGAAGAACTGCGTTTGCTTCGTGTCGATCTGGCAGATGCGGAACAGGACATGAACCTTGCTGACATGGAGCGGAGAAGACTGCAGGACCGGATCAGGGAAGTGGAAAAGGAGGCGCAGGCGTTCAGAAAAGAAGCCGATGAATTGAAGGATCAGGTCAACCGCGCAAGAATGGAACATTCAGAGATCCGTTTCAGAATCAGCAACTTGAAGGATGTTGTCAGAGATAAATTTGACAAGGATCTTCCGAATATTTTTGCTGAGCATGTGCAGGAAGATTTCTCTCCAAAGGACGCGGAAGAAAAGATTGCGGACCTGAAAAAGTTCAGGGACAGTATGGGGCCGGTAAATCTGACGGCCATCACAGAGCATGAGGCTCTTGAGGAGCGTTACGAATTTATCGCAGGCCAGAGGCAGGACCTGGAAAGTTCCATTGAATCTCTGAGATCGGCCATTAAAAGAATCAACAGAAAATCGCTGGAAAAATTCAAAAAGACATTCGCAGAAGTGGATGCGAAACTCAAGGAGGTCTTTCCCATCCTCTTCAGCGGGGGGACCGCAGGGCTCAGATTGACGGATGAAAACAATCCCCTGGAAAGTGGCGTCCTGGTGGAAGTTCAACCGCCGGGGAAAAAACTGAGCCACATGGGCCTGCTCTCGGGCGGGGAAAAGGCGCTGGTGGCCATGGCCCTGATCTTTGCCATTTATATGGTCAAGCCGAGTCCTTTCTGCCTGTTGGACGAAGTTGACGCTCCTTTGGATGAGGCGAATATAGACCGGTTTAATAATCTTCTGGAAAGAATCAAGAATGCTTCTCAGGTGATTATGGTTACCCACAGCAAGAAGATTATGGAAATGACCGACCGCCTCTACGGTGTCACCATGGAGCAGAAAGGCATTTCAAAGCTTGTAAGCGTAGATATTCGAAATGGAAAAGAGGATCGGGTCGTTCATTAGACCGAGACCATCAACTTTGGGGTGAAAGACATGCATTCGAATAAAGATAGCGACTCAACCACTCACCTACTCACCCACTTAACGAGTTCTGACGAGAGGAAAGACGGTCTTTTCAGAAGGCTTCGTACCGGACTTTCAAGAACCCGGTCTACTTTTTCCGGAAGAATGGACCGACTTTTCCTGGGCAGGAAGGAGATTACGGAAGATCTCCTTGATGAACTGGAAGAAATCCTTTTTACATCGGATATCGGTGTGGCAACCACTCAGGAACTCATCGCTTCCATGAAGGAAAAAGTGGCCACAAAAGAACTGAAAGATCCTTTGAAACTCAAGAGCGCTCTCAAGGATCAGATCCTCTCCTTTCTGGATATTCCAGAGCCCGGAGTTGCGATGCCCAACCCCGGTGATCCGCTGGTGATTATGGTGGTGGGTGTAAACGGGGTCGGCAAAACAACCACCATAGGAAAAATGGCCAGCCAATTCATTGCCTCGGGCAAGAAGGTTATGCTGGTTGCTGCGGATACATTTCGGGCCGCCGCTGTGGAACAGTTGTCCATCTGGGGAGAAAGAGTCGGCGCCGAGGTGGTAAAGCAAAAGACCGGGTCCGATGCGTCGGCGGTCGTGTTCGATGCCCTGACAGCAGCCAAAGCAAGAAAAACGGATGTCGTTCTTATTGACACGGCAGGTCGGCTCCACACCAAAGTCAATCTGATGGACGAGCTGGAAAAGATTCATCGCGTGGCGGGAAGGAAAATTTCCGGCGCTCCTCACGAAGTCTGGATCGTTCTGGATGCCACCACCGGTCAGAACGCTATTTCACAGGCGGAGGTATTTCACCAGGCCCTGGGGTTGGACGCCATCGTTCTGACCAAGCTGGACGGAACGGCCAAAGGGGGTATTGTCGTAGGAATTTCAAGACAATTGGGCATTCCCATCAAGTTCATCGGCATCGGAGAACAGGTGGACGATCTCAGACCGTTTCATGGCAGGGAGTTTGTGGAAGCGCTGTTTGACTGATAGGGATTCAAAGCGCCCGCATCCACTCCTGCCGCAGCCCCACTTCTCCCCTCAGAGCCCTGTCAATCTGGTCAAGGGCATCCTGTTTGCCCTTTGGCAGCCTTGCCTTTATGGGCAGGTAGTTGGAGGCGTGGTTTGAGAAAAAGAGACCGCGACTCAGGTCCGTATATTTGATCATCTCCCTCAATTCCAGAAGCATGCCTTTTTCTGAGGGGAGCTCAAATTCGCCTTTTTGAAACTCATCATGGAGCCTGGTTCCGGGAATGATCATGACTGTCAGGGCCCCCACATAATTGGGGTCCATGGCGCTCAGGAGTCTGCCTGTGGCCTGTGCATGTTCCAGAGACTTATCTTTTCCCCCGATTCCCAGAAGGACCGTGACGGAAAGCTTGATGCCCGCTTCCCGGACTTTCCTTCCCATGTGGATCAGATGTTGGCCGCTTGTTCCTTTGCAGATATGCTTCAGCAGTGCCTCGTCCCCGGTTTCAACCCCCATATAGAGGATCCCGAGCCCGTTGTTTTTGAGATCCCGTAACTGCTCGGGGGTTTTCATTCCGATGCTCTTTGCGTTGGCATAGGCGCCAACCCGTCTGACCCAGGGGAGATACTCTCGGATTCGGTCGAGTATCCATAGGAGTCTTTTCTGGGGGATGATCAATGCATCTCCATCCATCAGGAACAGCCTGTCCTGCCTTTTCATATATTTCGAGGCGAAGCGGATATCATTTAAAATGACATCGTCGTCTTTGATGGTAAATCTCTTGTCTTTGTAGGTGCCGCAAAAACTGCATTTATTGTGGGAACAACCTAATGTGACCTGCAGCAGGATGCTGTAGGCCTCGCTGGGAGGCCTGATGCACATTCCCTCATAATGCATTTCTTCCGGTTCATCTGTTATTTCCATATGCTTGTACTCCTTTAAACGCTTAGAACTCTGCAAAACACATTCTCTTGCTGAATTCGAGTCGATTTTCACTGGTCCTTTCTTCCGTTTACCCCCCGCAGACTGACTTTCAATGCCTTGAAAGGATGTTTCACAGTGTCCAATACGGCGGTTGCTTCAAAACCGCAGTGAAGCATGCAGTTGGTGCATCGGGGATCTTTGCCGACACCGTACCTGGACCAGTCCGTGTTATTCATTAATTTTTCAAAGGTGGGTTCGTACTCGTCATTCAGGAGGTAGCATGGTTTCTGCCACCCGAATATATTGCGTGTGGGAATTCCCCATGGAACACATTTATAATCCTGATTTCCGGCAAGAAAATCCAGAAAAAGGCTGCTGTGATTGAAATTCCAATGGCTGTTCTCTCCAAGTTGAAAAATCGACCTGAAAAGGTCAATAGATTCTCCGCGCCTGAAGTAACTCTCCTGGTCGGCCGCCTTTTCATACTTGAAAGCGGAGGAGACGGTCATGGATTCCACCTTGAGAGAAGTAAGGAAATCGAACAGTCGGGCTGCGCCCTCTGCCGTTTCCCCCCTGAATAAGGTGGTGTTGGTGGTGACGCGGAATCCACGCGACAGGAGGAGACCTATGGCATCCACCGCTTTTCTGAAGGTTCCGGTGAGGCAGACCCTGTCATCGTGCCGCTCGTCCAAACCGTCGATATGCACATTGAAGGTGAGGTAGTTGGATGGCGTAAATTCTTCCAAACGGTTTTTTACGAGAAGGCCATTTGTGCACAGATAAACGAATTTTCTTTGTGCAGTCAGCCCTTGGACAATTTCAGGAATGTCCGGGTGAAGGAGAGGTTCCCCCCCTGCGATACAGACAATGGGTGCGCCACATTCTTCCGCAGCCTCCAAACACTCTTTCGAAGACATGACCTTGTTCAGGATTTCAGCAGGGTAATCAATTTTGCCACAACCCTGGCAGCGTAAATTGCAGCGAAAGAGCGGCTCCAGCATGAATGTCAGAGGATATCTTTCCTGCCCTCTGAGCCGTCGTTTAAAGATATAGGCGCCAATTCGCGCTTTTTGAATTGCAGGTATTCCCAAAAGTATCTCCCTTTAAAGAAGCAATTAGCTGCTAAGCTAACAGCTAATTGCATATTTTATTTGTCGCCCCACATCCCGCACATTCGTTTGAGCAGCTTCAGAGAACGTTTCCATTCCTCCGTCATTTCTTCCTCCGGCGGCATTCGGACAAAGATCTTCTCGATTTCCAGACAGGCCTCGGATGGATCTTCGTTCTCAACGAGGGCCTCCAGCAGGCCGACCCTGTTCTGCAGAAAATTCGGCGCCAGTTTTACGGCTTTTCTGAAATGAGTCATTGCTTTTTCAACATCTCCCACGCTCATGGGGAAGGAAGGGGCCCGCAGATAAAGTTCTCCAAGCATCCGGTCCGGACCGCCGTTATCAATGTTAGGGTTCAAGTGCCCCGCAGTCAAGGCCTCGCGCTCGATAACCGGCACCAGTTCAAGCCCTCTGGCTGGATCATTTTCGGCTTCAAGTCCTGTAAGATAAGCCATGAGATAATGAGCCGTTGCATTTTCAGGAAAGGATTTCATGGCGGCTTCCGCCATCTTTCTGCCCTCTTTTGCGTCCGCGAGTTTTTCTGCCCTGTTTTCCCCCTGCCTGGCCAGAAAAGCATAACAGACGGCGGCTTCCAAGGCTGCCAGAGGGTTTTCCCGGGCCTTCAGGGTAAACTTCTCAGCCTCGCTTCTGGTGCAGGATTCACCCATCACCCGGTTGCTTTCCGTGCCGTGCCTTTCGGTGGGATTCTCATCCTGGCGGATAACATCGTTCCCATGTGAACACGCACCTGTCAGGAAAAGAACAAAAAACAGGAATAGGAATCTACTAAAAACAGATCTCATCGGCTTTCCCACGTTTGAAGGATGAAAGGTCTTTATTTGCCGGGCCAAACCCTTCGGTTTGGAGCATACGGAGCAGGGATGCCGCATCCGGATCTTTATTCATTCCCATCAGAATTCCGGAAAGGCTGTCCGTCCACTGGTCCGGCTTTCCAAACCATACTACCGGATCTGAAGGCAGTTCCCGTGATGTGTGTATGATTTTTATTTTATCAAAAATATCGAGAGGTTTTACGGCCTTGTACTGGGCGATGTCCAATACCGCGCCCGCCGCCTTTCCAGCGGCAACCTGGCGCAACGATCGCAGGGGCCGGTAGGTTCCCTTCAGTTGAAACGGCAACTTGTGAACGGGTTCACCAAAGAGGAGGCAAGCCGCAGCGCTTTGTTCGAAAAGCATGTTACCGAAGACCTCGCCCTTCAGGCCTCGCCAGTTGTCAGGTCCGCTTTTCTGGGTGACGAGGCGCCATCTTTCGGTTGATGAGCCCTCGGGAAGAGTTGAAGCGATTGGAACCATGCCGAAATGTTGGGCCTCATCCGAATAGAAACCAATTCGCACAATACCCCATGCGGGTGGAGTTTTTTCCATGAACTGGAGAGCATCCTCAGGTTTGTTGAAATAATGCCCCTTGACGGAAACCGTGTTTCCCAATTTTTTCTGTACGTAAAGAGCCATGGCATCCATAACCGGTTGGGCCTGAACCGGATTACCCGGTTGTCCAGGCTGAATCACGGCAAAATCGAGATCTTTTCCCGAAACCGGATGAGCATTCCAGCAAACCATGAAGCCTGCGACCCATGCGAATAGAAACACCAGCTTCAGTTTATGCAATCTTTTCATTTCCATGAACGAATCCTTTTTTTGGTCTAAAAAAATGATTATCCATTATTCTTGAGATTTTCCAAGAGTTTCAGGACAGGGGGTAATACCAGAATAGATGCCAGCATACCGGTAAAAGAACCTATCACCATAACCGTTCCCAGCCCTGCCATGCCTCGATGATGGGCGAAGAGCAGTCCTCCGAATCCAATCATGGTCGTGGCGAAGCTGAGTACCACAGCGGTCGGAGTGCTGGTGTTGAAAAGACCTCCGGGTTTTTCTTTTGGATGATAGTTCAGGGGATTCCGGATCTCTCGCCAACGTGCTAAGAGATGTACCCCTCCGTCTACCCCGATGGCAATGAGGATCGGTATGGCAAAAAAATTTGCCAGATTAAAGTGGAGGTTAAACCAGCCCATGATTTCAAGCAGCCATAATATGCTGACTCCCAGCGGCAGCATGGTAAGAAAAACATAACCAAAAGATCGGGAATAGAGCCACAGAATAATGGTGACCAGGGCGATGGTCAGTACGGCGGCGGAGAGAAAAGTCCTGTGCATCAGGTGGGCAGATTCAAGCACTCCTACCGGGACGCCGCTTACTTCAGGGTCGACTGTTCTCAATTCAGACACAAAACGGCCCAGTTTATCGAAATCCCATACATCCTCTTTCGGAATTACCTTTATTTGATATCTGCCGTCTTTTCCTATGTGCAGATTTTTAAGTGAAGGCGGAAGATCTTCAGGGGTCATCTTCCCCGCTTTTAGCCATTTTATCAGCTTATTTATGGAGTTGCTCAGATCCTGGACCAGGCCCTTTTGCATCCCTTCAAGCAGCGCGACCTTTTCCTTTTCCCCCTGCAGAAGGTTCTGTGCCGAACGAATATTTTTCAGAATCTGGTCCATCCGGGAAAGTTCTTTCGTGGCCCCGGAGGCAAACAACTGCTCTTCAAGGGTTTCGAGCGCGGAGGAGAGCCTGGTGAGAGCTTTAATCAACCTGTCCGCATCAGGAGTTCCGGTTATGACCCCGTTTTCCGTGACAGATCCGAGGGCTGCTGCCGCTTCCTGATACAGCTTGGACTTTACAGCCTGTTGTTCAGGGAAGAAATCAAGGATGCTTTCCACTTTGTCCACCGTGGGCATGGCTTGTACTTTTTGCGTAAGCCTTCTTACATCATCCAAACTGTTTGCCGTAAGAATCGCATACCATGTGGATTCCCCCGAAGAATCCATCAGAATTTTTTCATATTCCACCGATTCAAGGCCCTGGGCCTGCAGTTCTAATAGATTGTAACTGAATTTCACCCTGAAAAGGCCGGGAAGACCGGCTAAGCTGATGGCCGTCAGGATCAGAATGAGCCTCATGGGTTTTCTAAGGAGGGGTTCCAGAAAAGGCATGGCCGTAACTCTGGGTGTGGAGGACGGGAAAAGCTTCTTTTTCCCGGCGATCAACAACATGGCAGGAAGAATGGTCATCATGGAGATCAGGCAGAACAGGACCCCCGTTCCCCCGATGAGACCCAGTTCGGAAAGACCGACAAAATCCGATCCAAGTACGGAGTAAAAAGCACAGACGGAGGTAATGGCGCCCAGAATGATGCCGGGTCCTGTTCGAAACATGGATGTCTCGACGGCATCCTCCGGTCCGCCTCCCCCTTTGCCGGCCTCGACGTAGCGTATGACGACGTGTATGCCGAAATCTACCCCAATGCCGACCAGGACCAGGGCAAACACAATGGAAAGCAGGTTCAGACTCCCGACGATAACCGTGGCAAAACCAAAGCTCCAGGCCATGGCTATTAACAGGCACAGCAGAACAAGAAAAGGTCTGAGCCAACCATGGAGAATGACCATGAAAAGGAGGCCAACGAGAACAATGGCAACAATGGCGGCCATGGTCATGTCGCTGTTGGTTGTTTCCATTTCATCCGCCTGAAGCACGGGTCTTCCCGTAAGGCCCGCAACGACGGATGGGAATTCAGCCTTTGTGTCATGGATAGCCTGCCGAACCATCTGGAGGGGTTTGCGAATGACATCCATGGTTCCATAATTTTTGACGGGAAGCAGGCGCATGATAAGAAGCTTGCCGTTGGATGTGAAGAAATAGCGCTTTGCGGATTGAGAAAACTCCTCGAGCGGACGGTACCGGCTGTCTTGCTGTAGAATTCCGTCCATGTTTTTGAGAAGCCCTCCAAGAGTTCCCAGGCCCTTTTCCATCATGGCAGGATCCATATCCTGAAAATTTCCACCCCCTTGGGTAAAGAGCTCACTGATCAGATCAAAGAAACCGGCCAGGGTTGCATCTCTGAGCCATCGTTGGATGTAAGGGGCCAGCGAGATAATGGTAGCTGAGAGCTTTTCTGCTTCATTCAGTGAAGTGAAAAACAGTGCATGGTCGCCAATGTCTGTTTCTGAAACACAGTAGTAAACGGCGCTGATGAGTTCCGGATGAACGGAGAGCCTACTGTTCAAGGTTTCTGCAAATTGTGCGGCCGTTTTTTGACCCTTTTCGGCGCCCCCGGTTTTTATCACCACATAGAGATATTCCTGGTCTCCGAAGTTTCTGAT
>BS_KBA_SWE02_21mDRAFT_10000309_pt1 | contig 17764 bp, 15 predicted proteins | sample BalSeasSWE02_21m_FD_9196 | JGI IMG/M metagenome (IMG submission 9196)
GCTGCATTGCCTATTTTAAATTTTAAAATTGAAGCGTAAAAATAATGATTCTTTAGGTTAGAACCGGGAGTAAAGATTAATTTACTTTTGACGTATGGAGAAAATAAAAAAACCACCCATAGCCATGAGTGGTTTTTTTAATGTTTAATAATACAATTATGCGCTAATCTCTTTTTGCTTTTTTAGCGAGTTTAGCAGCCTTTTTTTCCTTGGGTGTTAAAAGTGGTTCTTTTTTAACATTTTTCTTTGCGTCTTGTGATTTTGCCATTTTTTATAAATTTTAATTAAATAATTCTATGCTTTGAGTACAATTCTAAATCTTGCTTTCCCTTCCTCCAGATGCTTTATAGCTTTGTTAACATCGGTCATTTTAAATTCTTCAACCGTAGGATAAATATTATGTCTCACACAAAACTCTAACATTTTTTTTGTTAAAGCAATACTTCCTATGGGACTACCTCCCACTGATTTCTCTCCCATAATCAAACTAAATGCCGGAATTGCCATAGGTTCTAATACAGCTCCAACCGTATGTAATTTGCCTTGTGGTGCTAATGTAGTTAAAAAAGAATTCCAATCTAGTGTTACATTAGTGGTGTTTAAAATAAAGTCTAAAGTCCCTGCAATGTTAGCTAATGCCTCTGGTTTGGTTGAATCAACAACGTGATGTGCTCCCATTTTTAAAATTTCTCCCTTCTTATTTGGGTTTGAACTGAAAGCAGTGACCTCACATCCCCAGGCTTTTAAAAACTTAATAGCCATATGCCCTAATCCACCTACGCCTATAACACCCACTTTATCCGTTGGTTTTACTCCTGACAGAACAATAGGATTAAATACGGTGATTCCTCCACAAAACAATGGGCCCGCTTTTGCCATGTCTAATCCTTTTGGCAATGGAATTACCCATGACCAATGACCTCTAACGGCATCTGCAAATCCTCCATGGCGCCCAACAATAGTAGCTTCTGAATTTCCACATAAATGCTGTTTTCCATCTAAACATTGATTGCAATGCATGCAAGAAGCGGAATTCCATCCCATCCCCACTTTATCTCCAATTTTAAGGCCTTTTACTTCACTCCCAAAGGCCATAACTTCTCCTACAATTTCATGACCAGGCACCAAAGGATACTGCGACATGCCCCAATCATTATTGATCATACTTAAATCTGAATGGCATATCCCACAGTAATGTACCTTAATATCTACTTCTTCATTACCAATTTTCGGTAATTCATATGCAATTTTTTCCAATTGCCCCCCTGCTTGGGTGGCAGCGTAAGCATTTATTTTACTCATAACTATATTTTTAAATTTTCACTCAAAAGATATAAAAAAAGAGTTAATTAGATTAAAGGAAGTCGTTAAAATATTTTTAAAATAAAAAGAACGAATTACTTACTTTTATTACGTTAATAATTAAAACAACGACACATGAAAATAATTGGCATTGGTAAAAACTATGTTGTTGATAAAGCAGAAATTAAGACTATTAAAAATGGTGAACAATTAATATTTTTGAAAGCAGAAAGCACTTTAGTGACTGATAATAAAGATGTTGCTTACCCTTCAATTACTAATGAATTGGCTTATGAAGTTGAACTGGTAATTAAAATTGGAAAAAAAGGTAAAAATATTAACCTGACTCACGCTGGTTCATATATTTCAGAAATTGGAGTTGGGATTGATTATACAGCAAAAGATGTCTTAGCGCAGAGCAGAGCTAATAAAGGCCCCTGGGCTTTGGCGAAAGGATTTGATGGCGCCTCACCTGTTTCTAAATTTATGCCCATTTCAAAATACCCCGATTTAAATAATATCAATTTTGATTTAGTCATCAACAAAGAACAGAAACAGGTGGGAAACACCTCTTTTATGATTTATAATTTTAAAGAAATTATTGCTTTTGTTTCCTCTTATATGACCTTGGAAGCTGGCGACCTTATATTTACCGGAACTCCGGCTTTAGGTTCAGGATTAAATGTGAAAGGAGATCACTTACAAGCTTCTATTGACGGTGAATTACTTTTAGATTTTAAGATAGTATAATCATCCGTTTTATAGCTATACTTATTTAGCACAAAAAGATAGTGTCATTCATAGAATGTGCTTCATTTTTTCACTAAATTGCTAGTATGAACACTATCGCTGAGCGTATTTATGATTTTCTAAAAGCGTTTCCTCCTTTTAATATGCTTTTACCTGAAAGCTTGTTGTCTATTTGTAAATCTATTGAAGTTCATTATGTTGAAAAAGATAATTTTATATTTAAAACAAATGAGCCTGTAAAAGACAAATTTTATGTTGTAAAAGATGGAGATATTGGTTTATTTACAGCATCTCATGAGCTCATTGACGAGTGTGATGAAGGAGATATTTTTGGGTTACGTGCCTTAATGAGACAAGGTAATTATTTGTTAAGTGCTAAAGCGATTGAAGAAAGTATCGTTTATGGTATTTCATCAACCCTCTTTGATGATTATATTGCCTCAAATTCCGAAGCCAGTAAATATTTGATGACCAATTTAGTTTCAAATTATAGAAAATCTAATATTGAGGAACAAAACCATAATTTTTTGACTTCATTGCATCAAACTACTCCGGGAATACAGGATTTTTTAGAAGAACAAACGGCAGATTATTCAAAAAACCCCATAACCTGTAGTCCAGAAACGAGTATTAAAGACGCTGCTATATTAATGACAGAAAAGCGTGTTGGATCCATTATTATTACTCAAAATAACAAGCCCCTTGGAATAATCACGGATAAAGACTTAAGAACAAAAATTGCTACAGGGTTATTTTCAATAGAAGAAAGTGTGAGTCAAATTATGACTTCTCCTGTTATAGCGTATCACACAAATATAACTGTTGCTGAAGCTCAAATTGCCATGTTAAAACACAGAATAACACACTTATGCATTACAAAAGATGGTACTGTGGATTCTGAATTAACAGGAATTCTTTCAGAACATGACATCATTGTAATTAGAGAAAATAATGCGACTGTTTTAATTAAAGAAGTAAAAAGATCTAAATCCATCGAAGGTTTAAAACAAATTCGATTACGTGCCCAAAAATTACTTAAACGCTATATTGAACAACAAATCCCTATAACATTTGCTTCAAAAATTATAACCGAAATAAATAATAGCATTACTATTAAAATAATTGAAAATGCCATAAGTTTCATGAATGACCCTTTACCTGCATCATTTACTTGGTTAGCAATTGGAAGTCAAGGTAGAGAAGAACAGTTGTTGTTAACAGACCAAGATAATGCCGTAGTTTTTGATGATGTTCCTGAAAAAGATTTCAAAAAAACCAAAGCCTACTTTTTAAAACTTTCAAAAAAAATAACCGAAGATTTAAATACCGTTGGATTTGAATTCTGTCCTGCAAATATGATGGCCAGTAACCCTAAATGGTGTTTATCATTATCTCAATGGAAACAACAATTTAACCGATGGATAACTTCACCAGACCAGGATAATTTAATGCTATGTACCATCTTTTTTGATTTTGAACCTATTTATGGTAATAAAGAATTGGTGAAAAATTTGTCTGAAGGTATATTTGAATCCATAAGTAAACATGAGATATTTTTAAATCATCTCGGTGTTAATGCATTAAAAAATCCACCACCATTAAGTTTCTTTAGGCACTTTTTAGTTGAACAAAGTGGTGAACATAAAGACCAGTTTGATATTAAAGCCAGAGCCATGATGCCTTTAGTAGATGCCGCCAGACTATTAATTCTTTCAAATAATATAGCGGCACATAATAACACCATTTTACGTTATGAGAAGCTGATCGAACTTGAACCGCAGAATAAAGAATTATATAATGATTGTTTAATTGCTTTTAAAAATTTACTGGATTTTAGAACAGAACAAGGATTGAAGCATCATGATTCAGGACGATTTATTGATTTAAAGTCTTTAAGCAAAGCAAATCGATTAGAATTAAAAAATTGCTTTAAAGCCATTAAAGAAATACAGGAATTAATTTTAGTTAGATTCAACCTTTCACAATTTTTATAGGATGTTTTGGTTTAAAAAGAAGAAATATCCTGTTTTTTGGAACGACTATTTAAGGAAATTTAAAACTCCCCAACCCAAAACCGTTGAAAACACAAGATTTGTTGTTTTTGATACAGAAACTACGGGTTTTGACACTTTAAAAGATCGGATTTTATCTATTGGTGCTGTTAGTATTTTTAACAAAATAATAAACGTTTCAGATAGTATTGAAGTTTATTTAAAACAAGAAAAATTTAAAGCTGAAACCGTTGAAATTCATGGAATACTAAAAGAAGGAAACTTACTTAAAATAAATGAAAATGAAGCCATTGAACAATTTATTAACTATTTAGGGAACGCTGTTTTGGTGGCTCATCACGCTGCTTTTGATATAGAAATGATTAATAATGCTTTAAAAAGATTAAACCTTCCAAAATTGAAGAATAAATGTATTGATACTGGAATTTTATATAAAAAACTAGAAGGGAAAAAAGAATCTCATTTTTCTTTAGATGTGTTGTGTGCTGAATTCAATATTCCTAAACACGATAGACATACGGCTTCAGGTGATGCATTTATAACCGCCTTGCTATTTTTAAAAATTATTTCAAAACTAAAAAAAGAACGTACAGTTCATTATTCTGATTTGTTTAGAACTGGAAATAATAAAGGATTAATATAAAAAAAGCCCTCATTTCTGAAGGCTTTTAGTGTAAAAATGCTATAAATTATTTCACCAAAGACCCATTTTTAATAGCTTCAACTACTTCCGGATTTAATAAGGTTGAAATATCTCCTAAATTTGAAGTTTCATTTTCGGCAATTTTCCGTAAAATTCTTCGCATAATTTTCCCTGAACGTGTTTTTGGCAATCCTGGTACAAACTGAATTTTGTCCAATTTTGCAATTGGCCCAATGGTTCGTCCAATTAAATCGTTTATTTCATGACGTAAGAAATCTTCATTTTCAGGAGTTTCATAAACAATAACATAGGCATATAATGCATTTCCTTTAATTTTGTGAGGGAAACCAACAACTGCAGATTCAACCACATTACTATGCTCATTAATTACATTTTCAATAGGTGCAGTTCCTAAATTATGACCTGAAACAATTACAACATCATCCACTCTACCAGTAATTCTATAATTTCCTTCTAAATCCCTAAATGACCCATCACCGGTAAAATATTTACCTTCAAAAGCCGTGAAATATGTTTCTTTATACCGTTTATGATCTCCATAAATAGTCCTTGCAATTGATGGCCAAGGATATTTAATACATAATCTTCCTTCGGCTGGATTTGTATTTACTTCATTTCCTTGTTCATCAACCAAGCAAGGTTGAATTCCTGGTAACGGACGTGTTGCAAATGTTGGCTTTGTTGGTGTAACACCAGCCAATGGTGAAATCATAATTCCTCCTGTTTCTGTTTGCCACCAAGTATCTACAATTGGCGATTTTTGTTTTCCAATTTTCTCATCGTACCAGTGCCAGGCTTCTTCGTTAATTGGCTCACCAACTGTTCCTAACACTTTAATGGAACTTAAATCGTTGCGTTCAGTCAATTCGTTACCTTGTGCCGCCAACGCCCTAATAGCTGTTGGCGCCGTGTAAAACTGGTTGACTTTGTATTTTTCAACAATTTGCCAAAACCGACTGTAATCTGGATAAGATGGAACCCCTTCAAACATTAAGGAAGTTGCACCTGCGGCTAACGGTCCGTAAACAATATAAGAATGACCAGTTATCCAGCCAATATCAGCCGTACAAAAATAAACATCACCATGTGTATATTGGAATACATTTTTAAAACTATACGCTGTATGCACCATATAACCTGCGCAAGTGTGCACCATACCTTTAGGCTTGCCTGTTGACCCTGAAGTATATAAAATAAACAACATATCTTCAGCATCCATCACTTCAGCCTCACAAATAGCATTTACTTTAGCAATTTCATTATGCCACCAAACATCGCGACCAGCTTTCATTTTGATATTTCCGTTCACTCTATTTAAAACTATTGAAGTTTCAATTGATGGGCATTTTTCCAAAGCTTCATCAACAATGCTCTTAAAATCAACTGCTTTATTACCTCTAAAAACACCATCAGAAGTTAAAAGCATTTTACATTCCGCGTCATTAATTCTTGTTGAAAGCGCCACTGCCGAAAATCCTGCAAATACTACAGAATGAACTGCACCAACTCTGGCACATGCCAATACTGCAATAGCCAATTCTGGAACCATAGGCATATAGATACAAACTCTATCACCCTTTTTAATATTGTTGTTTTTTAATACGTTTGAAAATTTACAAACCTCGGCATGTAATTCTTTATAAGTAAAAGTCCTATGAGCTTCATTTGGATCATTTGGCTCCCAAATAATTGCTAAATCGTCTCCTCTTTTCGATAAATGACGGTCTAAACAATTCTCTGTAATATTTAATTTTGCGCCTTTAAACCATTCAAATTTTGGTTTATCCCAGTCAAATTCAACCACTTTATCCCATTTTCTACGCCAGGTAAAAGTTTCAGCAATTTGCGACCAAAATCCTTCCGGATCGTTAACACTATGCTGATAAGATTTGTAATATTTGATAAAGGAATCAACTTTTAAATCATCCAGAGTTTGTTTTTCCTCTTCGGTAGCATTTTCAAAAATGCCTATTTTATGAAGTTTGAATTCATGTACAATTTCATTTACAATTTCAGGATCATCAATGGTCGAAGGAATGGTATATTCAACACCATCAGCCATATTTCTTAATAATTTCCGAAGAATTTTTCCAGAACGTGTTTTTGGCAATCTAGTTACAATCAAGACTCTTTTAAGGGAAGCAACTGCTCCAATTTTTTTCCTGACTTGTTGAACTATTTTATATTCTAATTCAAATCCAGAAATATAATCGCCTGATTTTAAAACCACTAAAGCTAGGGGGACTTGTCCTTTTAAATCATCTGCAATTCCAAAAACAGCGCATTCTGCTACTGATGGATTTAATGCAACAACCTCTTCCATTTCAGCAGTTGACAGTCTGTGACCTGCAACATTAATCACATCATCTACTCTTCCTGTAATAAATACATAACCCTCTTCATCTTTATAACCACCATCACCTGAAAAATAATACCCCGGAAATTTTTTCAAATAACCTTCTACATACCGTTCTGTATTTCCCCAAATATTTAATAAATTTCCCGGAGGCAATGGTAATTTAACAGCAACCAAACCTTCTTTATTTGGACCAACTTCTTGACCTTCATTATTTAAAATTTGAATGTTATAACCACTAACTGGTTTTCCTGCAGAACCAGGCTTTACCGGAAGTGCTTCAACACCCATCATATTTGATACCATTGGCCAACCAGATTCTGTTTGCCACCAATGATCAATTACTGGAATATTTAATTGCTCTTCTAGCCAATTTAATGTTGGAACATCACAACGCTCACCTGCTAAAAATTGATATTTCAAACAACTCAAATCGTACATTTTCATCAAGTCCCCATTCGGATCTTCTTTTTTAATGGCACGAATAGCCGTTGGAGCCGTGAACATAACTTTCACATTGTTTTCACTAATAATTCTCCAAAATGTAGAGGCATCTGGCGTTTTTATGGGTTTTCCTTCAAAAACAATGGTGGTATTTCTATTTAAAAGTGGTCCGTACACTATGTAACTATGTCCAACAACCCAGCCAACATCTGATGCTGCCCAGAAAGTATCTCCTTCCTCAACCCCATAAATATTTTTCATCGAATATTTTAAAGCCGTTGCATAACCACCTGTATCACGCAGAATACCTTTTGGTTTTCCAGTGGTTCCAGAAGTATATAAAATATATAATGGATCGGTTGAATTCATCTCAACGCAATCAACAGGTTCTGAATTTTTTACTAATTTTTTATAACTAATATAACGTTCCGTTTTTGGATTGACGGCACCTAAATTACGCTGATATACAATAACTTTATCAGGCTTGTGAATTGCCAATTCCACAGCTTCATCAACCAAAGGTTTGTAGGCTATCAATCGGTCAATTTCCATTCCTGAAGTTGCTGTAATGATTACTTTTGGTTTACAATCATCTATTCGAACGGCTAATTCATGAGGTGCAAAACCACCGAAAACCACAGAATGTATAGCTCCAATACGAGCGCAAGCCAGCATACTAAATGCTGCATGCGGAATCATTGGCATGTAAATAATAACGGTATCCCCTTTTTTTACCCCCAAATTACGAAGTCCGCCAGCCAATCGTTCTACGCGCCTTTTTACTTCATTAAAAGAGTACAAAACTTTTTGTTGCGTAACTGGTGATTCGTATATGATGGCCGTTTGTTCTCCAAACCCGGCTTCAACGTGTTTATCAACTGCTAAATAACAAATATTTAGCTTTCCATCGGCGAACCAACGGTCAAAACCATTTTCATCTTTTGATAAAATAGTGGTTGGTTTTTTATACCATTTTAAGTTATTCGCCTGTTCTGCCCAAAATTGTTCTGGGCTCTCAATACTACTGTCGTAATGTTTTTGATAACTCATAATTATGCGTTTTTTTTATTAAATAAACCAAACCAATCTGGATTGAGGACTTTTAATTTGATAAGAGCCCAAAGAATCACAACAAAAGCCGCTCCCATAACTATGGAGTTTAAATAACTGACTTCGGTATTGTTTTCTAATTTGAAACGAAAGAAAAGGGTAACAACAACATAGATACTTATCAAAATATCTGATGCTAAAGGTTTTATTTGAAATTTCATATTTACTTACTTAAATTAAACATTGGTTGTTTGCACACAAAACCAAAATTAATTTAGTAGTTCAAGTACTTCTGAAACTATTTTTTTTACTGAAAACGGCTTAGTTAAATATTTATCTGCTCCTAATTTTAAGCCCTTTTCAATATCTGAAACTTTATTTTTAGCAGTTAAAAAAACCACTTTTGTGTTCTTTAAACTGTCCTGCTCTTTAATATATTTTAATGTTTGATAACCATCCACATCCGGCATCATAATATCTAATAATACAATGTCTGGAATATTATTTTCTAAAATATGTAATGCTTCACTTCCATCTCTTGCAATATACACTTCAAAATCTTGCTTTTTAAAAGTATATTCAAGAGTCATTACTATGTTTGGCTCATCATCAACAATTAAAATTTTCTTCTTCATATAATCTTGTACAATTTAATTAAAAGGTAGCTTAAAAACAAAGGTTGCACCATTTTTATTGCCTTTTTTAGCCCAAATTTTTCCATTATGCTGTTCAATTATTTGTTTGCATATCGCTAAACCTAATCCACTACCCTGTGGCTTAATTGTATTTTGATTTTTTGATTGATAAAATTTATTAAATATATGCTCAAAATCTTCATCACTAATTCCTTTTCCGTTATCAATAACATATACTTCAAACATGTTGTTTATCATTTTATATTCAATGGTTATTTTACCTTTTCCAGACTCTGTAAACTTTAAAGCATTTGATAGTAAATTTGTTAATACCTGCACTATTCTATCTTCATCATATGAAAAACGGAAGTCAATTAAATTGTCATTTATAATTGAAACGCCCTTATTGATTGCTAATTGTTGAACACTCGCTATGGCATAATTTATAGTTGTTTTAATACTATTTTGTCTAATATTTAAATCATGCTTTCCTTTCGCCAATTTTTCAAAGTCCAGAATATTATTTATCAGCCTTGTCAGTCTGTCTGAATCATTAAGCATGTTATTTAAAAATTCAGTCTTTATCTCAGATGGCATGTCATCTTCATCAATTAATAATTCTGTAGACGCTCTAATACCGGTAATGGGTGTTTTTAGCTCATGCGCTACCGTATCTAAAAATTCATCTTTCTGCTTGTCTTTATCTATAAGTTCTTCATTAGCCTTTTTTAGTTTTAAGGCCAGAATAGATAATTCTTCAGATTTCTCAAGAAGTAGTTTATTATTAGCAATGGTTTCTTTTGATTCTTCCAGAATTTTTAACACTTCAACCAAACTAATTTGCTCTTCCTTAACAGCACTTGCAATTAATATTTTTGCAGAAGCACTGCCTATGCTTCCGGTAAGTAATTTTTCTGAAAAATTGATTAATCTGGCATCAGCCATTTGTGTATTGGGAGGGATTTTATACTTCACAAAAAATAAACTCAAAGCACGCTGCGCTCTTTCTTCTCCCAAAAATTTATTTAAGACATTTTTTATATCTGAAACATAGGCCTCTCCTTTCCAAACTAAAGCACTGTCTTGTAACGAAGAAAAATTACGGCTGTCCACAAACATTTCAGCATAATTTCGCTCACGATAGTTTCCTTTTGAAGACAAAGAAAAAACAAGATAACAAGCAACGTTTAAAGACATACTCCAGAAAAATGCATGTGCCGGTGGGGATAAAAAATCGATTCCAAAAAGGGCATATGGTTTTAATACTGAAATATTAAATAAGCCATGATTTGTAAAATCCGTGATGCCAGTAAAAGCTTCTATTGTGAATGGTAAAACTAAAGTGTAAAATGTAATGAAAGACCCCGCTATTATTCCAATAATGGCAGCTTTTGAAGACCCTCGATTCCAAAATAAGCCAATAAAAAAAGAAGGGGCTAACTGTGATATAATTACAAATGAAATTAACCCAATAGAATACAATGACAATTCAATTGAAAAATTGATATAAAAAATATAAGCCGTAATAATGATACAAAAAATGGAAATGCGACGAATATTTTTAATATAAATAGAGTTTTTGTCGGGTTGTCCCTTTATAAACTTATCCAGAAACCCATATGGAATTATCAGGTTATTACTGACCATAGTTGATAGTGCCAGAGTTGAAACAACAACCATTGAAATAACTGCAGAAAAACCACCAAGAAAAACTAATAATGCTAAAAAAATATTATTGTGCTGAAGTGGTAATAATAACGTAAAATATTCTCCATTAACCTCATTACCAAATGTTAATTTTCCTGCCCATGCTATAAAAATTACAAAAACATTAAACAGAAGTAAATATAAAGGGAACATCCAAATGGCTTGTTTCAAGTGTTTTTCTCTGTTGTTTTCCAATACCGAAACCTGAAATTGTCTGGGTAATAAAAAAACAGCAATAAATGAAATCATCATCATAAAAAACCAATCAAAACCTGCTTCCAAACCATCTATTTTAGTCAAATTTTCAAAATTTGGTGTCATTGACATTTTATTATAAATATCTGAAGTACCATTAAAAATAAAAAAAGTAACATACACTCCAATTATTAAAAAAAAGACCAATTTTAAAATGGATTCAAAAGCAACCGTCACCACAATTCCGCGGTGCTTATCTGAAGCATCAGTAGATTGTGTGCCAAAAAAGGCGGCGAAAAGAGCTAACAGAACAGCAATGTAAAATGTAGAGTCATCAAAAATATACTTAGAAACATAACTGGTTTCATCAGTCATAATTTCAAATGTTTCTGAAATAGCTTTAAGTTGCAATGAAATATACGGTACGATTCCAAATACACAAACCACTGTAATTAAAGCTCCTAGAAAGCGATTATTTCCATACCGCAATGAGACAAAATCAGCTAAAGAAGAAATTTTATGCTGCTTTGAAATGCGCATTATTTTTCTAAGAACAACAATCCATATGGGCGCAGCAATCACTGGACCTAAATAAATTGGGAGAAAACTAACTCCTGAATTTGCAGCTATACCCACGCTACCGTAATAGGTCCAAGCAGAACAATATACAGCTAATGATAAACTATATACAATTGAATTATTAACCCACTTACTTTTTGAGTTTTTCTCAGCCAAAAAAGCAATGAAAAATAAAACCCCTAAATAACAAATGATAATACTTATTAAGGTATAGTTATTCATAGTGCCTTCTTAAAACTATAAAAGAAATGATTACAGATAATAACCAAATTGAAAATAATGAAAAATAAAATGTTGGAATTCCAAAAACTTGACCACTTATATTAAAAATCAAAATAAATGGAACATTCAAAAGTAAAAACAAAATTAATGAGAGAACAACAAGTTTTTGTTCATGACGCTTTTTCATGATACCGGTTTAAAATTGTTTTAAATTTAAGAAAAAACAGTATTGCAAATACATGCAATACTGTTTTTAAATATAAATTGATACCCGATTAGTGTGAAGAAGCTTCACTAGCTCCACTTGGTATTCTTATACTTTCCACTATTTCTTGAACATGTAATGGTGGTGCAGGTGTTAATCTTGAAACCACTACAGATACTATGACATTTAAAATCATGGCTAATGTACCAAAACCTTCTGGGGATGTCCCTAACCACCACTCACTAGCTGGTCTAGCATCCATAATCCCAATTAATCCCGTTTTATATCGTATCATATAAAACAACATAATGGTAACACCAACAATCATCCCTGAAATAGCCCCTTCTTTATTCATTCGCTTATCAAAAATTCCTAGTATTATAGCAGGGAAGAAAGAAGCGGCAGCTAAACCGAAAGCTAAAGCAACGACCGCTGCAACAAACCCTGGCGGATAGATCCCAAAAATACCAGCTATAAGAATGGCAACAAAAATTGAAATACGAGCAGCTAATAATTCTCCTTTTTCTGAAATGTTTGGTTTTATCTGCTTTTTAATTAAATCATGAGAAATAGATGTTGAAATTACTAATAACAACCCAGCTGCCGTTGATAAAGCAGCAGCCAATCCTCCCGCTGCTACTAATGCTATCACCCAATTAGGTAAATTGGCAATCTCCGGATTTGCTAATACCATAATATCTCTATCAACATACAATTCATTAGCATTTTCATTTCCATTGGAAATCAATCGTTCCCCATGAGCGCCTCTTTCCTTAATATATACTGGTTTTCCATTAGATGAGGCCCCTTCTACATATTGTATTTTTCCATCCCCATTTTTATCATCCCAAGCAATTAATCCTGTATTCTCCCAATTTTTAAACCACTCGGGTATTAAAGCATATTCTTTATCACTTACCGTTTCTATAAGATTAGTTCTTGAAAAAACAGCAATGGCAGGTGCTGTTGTATATAAAATAGCGATAAATAACAGGGCTAATCCTGCAGATTTTCTAGCATCTTTTACCTTTGGTACCGTAAAGAATCTAACAATAACATGGGGTAAACCAGCAGTTCCCACCATTAATGCCAAGGTAATAGCAAAAACATCCCAAGTAGACTTAGTGCCACTGGTGTATTCTTTAAATCCTAACTGGGTATGAAGCATATCCAACTTATCCAGTAAAAAAACACCATCCTGTGTTTTACTACCCATTCCTATCTGTGGAATTGGATTTCCAGTCATTTGAAATGAGATAAAAATGGCAGGTACCATAAAAGCAAATATCAATACGCAATATTGAGCAACTTGAGTATATGTGATACCTTTCATTCCACCTAAAAGTGCAAATCCAAGTACAACTCCCATACCAATAATAACTCCTAAATTAATATCCACTTGTAAAAATTGAGAAAATACAATTCCTACACCACGCATTTGTCCTGCTACATAAGTAAAAGAAACTATTAAAGCACAAATAACAGCTACAGTTCTGGCCGTATTTGAATAATATCGATCACCAATAAAATCAGGAACTGTAAACTTTCCAAATTTCCTTAAATAAGGTGCTAAAAGAAGCGCTAAAAGCACATAACCTCCTGTCCATCCCATCAGATAAACAGACCCATCATATCCTGCAAACGATATGATTCCAGCCATACTAATGAAAGAAGCAGCACTCATCCAATCGGCGGCAGTTGCCATTCCGTTAGCCAAAGGTGAAACCCCACCACCGGCAACGTAGAAATCTTTAGTTGAACCAGCTCTGGCCCAAAATGCAATTCCAAAATATAGGGCGAAAGTAACCCCTACTAATATCCATGTCCAAGTTTGTACACTCATGATTTTTAATTTTTAGTTAAGGTTTACTCGTCGAAACCGAATTTTTTATCTAGTTTATTCATTAATCTTACGTAAACGAAAATTAAGATCACGAATACATATATGGAGCCTTGCTGTGCGAACCAAAACCCCAGTTTGAATCCACCTAATTTTATATTATTCAATTCATCTTTAAATAATATTCCTGCTCCATAAGAAACTATAAACCAAATAGTTAATAATATAACCAAATAACTTAAGTTCTTTTTCCAATAAGCAGTTGCATGTTTTTGTTTTTCACTCATAATAGTTTGTTTTTATAGATATATCATAGCTTGAAGTGTTAGTGTCCCAACAGCGTCATTACTAGCATATTTTGTATTGAAATATTCCAAGGTTAGCTTTGAATTATGACCACTAAAATAAGCGTTAGCACCTATTCCAAAGGAGCTTGCGCTATCATTAATAGCATCAATTTGGCGATTATCAAATTGGATGTAAGGCTGAAACTTTGTCTTGTTTTTAGAGGGAAAAACATAACCAAAATGACCATGAATTAAAGATCCGGTTTCATAGGTAGTCCCCAAGGTAAAGTCCCTGCCGTAATCATTAAATTGAGCTAAAGCATAAGCCGTAATAGCTGCGCCATTTCCACCTACTGGCGCATCATAGAAGGCATCAATTGCAAAGATGGAAACATCTTCTCCAGATAATTGTCCTGAGCTATTAGCTACAACAGCACCTTTGGGATGAAGAAAAAACCCAGCCCCAACATTAAAGACTTTTTTTCCACCAAGATAACTACCTACTTTGTATGGCAAAAAATTAGATTCTTGGTCTAAGAAATTGTAATCGAAATAACCAGCATAATTTCTCCCAGCATCTTTTGAACCTAACAGCCGTCTCCCAGAATAAACCGCTGCACCACCATTAACCGGGGTTGTACTTGCTTGTAAATTATTGGTAATAGCATCATTGATAGCTAAGCGATATTGCAGATTTTTAAAATTTCCCTTTAGGTAAACACCCATATGACGTGCAAACTGATCAGACAATCCTAGGGTTGCCCAAGCCTGACGCTGGTTGTCTAAGGTAAGCATGTTTAAAGTGCTTTGATTATTGAGTCTGGAAATACCATTCCAATAATGTAAACCACCTCCTATGGCGTGCTTTTCACTTAAACTGTATTGCGCCCAAACATCGTGAAAGAAAAGCTGTGATCTGTCTCCAGTACCAATAGGCGCCATATTATCAGCGTTTAAACTATTAAGTCCGAAATGCGTTAAGATTAAAAAATCTTTATTAATCTGCGCGTACATTAAAATACGTGCCCGACGCAAGCTAAAGTCCAAATCGCTTTGTTCGTTTCCGTTAGCATCTAAAGGTCTGTCTGAATTATTTTGCACCCAGAATTGAGCCCAAGAAATGATTCGAAAGTATTTAGAACCATCTTCGTTTAAATTTACTTTAAGTCCACCTGAATAATCTGGTGAACCCTGTGAAAACATAAACTGTAAAGCAAACAGGCATAAGCCTATTAGTAAACTGACTTTTTTTCTCATAAATTATTGAATGATTAGTTAGTAAATTGGTTTTGTGTGCAGTACTAATCTCCAAAAAAGAATTTGTTAAAAAAAAATCAATATATAAAAACGTTAAATAACTATAGTTAATCCCTGAAACGCTCCCATTTTATCATCATAAACTTATCTCCTAATTCCGTAACAACAACCCCGGCACCTGATAAGTTTTCAATATTTTGGAAGTATTTTGATAACTCTAAAGCGTTAAGTATTTTGTAGGTTGGATGATAGTTTGTGCCCGCTGGTCTTTTTATATTATATTTCTTAACCCAATTCATAATACTTACATGCGATACCCCTAAAATACGTTCAATTTCTCTATATGTCAATCCCTCTAAATATAGCTGTAACGCCTTGTTCACATAATATTCGTCAATTTTTTTTCCTATCTTGTCTACAGAGAAATAATAACCACAAGACTTGCATTTATAACGTTGCCTATCATTTACAATTCCACTCTTTATGTAAGTACCTGAACCGCAATTTGGACACTGATTAATTGTCATATATATTATTTTAGCATAAATATACTAATTTAGCACAATTTTATAAATATTTGTTCCTATATGCTCTAATTTCTTTTAATACTCTTGGTGCTAATATAATAGTTGAAATCATCGTTGGTATTGCCATTAGAGCAAAAGCACTATCAATTAAATTTAGCATCATATTTAATGAAGTGGTAGCGCCTAAAATGATACTTGCAATGTATATGTAATTATAATAGTGTTTATTATGATCTCCTAAGAGAAAGGACATACATTTTGTTCCATAATAGGAGTAAGAAAATAACGAAGAAATACTAAAGGTGGCAATGCAGATTAACAACAAATATTTCCCATAAAAAGGGATCGCATTTTCAAAGGCGTTGGCCGTTAATGAAACCCCATTGGAATCACTAGTCTGCCAAACACCAGTAACCAAAATAGCTAAAGCGGTTAATGTACAAATAAAAACAGTATCAATTGCTGGCCCCATCATGGCTACCAAACCCTCTCTCACCGGTTCATTTGTTTTAGCCGCACCATGAGCCATAGGAGCTGTTCCTATTCCCGCCTCATTTGAAAAGGCTCCTCTACGGATTCCTAACAAAATTAAGCCTCCTAAAGTACCTCCAATAAAAGTGTCTCCTTTAAAATTATGAGCACTAAAAGCATCTGTAACCATTAATGCTAAATATTTAGGAACCTCACTTTTATACACAAATAATATAATCAGAACGAGTAAAAAGTAAAGGATGACCATACCAGGGACCAATTTAGAAGCCGTTTTACTTATTCTTTCTAACCCCCCTAAAATCACCAGGGTAGTTATTAAAACTAATACTAAGCCAATAATTAAGTTTGACATAAAACTGACCTCAACTCCATTAGGAATTAATAAAATATCATTAATAGCCTGTTTTAATTGATTGACATTAAAAACAGGTAGCGCCCCAATTAAACCGCATACACTAAAAAATACCGCCAAGGGTTTCCACGCCTTACCAAGACCTTCCATAATCACATACATGGGACCTCCCTGAATATTACCAATACTATCCTTTCCTCGGTACATAATAGACAAAGTACAGGTGAAAAACTTGGTTGACATTCCAATAATCGCACTTACCCACATCCAAAACATGGCTCCTGGTCCTCCAATACTTATGGCGACTGCAACACCAGCAATATTTCCCATTCCAATGGTTGAAGATAATGCGGTTGTTAGGGCTTGAAAATGGGTGATTTCTCCTTTATCATTAGCATTATCATATTTTCCACGCAAAACATTTAAAGCATGTAAAATAAATTTAAATGGCAAAAATTTAGAAAGAATTAATAAATAAAACCCGCCTCCAATAAGAAGTATAAGCAGTGGTAATCCCCAAATAAAAGATGCAAACTCAGAAATAATTTTATCTAGGAAATCCATACCTCATAACTGATTTATTTTACTAATATATTACTTTCAGTTTATTAAGATAGAGATGTTTTTAATTTTTAGATTATATTTATCCACATCAAACTAAGGTTAATTGAATTCTACCCGATTATATTTTATTGATGCCGTTAGGGCATTTGCCATTTTAATGATGTTGCAGGGACATTTTATTGATACATTACTAGATCCTGTGTATAGAGATACCTCAAACCAAGTGTATAACCTCTGGTCATATTTTAGAGGTATTACGGCTCCTACTTTTTTTACTATTTCAGGATTAGTATTCGCCTATTTATTATTACGCGCCAATGCTAA
>BS_KBA_SWE02_21mDRAFT_10000310_pt1 | contig 17753 bp, 14 predicted proteins | sample BalSeasSWE02_21m_FD_9196 | JGI IMG/M metagenome (IMG submission 9196)
CTATATCGATGCCACGTGCCGCAATATCTGTTGCTACAAGAACTTTTGTGTTTAGAGATTTAAAATTATTTAATGCGCGCTGCCTGGCATTTTGAGATTTTCCGCTATGGATAACATCTGCAGATATTTTAGAAGATGTTAAATATTTAGTGACCGTATTTGCACCGTGTTTTGTTCTTGTAAACACAAGTGCTGAAGTAATGTTTTCCGTTTTTAGAATATGAAGCAATAATTTTTTCTTATCAGGTTTTGAAACAAAATAAACAGCTTGCTTTATTGCTTCAACAGTTTTGAATTCAGGTGTTATATCAATTCTTACAGGATTAGATACTATTGAACTTGCAAGTTTTATTATTTCGGGCGGCATTGTTGCTGAGAAAAAAAGAGATTGCCTTTTTATAGGCAGCTTCGCAATTATCATATGAACATCGTGGATAAATCCCATATCCAGCATTCTATCAGCTTCATCCAATACAAATAATTTAATATGATGAAGATTCACAAATTTTTGCTGCATTAAATCAAGCAAACGTCCAGGTGTTGCAATTAATATATCAATACCCTCCAATAGTTTATCGGTCTGTGCTTTTTGTGATACACCGCCATATATAACTGCATTCTTTAGACCTGTATGTCTTCCATAAGCATTAAAACTTTCGCCAATTTGAATTGCAAGTTCCCTGGTTGGTGTTACTATTAAGGATTTTATTAGTCTTTTAGATCTGTGATCTTCTTTTTCTTCACTTAGAATTTGCAAGATTGGAATAGCAAAAGCTGCTGTTTTACCTGTTCCAGTCTGAGCACATCCAAGAATATCTCGTTTTTCAAGAATTACCGGAATTGCTTGTCTCTGGATTGGGGTAGGAATTTTATAACCTTCCTCGGAAAGAGCTAATTGGATAGGCTTTATGAGTTTTAATTTTTCAAATGACATGTAGTTCCTGATTGATTTTCTGAAAATCTTTAAGAAATCCAGATTAAAGTGAAATGATTAATGATTTATAATACTGATTTAATTAATGAATAAAAATCAGTTTATTAGATTAAAACTCTTCCCCACCATTATTTTGATTTTCCATCTCCCCATTTTCTCTTTTAGGTTTGAAATTATTAAGGTTTATTCTTGCATTTAATATCACCATTGGTGATTCTCTTTTGAAGTAGTTGTAAGAATAGAAATCAGGTCCGGAAGAACTAAATTCGCGTTTAGCAGTCCCAAATAAATCTCTTACCTGCAAAGTAAGTGAAAGTAATCTTTCGAAAAAATCTTGTTTAACGGAAAGGTCTGTAGTAAAATAACCATCCGATGTACCTTGTGAAGAAATACTTGGACTATTGTAGTTAAAGTTAATCTGTAGTTGTGTATTTAATGTTAGCTTAAACATATTATTAAGTCTTGTACTCCAGTTGAAACTTTCTCTACTGAAAGATTCATCATACAAAACACCTTCGATTCTGTAATTGTAAATGTTAGCCATAAGATTTAAATTCCAGAATTCTAATGGATCAAATAGTATCATCAATTCACTGCCTGTTGAATAATCTTTTCCAATATTAACCACTGTATTTAGGGTTATGTTATCATTTAAAGTATCGGGATAAACTGAACGTACTCGGTCAATTTTATTATTTGTAACTCTATGATATAATTCAACGGAAAAAGAAACATCCCCAATAAAAGATTGAATTCCGGCTTCATAAGAATCGATCAGTTCAGGCAAAAGGCTAGGATTCCCTATTCGGACATTATTAGCATCAACCCAAGTTAAAAATGGCTCAAGTTCCCATCCGTGCGGACGCTGAATACGGCGAGAGTAACTAGCCATCATCTGTGTACCTTCTGAAAATTTATATGATGTGTGCAATGTAGGAAAATAGTCCCAACGATTAATCACATATTCATCAACTGGATTGCTCAAAGTTATTGTTCTGTAACTATACTCTGTTCTAAAACCACCCTGTATTCCAAAATCACCAAACTGATCCAAATAAGTCGCATATAATGCCTGATAATTATCACTATAATTAACTGAATTACTAAATTGTGCTTGTATTTGATAGTCATTGCTTAATGAATCATATAAATACAAAGCATTATTATCATCTGAATTATCCATTTCTGCTTCATAACCGGCTTCAAGTCTTTTAACTTCTAAAAATGGCAGAGTATAGTCGATCTTAAATTCGAGATCTCTCGAAGGACCAAACTCAGTAGTCTTTTTTCCTTCTAAAATTATTTCACCACTTTTAGATTCAGTAAAAGTAGATTCATCACCATCATTATATCTAAAATTTAACTCACTTTTTATTTCGTGTCCCTTACCTCCAAAATTATGGATGTAAGTAAAATTTGTTCCAGTATAATTCCCATCCCTGGTTCTATCAGTAGTGTTATTGTAATATAATACCTCGGGAGAATTGGTTGACCATTCATTATAATTCAGTATGGAGTTTTGTCCGCCTTCTCGTGTACCATAACGAGCCGTAAAATTTATAAAATCATTTTCAGTAAAATTAATTTCGAATCCACCTCTTATCCCAAAACCTATTCTTCCCCATTCAGAATCACCACTGGAATTTAAATACGAAGTTGAACTCTCAGAAATATATCTATTCTCAGAAATTGATGTTCCAGGAAATTTTCTTGTATTATAATCCATTCCAAGTAAATAAATTAATTTGCTGGTACGATACTGGAAAAGAAAATCTCCTCCATATTTTTCATTTAATCCAACATTTGCATTTATAACACCACTTATTCCAAGGTTTTCATTTTTTTTAAGTAGGATATTAATAATCCCTGCGGTTCCTTCAGGATCATATTTTGCTGAAGGGTTTGTAATAATTTCAATACTCTGAATTGAACTTGCAGGAATTTGCTGTAATGCATCCTGTGCACTCATAATGGATGGACGTCCATCAATTAGTACGGTAAAATTAGCACTGCCCCTTAAGCTTACATTTCCTTCAATATCAACAGTTACAGACGGAATATTTCTTAAAACATCCGCGGCATTACCAGACATAACAGTTTGAATTTTATCTACATCAATAACTTTTTTATCTATCTGATATGAAACTGGTGATCGTTCGCCCCGCACAACAACATCGTTCAGCTCTAGTGCATTTGGTTTTATAAAGATATCGCCAAGATCAATAACTCTATTCGCATCGGTTATTTCAATATCAAAGTTTTCGTTTTTATAACCAATAAATCTAACCTCAAGAAAATATTTCCCTGGTCGTATTCCGGATAAATCAAAAAGTCCGTTCACATCAGAAATGGTACCGTTGATTAAAGATGAATCCCTTGAAGAAAGCAAAACAATATTAGCATATTCAATAGAGTGTTTAGAATCATAATCAAAAACTTTTCCGGATACTTTTCCACCATTTAAACTATTTGGATTTCTTTGTGGGAAAAGTTGCGCGCTCGATAAGATTAGAAACATAATAAAAATATTTTTCATATAAATAAAATACCTAGGATAAATTTGTTAAAAATAATATTAATAATTTAGCTGATAGACTTCCTGCAAGAAAATTAAAAGCAGATTCATCGCCATCTATAAAGTTTTTCATTAGTTCAAAAATTGCTATTTAATTCTTGCATACAGTTTTTTTAGTTGCCCGTTAGACAAAAGACTACGCTAGCTGGTTTAATTCCATATTACTATGTCTGGATGAATTATTGAATATTAAAACCAGCAGTAATAATAAGTTGCTTTGCTTTTGCTGCATCGCTGTCAGATTCAAAATAAAATTTAAAGTTACCGCCAGTACCTTCACGTATTTTCAATAACTCTATATCTTTAATATTGATGTCATTATTAAAAAGAATTGTCGATATTTTACTAATCATTCCTGGTTCGTCTTTTACAAAAACGGTAATATCATAAAGAGGATCAATAAAGCCTTTTGTATTGATTGGAATTTCGTTTCTTGCAAGCCTGGCAATTTCAAACTGATCACCAATCGATTTATAATCCTCGTCTTCAATCATATTTTTTAATGATGATATCTGGTCCTGAAATAAATTTAGAGTCTTTAATATATCAGTTTTATTATGTCTGATAATTGATTCCCAAATTCTAAAATCACTCGATGCAATTCGTGTCATATCTCGAAAACCACCCGCAGCAAAATCCAAAAGTGCAACATTATCTTCTTTACTATTTGCCTGATTCATCAGCAACACCGAAAGTAATTGTGGAAGATGTGAAACATGAGCAGTTATTCGATCATGCAAATGAGCATCCAATAAGACAATTCTTGCACCAATCAGTTTAATCAATTCTATGTATGCATTTAATGTCTCATCATTTTCATTTTCTGCACAAATTATAAACACGGAGTTTTCATAAAGTAAAAGATCAGAATTGTCATAACCACTTTTTTCTTTTCCTGTCATAGGATGTGCGCCTATGTACTTGCCGGCACTGGAAATAGATTTCCATTCATTGGCAAATATTCCTTTAACACTGCAAAGATCGGAGATGATTTGATTTGAATTTAATCTTGGTGAAAGTTCTTTGAAAANTTTTAAGCTTTGTTCAATCGGTAATCCAACAAATATTAAATCACAATTTAGAGAATCATCAACACTTACTAACTCTTCATCAATTACTTTTTCTTGTAATCCTTTGGTAAGGATTTCAGGTTTATCAAATGCGGAGATATAAACATTCTTATCGGCATGTTTAATCGCTTTTGCTAATGATCCACCAATTAAACCTAAACCGATAATGGCAATTTTCTTAAAGCTCAATTCATTTTCTCAAGTTCTTGTGTCATCAAACGAAACTGATCGAAACGCATTGATTGTTCACCATCACTCAAAGCTTTTTCTGGATCAGGATGTATCTCAACCATAATTCCATCGGCACCAACAGCTTTTGCAGCTTTTGCCATTGGAAGAACTTTATCACGCTTTCCCACCGCGTGTGATGGATCAACAATAATTGGAAGATGTGTAAGTTCTTTTAGAAACGGAATTGCACTTAAATCCAGTGTGTTACGAGTTGCCGTTTCAAAAGTTCTGATGCCGCGTTCGCATAAAATTACTTGCCTGTTGCCACGAGCTAAAATATATTCTGCCGCATTAAGCAATTCTTCGATCGAAGCCATTAAACCTCGTTTAAGCATTACAGGACGAAACGATTTACCAACTTCAGAAAGTAATGAAAAGTTTTGCATATTTCTTGCACCAATTTGAAGTATATCAGATTTCTCAGCTACTTTTTCTACCTGATCTACTGATAAAACTTCTGTAATGATTGGTAAATCATAATCATCACCTGCGGATTTTAAATAATCAAGTGCTTCAAATCCCAAACCCTGAAAAGCGTAAGGTGATGTGCGCGGTTTGAAACAGCCGCCTCTTAATATATGTGCAAAATTATCTTTTACTTCTTTTGCACAATCCATTATTTGATTATAAGATTCAACTGAGCATGGTCCAGCCATAATAACAAAACTTCCGCCGCCAATCTTTACATCTCTTACAGAAATTATTGTATCATCACTTTTGTATTCTCTGCTTGCAAGTTTATAAGAAACTTTTGAAGCAGATTTTTTCTGTGTTATAATTTCTGGTACCGGAACTGTTTCTATTATTTCATCTGTCCTTACAGATATTCTTTCAACTTTAGTTTTTTCAACATCCTTAGCAGGATAACACCCAAGAATTTTTAAATACCTTGTGTGCTTACCAACTTCATCCAGCAATGTTTTTACTTTTTGATCCTGAATGTTTCCTTGAAAATCAAGATAAAACATTTCTTCCCACGGATTTCCAATTATTGGTCTTGATTCAAGTTTAGTCATATTAATTTGATAATCACGAAAGACAGATAAAGCATCCACAAGTGAACCAGGCTTATGTGCCGTTGCAAGTATTAGAGATGTTTTTGCCGGAATTCTCTCATCAACTGAAATGGAATTTCTTGAGCAAATTAAAAATCTTGTAAAGTTTCCTTGTTGATTGGCAATATCTTCACGAAGCACCACAACATTAAAAATTTCTGCCGCTTCCCTGCTTGCAATAGCAGCAAAAGATTTATCTCCTTTTTCTTTTATGTACTCAACAGATTTTGCTGTATCCGGAAGCAATTCAACTTCTGCATTTGGTATGGATTTTAAAAACTTACTACATTGCCTTGCAGCCTGGTAATGTGTAAAAACTTTTTTAATGCTATTTAGGGGAACATCTTCAATTGTAAGTAAACAATGTTTTACAGGAAATATTTCTTCACCGATTATGTGAAGATTACTGCTGGTCAGAGAATCATAAACATCGTTAATGCTTCCGCTTGTTGTGTTTTCTATTGGCAGAATAGCATAATCTGAAGTAGAATCTTCTACAGATTCAACAACTTCATCAAAAGTATTAAACTTTTTAAAGTGAATATCTTTACCAAAATCACTAAAGAACTGCTTAGTTGCTAAGAAACTGTAAGAGCCTTCAATACCCTGTATTGCAACTTTAAGCAGATCGGGTTTTTCGGAATCATTTGATGAATCAAGAACAAATCTATTTTGAAGTCGGATAGAATCGCTGATAATCTCCTGAAAGATTTTCGAAACATAATGAGTATCTAATCCATACTCTCTTCCAGTTTCGATTAATCTTGTTAATAATTGCTTTTCCCTATCACGATCACGAATAGCAGATTTATCTTCATTCTTTAGTTTTATAATTTCAATACTTAATTCTCTTCTTTCTGCAAGAAGTTGAAGCATCTTATCATCTATGGAGTTTATTTTTTCTCTTATTTCTTTCATTACTTTTGTTTTAATTATTTTAATATTTTCGGACTCGAATATCGGCTTATTTTGATTGGCAATCAAGATGAAATATTTCAGGTTCCATTGGTATGATAGACAATAATCATCTTTTTGGGAATATCTGTTGTTGAACTCATTTATTGGCATTCAAAAATTATTATAATTTAAAACTTAATTGTAATTTTGCAGTGCGCACCCGTAGCTCAACTGGATAGAGCATTTGACTTCGGATCAAAGGGTTGAGGGTTCGAATCCTTCCGGGTGTACTAAGTATTTTATTATAATCAAAGGGTTGAGGGTTCTGCCATAGGCATTCCTTCGGAAGAATCCTTCCGGGCGTACTTCTTAAAAGTCGGCAGTATGCAGTCTACGGTCGGCTAAAAAAGAAAATATTTTTTCATCCAACAGACTTTAGTCTGCTTTTTATTTTTCAATAAATAAATAGAATTCTGAATTACTTGATTATCATTGTGGGCTTGAACTTTAACCATCATCCATTTTCCATCAAACATTAGTATATGCTTTTCTCAGAAGATAAATATCGTTTTATGTATGCAGCACTTCAGGAGGCTGAACGTGCATTTGAAGAAGATGAAGTTCCCGTTGGTGCTGTTGTTGTTCACAATAATAAAATCATCGGTCGCGGATATAATCAAGTTGAAAAACTAAAAGATGCAACAGCTCACGCTGAAATGATTGCTATTACTTCTGCTGCAAATCATATTCAAAATTGGCGATTGAGTGAATGTTCAATTTATGTTACTCTGGAACCTTGCATTATGTGTACCGGCGCTTTGTTATCATCTAGAACTAGTGAGTTATATTTTGCGGCGAATGATTCTAAATTTGGTGCGTGCGGCAGCGTCCATAATTTAGCAGAAAATTCAAAGGTCAATCATACTATTAAAGTTTATTCAGGTATTCTTGCAAAAGAGAGTGAGAATCTGCTGAAAACATTTTTTAAAAAAAAACGAATTAATGCTAAAAAATAATTCCTATTGACTTCTAATTTCTTGTTTAAGAATCCATTTACTTCTAATTTGCAATAAAAAATTAAAGATTATATGCGCTTAATTCTATTCGGTTCTCCAGGGGTTGGCAAAGGCACCCAAGCAAAAATCATTTCAAAAAAATTTAATATTCCCCACATATCAACCGGTGATATTCTTCGTAAAGCTGTAAAAGAAAAAACTGAACTTGGCAAAAGAGCAGGAGAACTGATGTCCCAGGGCGAACTTGTACCCGATGACTTAATGATAGCAATGATTAAAGAAGTGCTGACTTCTGATGAATGTAAAAATGGATTTATTCTGGATGGTTTTCCAAGAACAACAGTGCAAGCTGAGGCTTTAGATAAATTGTTTATACAAATTGGAATTGATAGCGCAATTATTATACATATTACTGCAGATGAAAAAGAAATAATAAAGAGACTGAACAATCGTAGAGCTTGTAAAGTGTGTGGCCATATTTTTAATCTTCAAGAGATAGATGGTCTGGACACATGTCCAAATTGTAGTGCAAAAAATAGTTTTTACTTAAGAAATGATGATAAAGAGGCTGTTATAAAAAATAGATTGGATGTTTTTAATTTAACAACCATGCCTGTGCTCGGCTATTACAAGAAGAAAGGAAGAATTATTGAAGTTAATGGATTTGATACTGTTCACAATGTTAATAAGAAAATTGTCGATTCACTAAAGGCAAAAAATCTTTATCCTTGATCTTTTTGTTTCAAGAATCCTTTAAGAATTTTTTTATCCTCAATTTTAAATATTCTGGTATTCCCTTTTCTAACCATATCATAATTATGAGTAGCAAATAAAACCGCAGTTCCGCGTTTATTAATCTTTTGCAGTAGATCTAATATTTCACCAGACGTTTCAGGATCAAGATTACCGGTTGGTTCATCAGCAAGAATAATTAAAGGATCGTTGAGAATTGCTCTAGCAATTGCAACGCGCTGTTTTTCGCCGCCGGAAAGATTTTCCGGATTATTTAGTCTTTTGTGTGATAAGCCTACTTCATTTAATACAGCGTTAACTTTTTTCTTAATTTCTTTCTTCGGAGTTGCAATCACTTCGAGGACAAAAGACAGATTTTCAAAAACATTTCTGTCTGTTAGTAGTTTAAAATCTTGAAATACAATTCCGATCTTACGTCTTAGCAGTGGCAGTTCACTTTTTTTAATAATTTTTGAATTAAAATTACCGACAGTTACAGTTCCTGATTGAGGAAGTAAGTTCATGTAAATCATCTGCAATAGAGATGTTTTACCTGAGCCGCTTTTACCGATAAGAAATGCAAATTCCCCTGGGCCTAATTCAAGATTAGCGTTTTCAAATAATGTTTGATTTTCATAATTAAAACTAATATCCTGAATAGATAACATTAGGATTTCCTTTTCATAATAAATTGGACTCGATCAGAACTTGCTTTCCCCTTTGTATTAGAAAAAGCTTTATAACAATTTACGATATATAATCCGGACTTTTCTGCCATATCAAAAAAAGTATCGTATGAATAAATTTTTTGTTTATGAGTTTCTGTAAATATTTCTCCCGTAGGATACTTAACAGTAAAAATATTTTTATGAATTTTGCTTGCTGGTAAAAAGATACTTTTTCTAAAATAAGTAAATCCCTTTGCTCTTCCTTTTGTTGTAGCAGTTTTCTGATGTTTATAACTATTGTTTTCAAGAGCAACATCGAAAGTTAGCACTCCTTTTTCTGCAAGATTATTGCAAGCTTCCTTAAAGAATATTAGTAAACGTTTCTTGCTTAGTAAGTAATTCACACTATCGAATGAAGTTAAAATTAAATCAAACTTTTTAGCAAACGGAATTGCTGTCATATCACAGCAGACTCTATTTAATTTTTTTTTAGATTGATTAAGCATACTTTTGGAAATATCTGTAACAAGATAGTTTTTATAGAGTTTTGAGAGATGTTCCGCCAGCGAACAATTTCCTGCAGCAAGTTCGAGCACAACCGGGTTTTTTACAACTATGGGTTTTGTTATTGTATAAATGTACCTACCCCACCATTTGTAACTTACAAAATTCATAAGATGGAAGTAGATATTAGCTACGTGTAGATAAGGATCAGATTGATTTTGATTCTGCAATGAAACGATTCCTGTTTTGAAATATCTTGATTGCATAGTTGAATGATTGCAGAATACTTGATTCATCTGCTTTGTTCAATCCCGCAATATCGTAAGCAGTCCCATGATCAGGAGAAGTACGAATTAGTTTTAATCCTGCAGTAAAGTTAACTCCNCTATTGAAGTTCAAAAGCTTAAACGGAATTAATACCTGATCATGATACATTCCTAAAATTATATCAAACTTTTTATAAATATTGCTTCCCCAAAAAGCATCAGGAACAAATGGACCTGAAACATTATACCTATTATAGTTCTTTTGTATTGATTTAATTGCAGGTTCAATAATTTTTTCTTCTTCATTTCCAATCAATCCTTTTTCACCTGCATGTGGATTTAATCCGAGCACAGCTATTTTAGGATTTTTAATTCCAAGATCTCGCTTTGCTGTAAGGTTAAGTAACTCAATTGCATTAACGATTTTATCTTTATTAATTAGTCCTGAAACTTTAGAAATTGGAGAATGAATTGTAAGTAAACCCGCTTTTACTTTTTCAGATAAAAACAACATCATATAATTTTTGTTGCTCTCGTAATGAGCTAATAATTCCGTATGCCCCGGAAATTTAATCTTAGCAATGTTAAATGCTTCTTTGGAAATTGGTGCAGTTACTAAAACATCAGCAAAATTCTGATCGATCAAATCCAAAGATTTCATGATCGCCTGAAAAGAAATAGTGCCTGAAGATTTTGTTGGAAAACCTAATTTCATTTTTATATCAGTTAAAGAAATTAAGTTTAGATGTGAAGTCGAAAAAGATCCTTTATCAACTATTTGATATTTAAATACAGCTTTTGTGTGTTTGTAGTAATATTCAAATACATTCTTGGGACAAACAAATACTATCTGATTGTCATTTTTTTTATTAAAGATTATTTTGAAAGCTTTTAGAGCTATTTCAGGCCCTATTCCATTTACATCTCCGCAAGTAAAAATAATTCGTGTCATTGCCCATTCACAAAAGTAAATTTTCCCGTACCGTCTTTATCAATAAAAACAAATTTTCTCTGAGATTTATTGTACGTCCAACTTTCAACAACTTTGTCTTGATTATCGGTATCTCTGTCAATTGAATCAGGTGGACCAAATTTAATATATGTTTTTCCGCGATCAGACTTTGCACCACCATTACCGGAAAGTGGTCTAAAGTTCATTTCACAATAATCAACTCTTGTATAGAACTCATTCATTAGTTCATTAAATTCAGTTTCAGGCGTAGGATCTTGCTTACGCCAATAATTGAATAGTTTTTCAATATATCACCTCTTCCACTCAAAATTTCTGAAACAACATCTTCGTTTTCAATTATTTCAATAAACTTTATTGCTTCTTCGGGATCAGACAAAGAAATTGGTTTTTGAATCCAGATTACATTTAAATCAAAAATCTGTTTTTGTTCAGTTGATTCATCCGGATAAATTTCTAATTGTATTGGTCCTTCAGTTATCTTTGAAGATATATCTTTAACAAGAAATATTTTTACCTTATTTGTATCAGCGCTTTGTGTAATTACAACTTTTTTATCGCATAACTTTATTTCAGGATTTGCAGGAAAAGAATCAGTAATCTTTTCACCGGAAATAAAAACTTTATCACCTCTTTTAACATTTATTGTAAGCGAATTAATTTGATGATTTGTAACGGGAATTACTAAATCATTAGTCGGCTTATTAAATGGGATTGATGCTGAATTATTTGAAAGGACATAAGAATCTTTTCCATCACATTTAATTATTCCAGGATCAAAGACAATTGGATTAAGTATTGGTTTAGATTTACTTATTACTAAGTCAATCGGTGGGATTCTTCTTTCACGTTTTGAAATCAGATCAGAGATTATTGCAAGAAGATTGTACTTACCTTCAGGAAGACTGAAACTTATTACACCTTGCAAAAATGTATTTGGTGAGTTTGTAATCTCAAAATTATCAGCTGAAATTTTCCGATCATCAAATGCACGCTTAACAATATTACCGGCTGAATCCTTAATCTCTATATTTACACTGAATCCAGCATTAAAGAGATCAGTATTCTTTTCAAAAAATAATTGCGAGTAGGAAATTTTGTATGAGTAATAAACCAGATAATCCAGGTCTAATGGAAAGAAATGAATTTCAGCATTAAAAAACTTACCCGATTGAATAATATCATGTTCAATTGCAAAATCCGGCTGGGCTAATAATTGAGAAATCAGAATAAATGTAAATAAAATTATTTTCTTCAATTTTTTAGCTCAAACTTTTTAATAGTTTAAATAAAATTCAATCAGTTTAATAAAACCGGAAAAAGATTTGCCCTAATTTTAAAATTATGAAAGCTTTGTTTAGCTGTTCATATTGTTTAAGAATTCTTTATTGTTCTTCGTCCCTCTAACTTTATTAAGTAAAAACTCCATTGCTTCCACTGGGCTGAAATCACTCAGAATTTTTCTGAGTATCCAGACTTTAGCAAGGTCATCTTCCTTCATTAACAAATCTTCTCTTCGTGTTCCGGAACGATTAACATCAATCGCAGGGAATATTCTTCTGTCACTCAAGTCTCTATTTAGAACAAGTTCCATGTTTCCAGTACCTTTGAACTCTTCAAAGATAACATCATCCATACGGCTACCTGTATCGATCAAAGCAGTTGCAATGATTGTAAGACTTCCACCGTCTTCAGTATTTCTTGCAGCACCAAAAAATCTTTTTGGTTTGTGAAGTGCATTTGAATCCACACCGCCTGAAAGAATTCTACCGCTATGAGGAACAACAATATTATGCGCACGCGCCAATCTAGTAATACTATCAAGCAGAATAACAACATCTTCTTTTGCTTCAACAAGACGTTTTGCTTTTTCGATAACCATATCTGCAACCTGAACGTGCCTGTCAGCAGGTTCATCAAATGTAGAACTGATAACTTCTGCTTTTACTGATCGTTCCATATCTGTTACTTCTTCAGGTCTTTCATCAATTAAAAGAATAATAAGTTTTATTTCGGGATGATTACGTGTAATTGAGTTTGCAATTTTTTGAAGTAATACTGTTTTACCGCTTTTAGGAGGAGATACGATCAAACCTCTCTGTCCTTTACCAATCGGTGAAAGAATATCCATAATTCTGGTCGAGTATTCACCCGGGGTAGATTCAAGTAAAAGTTTTTTGGTTGGATAAACTGGTGTAAGGTTATCAAACAAAGTTCTATTTCTTATATGTTCAGGAGATAAACCATTTACAGCTTCTACTCTAAGCAAAGCAAAAAATCTTTCACCTTCTTTTGGTGGTCTTACCTGTCCGCTAACAAAATCACCTGTCCTAAGACTAAACTTTTTAATCTGAGAAGGTGATACATAAATATCATCCGGTGAAGGCAAGTAATTATAATCAGCAGATCGTAAAAATCCGTATCCATCAGGAAGCACTTCTAATACACCCTTAGAAAATGTTAACCCATCTTTAACGCTCTGAGCTTCTAATATCTTGAAGATTAGCTCCTGCTTCCTAAGATCACTGTAACCAGCAATATTAAGATCTTTAGCAAGTTCATTTAGTTCTACAATCTTCTTCGATTTAAGTTCAGAAATGTCCATCGGCATTTGTGGTACCTATTATTTTGTTTGTTGAATTGTCTAGATAAAAAATGTTTTCAAATTGGTAAATCCTGATAAGCTCTCGTGGTATTTCTTAAATGTACGAAAGGAACTCGAGGTCTTAGTCAAACTTACATACTTACATTTATATTGTCAAGATTTATTTCGGCTAAAATTGATTTTATCTCACCCAATAAATACATACTTCCGGCCACAGCCAGACAGCTATCTTTATCCCCGTTTAACTGATCTTTAAGAAATACATTTAAGTTTTCAACTATTCCGAAATCCATTTTCAATTTATTTGCTTGTTCAGTCAATAATTTTATTGATGCAGATCTATCGTAGTTAATTTCATAAAAATAGATTTTGTCGAAACTGCTTTTAACTGAGTTCAACATCTCATCAATATTTTTGTCTTTCATCGCACCGAATAACAGAGATGTTTCTTTGTAATGTTTCTTTTCGTTTAAGAATTCATCAATAAAACACTTAATCCCTTCCGGGTTATGTGCGGAATCAAGAATTATTCTAGGCTTATTAGAAACGATTTCATATCTGCCCTGAAGTTTAGTATTCTTAATCACATTTTTTATTCCATCAGTAATAACTGAAGGATCATCAATATCAAAAGTTTTGGCAACACAAAGCGAAGCTAATGCTGCATTGTATTTTTGATGTTTCCCGATCAAAGGGAATACCCATTCATCGAACTCCAGTTCTTCAGTATATAATTCTACGTTATCATTCTTTTCAATAATATATTCTTCCAAACAGTATAATGGTGATTTTACAGATAAACATTTTTTCTCAATTACTTTTATTGCTTCTTCTGATAATAATCCTATAAAGGTTTTAGAACCGCTTTTGATGATCTCACCTTTTTCAAATGCAATTTGTTCTATCTTATTTCCAAGAATATCTGTGTGTTCTAAACTTATTGATGTAATTACACAAGCTAGTGGATTTAAAACATTTGTTGCATCTAACCTTCCTCCTAAACCTGTTTCTATAACAGCAAAATCCACATCCGAAAAAATAAAATATTCAAAAGCCATTGCNGTNGTAACTTCAAAAAATGTAAGCTGAAATTCATCGATGTGCTTTTGATACTTNTCTATAAAGTTTGCAATGAAATCATCAGNGATGTACTTACCATTTATTGATATTCTTTCGTTAAANTTTACAAAATGAGGTGATGTATATAATCCAACTTTATATCCATTTTCAATTAGAATACTTGCAATGAATGAAGCAGTGCTTCCCTTTCCATTGGAACCGGCAACATGAATAGTTTTTAATTTACTTTGCGGATTTCCAATCTCCTTTAAAAACTTTTGAATATTCTCTAATCCGAGTTTAACTCCAAAAGTGTGAAGTGCAAATAATTTATTTAATGATTCTTGTATATCCATTTAAATAATGTAAGATGCTGTTAAGTCTGATAATTTTTCAATTTTGTTTGCAATACAATAATCTTCAAGTTCTTTTATCATTTTTTCCGGTGCAGTTGGATCAATAAAATTTAAAGTACCAATTTGCACTGCAGAAGAACCAACGATCATAAATTCTATTACGTCTTTCCAATTCATAATTCCACCAATGCCTATTATTGGAATATCCACCTTGCGGGAAATTTCTAAAACCTTGGCAAGTGCTACAGGTTTTATCGCAGGACCGGAAAGCCCGCCGTTTACATTAAATATTTTTGGTTTCTTTGTAAAGATATTAAAAGCTGTTCCAACTAAAGTGTTAATTGCAGAAACAGCATCGCCGCCTTCGTCTTTTACAACTTGAGCAAACTCTGAGATGTAAGAAACGTTTGGTGATAATTTAATAATCAAAGGCTTACTTGTTACGGCTCGGACTTTTGCTGTAACATTTCCGACAGCATTTTTATCGTTCCCAAACTGTAAGCCGCCATCTTTAACATTAGGACAAGAAACATTTATCTCAAACGCTTTTATCGTTTCTTCAGAATCTAAAATTCTTGTACACTCAACATATTCATCAACTGTGCTAGCTGCAATATTACAAATTAAAGGAACATCATACTTCTTTAGAAATGGAATTTTTTCTTTTAGAAATTCTTCAACTCCAACATTAGCTAAACCAATTGCATTCAGCATTCCTGCAGGAGTTTCAACAATTCGCTGTGGTGGATTACCTTTTCTTGGTTTTAAGCTTAATGATTTTGTAACTATGGCGCCGGGATGCAAGCATAATCGGATTACGCAATTGTAATGAACCAATCTTTACAGATAAATCAGCTTTGTTCATATCACAACATCCTTAACATTAAACACAGGCCCATCTTTACAAACTAAAAGATATTTATCAGAATTTGATGTTGACTCAATAGGACATCCCTGACAGATTCCAAATCCACAAGCCATTGCACATTCTGTTGAAACTTCACAATCAATATTATGTTTAAGACAAAAATCTTTTAACGCTCTTAACATTGCATTTGGTCCGCAAGCAAATACTTTTGATGAAGCAATATCGATTTTATCAAGGTTATTTTCTAATGATTGAACAACATTTCCTTTATAACCTATCGAGCCATCATCAGAAGATAAAATGCAATTTTCTAATCCATAAATAATAACATCTTGTTTGGTTCTTCCACCAACAAATGAAAAAATATTTTTTTTGTCTTTTATTTCTCTGGTTAAAAAAGGAAATGGCGCAGCACCTAATCCACCTGCAACAATTATTGCGGTTTTATAATCTCCATCAAGATTAAATCCGTTTCCGAGCGGCCCAAGAATATCTACTAAATCTCCTTGATGTTTATGCGCTAATATTTTTGTCCCCTCACCCAAAATATTAAACATCAAAAAAATATGTTCCCCATCTGCATTGCAAATACTGAATGGTCTTCTTAAGAAAGGGAATGTATTTTCAGAAACACGAATGTTCAGAAATTGTCCGGGTTTAATTGATCGTGCAATTTCAGGAGAGTGAATTTTTTGGATAAAAATATTTTCTTGAACTTGTTTTGTTTCAACGACAGGAGAATTAAAAATAAACAATCTGATTCCTCTTAAAATCGATTACAAAGTTTTGGATAAACAAACATAAGATGGTTAAGGTAATATGAACTTAAAATTTATATAACAAAATTATTATCTTCTGAAGAAATTTCCGAATGAACTATAAGTATTCATCCATTTTATTAATCTTTAAATAATCTACAATCTCTTTAACATCCTGTGCTTTATCTCTTCTGCATATTAAAACCGTGTCGTTATGATTTATTACGATAACATTATCAAGACCGATTACTGCAGTAACTTTATCAGGTGAATAGATGTATGAATCTGAAACCATATTTGTATAAACTTTTCCAATAGCAGCATTACCATTTTCATTTTTTTCCGAAAGCTGATAAACTTCTTCCCAGCTTCCCACATCGCTCCAGTTAAAAGATCCTTTTGTAAGAAACACTCTAGATGATTTTTCCATTATACCATAATCAATAGAGATCTTCTTTAATTGCGCATAAACTCTTGTAAGTTCATCTTTAAAATTTGGACTTGTCAAATTTTTCTCTATCAAAATCAAACCATCATACAAATCAGGCATAAGATTTTTAATTTCATCAAGAATAACATCTACACGCCAGATAAACATACCGCTATTCCAGAGAAAATCACCGCTTTCAACAAATCTTAATGCTGTAGCGTAGTTTGGTTTTTCGGCAAAAGTGTAAACGGGAAATATATTTACTGCCACTTGTTTATCATTAATCTGAATGTAGCCATATCCCGTTTCAGGTCTGGTTGGAGTAATTCCAATCGTAACCAATCCTTTATATTCATTGGCATACTTTGCAGCATTCATTAATACTTGTTTAAACTTTTCTTCATCCTTAATTATGTGATCCGCAGGAAGAACAATTGTTACTGCATCAGGATCTTTAGCTTTTATAATTACTGATGCCAAACCAATACAGGCGGCAGTGTTTCTACCAAACGGTTCTTCGATAATATTTTCTTCAGGTACTTCAGATAATTGATTTATAACTTCCTGTCTCTGAACCTGATTAGTGATAACATATATATTTTCTTTTTCTATAAAACCAGCTAAGCGATTAACGGTAGCCTGAATCATAGTATGCTCGCCAATAATATTTAATAATTGTTTTGGCGTTTTTTTCTTGCTTCTAGGCCAAAAACGTGAACCAACCCCACCCGCCATAATTACTGCATATAACTTCATTAA